>CEAC01028745.1_pt1 | contig 18639 bp, 16 predicted proteins | sample 557411 | NCBI WGS metagenome assembly CEAC01 (sample SAMEA3182094, study PRJEB8094) | gut metagenome | biome: human; feature: gut; material: Stool; isolation source: human stools | place: Canada | collected 2012-02-21
GTCTGGACGTATGTCCCTCTTTTCTGATTGCTTGATTGCTGTTAGTACGTTTGACTGTTAGTACATACATACAATCATACATATGTTCGTTCAATCATTCGAACATACGTTTGATTGATTGTTTGATTGATTGCTCAAACAAACGTTCAAACGCTAAAACATAATCCGGACACTTCCGGACACGGCCGGGAAGGGATGCAAGGGGAACGGCGGCCGCGGAGCGGTTCCCCTTGCCGGAGGGTGCAGGGAGAGGGTCACTCCCTGCTCAGGGGCGCCGGGGGCTGAAAGCCCTTGGCCGAGAGTCCGGGAAGGGTCATCCCGGCGGTAGGGTTCAAAGGGGAGAGGACACTCCCCTTGTGAGGGTTGTAGGGGGCAAAGCCCCATGCCTTAATAGGGCTAAATGTAGCGTCCCAACGGAGTGGATGCGGTGGCGTAGCCAATATTTTGCCCTATTAAGCTATGGCAAATTTTTAAATTTGCTCTTTCGCGCAAGCGGCGTCACTGCTCCTATAACACCGTGGACGGATGTTTTGTTTGCCTCCGGCTCTATGCCGTCATTCAGACGAAACCATGCTGATATCGGGAGACAAAGACTGTTTAAGAAGAGACTCGATGGAGATACAGGTCGATACCTTTAGGGCAAGCCATTTCACTCCGATTCGTCAGAACGGTTACATAAGGAATCGTCCCACCATCTGTGGACTGTCGGCCTTGTCAATCCGGTCTCACGTGCACACAGAGATTTGTTCCTGCATCCGGGATGATGTTTCTGCCATTCTCGGACAATCGCCGCAAATGAACTATTCTCTAATGTAGATTTCTTTCGACCGTTTCCTATGCGCCACTCTCCATCAGGATGTGTGACACCATCTCTAATTGCATTCATTACCTTAATATGTTTCTCTCGTCCTCTTCCATTCCTCTTGTTCCTCTCGATGCGAATACCTGTTGTTGTCTCGATGACTCTTAACGGCCACTTGCAATACTGTTCGTCATAAGCCCTCATAGCGTCCCTCACATCATCCTCCGAGAACGGGTTGTCAACCGTCTCCGTCTTGCGGTCAAAAGCCGGAACCAGGGCAAGGGCGTCGGTAAGGACTTCCTCACGGGATATGCCACACTTGACGGCATACACCACCAAGGTAAGCACACACCAATAGCGGTGGTGAACCGTCACCTCGCTCCCGTCCCTCAGCTTGCCGAGCCACCAGTCATAAAGTCCCCTGTTGATGTTCCATCTCTTCCCGACACGCCTGCGGCCGATAACCCTCGATGCGTACCATTCCGGCCACCGCTTCCTTGCCTCCTCCAGAGTGACCCTTGCCGGATTATGAGGATGCTTCTCGTTCAATTGGGCTATCTCCTCATCCGACAGTTTGTAGATGCCAAGAAAACTATTCAGTCCTTCCAACGTGTGCAACGGCGCCGACCTATTCCAAAACGCCCGTATGGGCTTACCGAACTTAGTCTTTGTTCCCGGCAGACGGAAACCCTGCACGACACTCTGAACCTGAGGATTCCCAAGCCTCGACACAAGCCACACTATCTTGGTCAGACCCGCCTTCATCTTGTTCAAGGTATCAAGACGTGTCTCGTACATCCCGACAGGACGCTCAAGCAGATAATACACATGAACGCCATGACCCGAATTTACTATAATGTTGGCAACCGGATAGACACCGGTCGTCATACCTCTCAACAACGCCCGAACCTCATGGATACTCACCCCATCCAGATCTATGGCAAACGCATAAAGATAACGGGCGTTCCGATAAGAATTAGTTCTTCCCACATAAGTGACAGGAGACATAATCGCAAACTCCCGATTCTCCAGAAAAGTCAACGTCTCATCATCATCAAGAAGCAACAGCCGATGTCTCGCCTTTCCATCCTCCTTGTAAAATATAACAGGGTTATACCTCCACATACGGTAACCACTGTAATCAATCTGAGGGGAGGACAACTGACCGGGGGCTTCGCCATCACTGACCCCTCTACGGTTCCTCATCTTCTGACTAAGCCAAAGCCGGTACTCGTGACTCTGAATCTCCTCAAACGGAACAACAACCTCCCCGTTACCCAAAGATCTCCGCTCAAACAACGTCTCAACAAATTCACCGACCTCAAGCTCCGTCAACTCGTAATGCTCGTTCTCCTGCAAATATAAACTCTTCCCCTCAAACTCACGCTCAAGCTCCTCAACAGAGACACGGTTCAAACGAGCCTTCAGAGCATCCAAAGACCAAATAAATTTATTGAACTGTTCATCAGTCAACGAATCAAAATCAAACTTCTCTATATCCATAATCTGAAATTTTGAACAGTTAGGCGCTCGTTCCTCGCGCCGCCACAGGGGGGCGTATATTATCAATGAATTTTCTTTTACACTTTTGGCAAATTTAGCACCTTTTTTCAAGACCTCCAAATCTATCTGAAATGTGCAGGCAGAATCTGCTAAAGAGCCCGCCCAATACAATATCTATTTATTTGTTTACTTATTTAGTCATTTATCTATTTAGTGTTTTACTGCTTTATTGGCAAGGTATTCCTTCAAAGCCGAAATCACAATTTCCTTCTGCGTAGTCCTCTCGATTACCGCAAGCATCCTCACTTCTTGAATAAGAGAATCGGGCAGCTTGAATGTCACATTGACTTCAAGCTCATCACCCCCAGCCTTCGGTCTTCCCGGCTTACGCTTATTGTTCACATCATCCATAACCCTATTTTATTTCAGCGAACTCTTTCGGGAACATCCCAGCTGCATACTCTTCAAGCTCACGAGAGATTTCTCCAACCCGTTTCACCCCATCCTCCGTCTCCATTATGGATATCTCAGGAACAAAAAGTGAGGCTGTGTATCTCTGCATCGATTCTCCCTCCGTAAAGCACAACCCTATCCCGGTGGAGACATCGGTAATGGTTACAGCCGTACCATTCTTTTCAATCTTGTATTTCATGTTTTATATTGTTTTATTGTTTTATTTTTATATTGTTTTATTGTTACAAAGATAATCATTAATTTCCATCTGGCAAAAATAAATCACTAAATAATTAAATATCTATTTCGCTATATCAATAAATATCGTTAACTTTGCAGAGCCTTTTGAAAGAAGGGTTAGACATCAATAACAAAACATCAATGAAAGCAAAAATCATCGCAGTCGCCAACCATAAGGGAGGTGTAGGCAAGACAGCTTCGGTGGCTTCCATCGGGGCCATTCTTGCGTCACGGGGTAAAAAGGTTCTGCTCGTGGATCTCGATACCCAAGCAAACCTTACCCGTCATTTCATGGAGAACATTCCACCCCGCATAATATACCATGCAATAAGAGAACAGTCCAACCTTCCAATCTATCCGATCCGGACTAACCTCGATATTGTCCCCAGCGGTCTCGATATGGCAGGAATTGATCTGGAGCTTCAGATGATGTTTAACCGGGAACGGGTTCTTAAAGTCCTTCTTGATCCTTATAACACCATCTATGACTACATCATTCTTGACTGTCCCCCGGCTCTCGGTCTTGTCACCATCAATGCACTGACGGCAGCTACCCACCTGATAGTTCCGATGAAGGCAGACCTTATGTCGAACTACGGACTCTCGATGATGGATCAGTTCTGTGTCAAGATGCAGGTCTTGAACCCAGGCATACATATCGACTATATTTTCTTCAATATATATGAGAAGGGGCAGACAATCACGGATGCAATAGAAGCCGATGTCCGGGCAAAATACGGAGACAGGGTTCTATCCACCGTGGTCAGAAAGAACAACGATGTCTCAAAAGCCGCTTTCGACTTTACCGACATCGTGAGCTTCAATCCTGATGCAAACGGGGCAAAAGATTTCCAATCCCTTGTCACAGAGCTTGAAAACAAAATATAACTAAAACGCTACATATTTATTTAGCTACTTAGTTATTTATTAATTAAACTAAACAACTAAAATAATGGCAACAAAGAAACCCTTAACAGTACCCCAGAACGGTACACAACCAGCCGAAATAAAAACGCCAATGGACAACATGATATCCGGGACAACAACAACGAAATCGACAGTCAAGAAACCAACATCGTTCAGCCTTGACCCGGAACTTTTAATCCAGTTCAAAGCCGGATGCGTACACCAGGGCCGGCCGATGTCAAGTGTAATCGAGGAACTGATGCTGCAATTCATAAACTCCAAGTGCTGATGAAGCGAAAATCCAAAAGATTAAAATCCATCAAAATACAAGGATTCAAGTCAATCCCATTCCAACACCCATTGGAACTGATGTTCGGAGACATCAATATTCTGTTGGGGGCAAACGGTGCGGGGAAGAGCAATATCATCAGCTTCTTCAAGATGCTTGGATTCATGATGAGCGGGAGCCTTCAGAGATTTATTGCCGAATCCGGCACCAATCAGAAATTCCTATATTACGGGTCTAAAAAGACCCCGACAATGTGTGCGTCCCTGAGATTTGAGGCTCTATCTTTCTACGACATCTACAGTTTCAGCCTGACGGCGGCTGTTCCGGACAGGCTTATCCTCACATCAGAGGATATCGAATGGAAGCATGACCGGGAAGAGAGACCGTTCAAGGGTCAGCTTCAATCTGACTTTAATGAATCTGCCTTGGTAAAATCCAGCGAAAAAACAGAGAAGATTATCCGGAATCTGTTAGGCTCATGCAAGGTCTATCAATTCAGTGACTCGTCCATAAGCTCGCCCATGAGACAGGCTTCCACTGTTGACTCCGCCCATTATCTTCAGGCAGAGGCAAACAACCTGGCATCATTCCTTTACTTCCTGAAGAACAACTATCCGGATTCTTTCCGCAGGATATCGGAATATGTCAGAGACGTTGTTCCACAGTTCCATGAATTCTATCTTGAGCCAGAACGGGGTTATATATCCCTCAAATGGATGGATAATTCAGCGAATGACTATGTTCTGTCGGCGGATCAATTCTCAGACGGATCAATAAGGTTTATAGCCTTGGCAACGCTTCTCCTTCAGCCGGAAGAGACAATGCCCTTCGTAATCATCGTTGACGAGCCGGAACTTGGACTGCATCCTTACGCTATCGATCAACTGAACGAGATGATAAAGGATGCCTCAAGACATGCACAGATTATTGTGGCCACACAATCAACGGCCATCATCGATGGCTTCTCGGCTGATGAAGTCACGGTAATTGAACGTGATCCGGAAATACAAGGCACATGTGCCCGAAAGTTATCTGAACAAGAGTATCACGATTGGCTTGAGGAATATACCCTGAGCGAACTGTGGAACAAAAACATAATTGGAGGGCGTCCGGTATGATATACAACATTCTCCACATACTCTGTGAGGGCCAGACAGAGGAAAGATTCGTCAAAGAGGTTCTTTCCCCATATCTCCAGCAGTTCAATATCTATCCTAAGCCAATACTGCTTCTTACATCAAAGAAGAAAAATGCAAGGGGTGGAATGTTGAGCTATGCACAAGCCAAACGAGACCTTGCCATATTACAAAAGCAATTTCGGGACAATACCAGTGAACATCACATTTTCACTACGATGTTCGATTATTATGCCCTCCCGGATGATTTCCCGGGCGTTGAAGAATCGACAGAGATCCAGAATGTCAGAGACCGTATTTCTTTCCTTGAAGATAAGTTCGCGGAAGACATGGGACGCGGAGCTTTCATACCATACATCCAGCTTCATGAATTCGAGGCTCTCCTCTTCGTCGATATCATCAAGCTTCAGACAGAATATCCACTCTCCAGCGAAAAAATCCGGATACTCAAAGAAGAAACTGATATATATGGAGATCCGGAATTGATAAACAACAGTCCGGACACTGCGCCAAGCAAAAGGATAATAGCTGCTCTTGCACAAGACTATCACTACAACAAAGTTCAAAGCGGTACCGCTGTCGCATACGCTATTGGGATAGAAGCCCTACTTAAAAATTGCCAACATTTCAATGAATGGATTAATGTAATTCAGCTATTGGCATATAGATAATCTATACTATTTACATATAATATGAAATGACTTATCGTATAACGCTTTTAATAACCTCTCTCATCCTATTATTTGGTTGTTCTAAAGACGAACATGATGCGCGACTCACTCACATCTCAAAAATAGTCTCAGAATCACCTAAAGATGCTTTGTGTAGCTTAGACAGTATCAATTATTTATCCCTTTCTAAACAAGACAAATATTTTTATGATTTTCTGTCAATTAAAGCTAAAGACAAGGCCTATATAACTCACACATCTGATAGTACCTTTATTCGGATATTTAATTACTACTCAAATAGGAAAGCTGACAATTTGTATCCAGAGGTTTTATATTATGGAGGACGAGTATATTGTGATTTAGGAGATAGTCCCACCGCCTTAAGATACTTTCAAATGGCTTTGGAACAAATTCCAAACAAGACCGAATATTATAAACTAAAATGTCAGATATTGAGTCAGACAGGAAGATTATTAAATTCTCTAAGATTATATAATAATGCCATTCCATATATAAAAAAGGCCGTAGAATTAGATATTATCTTAAATGATTCTATAAATGAAGTTTATGATTTGCAATTGCTTGGGGGCGTTTATTTACGAAGTCACGAATATGAACAAGCAGAAAATTATTTTTCAGCGGCTCTAACAAAAAGTCAGAATTTACCATTAACCCATCAAGCCAAATCAACCATGTACCTAGCGGCTGTAAAATTAAAAAAAGGACAAATCCCGTCTGCTTTACAGCTTATTCGTAAAACACCCATGTTAGTTAACCCTAAAGCAAAAAATAGTGCATTAGCATATGCCATCGAAATATATCAAGCTGCGGGAATACTCGACACCGCCTATAATTATGCTCAAGTCCTTATCCACAGTAATGATTATACCAATAAAAAGACAGGTTACCAGACAATTCTTTCACCAGAATTTCGTCATTTAGTTAACCCTGATTCCATTGATAGGTATATATCAGACTATCGGACTATTCTTGAAAATCATTTTAATGAGAATGAAATTCGATTGGTCCTAACCCAACAATCATTATATAATTATCAACTCCATGAACGAGAAAAAGCAAAAACAGAACAAACCAACAATGTATTAAAAGAATGGATTTATGGCTTCATTATGCTAATTACTTTCATGGCTCTGTATCTTTCATACCTTAAAAACAAAAACAAAACTCATATAATTGAATTGCAGCAAGCTCTTGAAATTATTGATAAACTCAAACATGAATTAAATTCTATTCAAAAATTCCAACACTCCCCAGAGAAGGGCTCTATTAATTATGTTAAGCAAAGTGATACAAATAACACACAACCTTCAACATTAATCTCTAAACCAACAGAAGAGAACCTAAGAGAATGTCTCAAAAATGAACTTCTATCATTGTATGAATACTCTAATAACAAGGCCACAATTTCTAATACAATCTTACAATCCGAAATCTATGAAAAACTTCAAAAAATGATAGCAGATTCTAAATCAATAAAAGAAAATGATGAGATCTGGAGTAAGTTAGAGAAAGTTGTTCTCGAAAGTTCTCCCAAGTTCATTTCAAACCTAAATTTACTTACTTCCGGAAAACTAACTCATCTTGATTTACATACTGCGCTTTTGATAAAATGCGGATTTAAACCATCACAAATGACCGTTCTTTTAGGGAAAAGCAATGGAGCCATAATATCTCGTCGAGAAACACTTTGTATTAAAGTCCTAGGAGAGAAGTTAAGTGTAAAAGTTATCGATGGTATAATTCGCTTATTATAAGCGAATTACCCCCCCCCGTTAAATTATACGGAAAAATAACGGCTTAATTTCAGTTATTTTTCCGTTATTATTTTTGATGCTTTAGCCTAAGGTTAAGGCTAACTTTGTGAAAACTTTAAACCGAAACACATGAAAAAAGTTTTCACTTCTTACCACATCGTATCACTGATGTTTCTGCTATTGTTTTCACTCTCTGCTTTTGCAGCTAGTGAAAATACAACATACACTATACCCATGTATCGCCAATCTAAATCTGACACAAAACATGAAATAGATCTCGATTGTGAAGGGAATAGAGCTCCTGCTCGTCCTACATACATTTGTTTAGATAAGATTAATGGGGTTTATATACCTAACATAGATAAACACAGTATTGAGTCATATGATGTATATGACTCAAATGGAAACATCATCGGTTCCTTTATTGAGGATGTTGAATTTGCTTGTTTTGTTCTTTTTATCTCAGACCTCTCTGATTTCAAGCGCATATTCCAATATTATAATTTACCTAATTGTCCTCATTGCAATAATTGTAAATTAGAACGAGAATGTCGAATGAGCCATGTTAGAAAGATACAACAGAATATAAAAAATATAGAATCTCATATCGATCAAAATAGGATTAAAGACATTCTAGAAAATGACGATGAATAATGAAACAGAATCTTAAGATTTTAATTATCCCAATACTATTACTGACAATTTCGTTCAATGGGTATGCTCAAAGATACACATCCGGGAAAATAATAGATGATGAACGGAATCCAATTAGTAGCGCAACATTGTTATTATACAATGCTGCCGATTCCACATTCTCTAACTCTACTTGTTCTGATTCTCTTGGGAATTTTAGGCTTGAGCATAATCTTAAGTTCTATAAATTAATAATACAACACGACAATTTTGAACCTCATATAATTTTAAGTTCTGATAGTATTTTAGGTGAAATACCCTTAACACCTAAAACACACAGATTAAACGAAGTGGTTGTTACGGCAGCCCCAAATAGCATGAAGATAAGTTCTTCTGGGGCATTATCCTACAATGCCAAGCTTATCACCAAGTCAAATCCCATATACAACGCATTAGATTATTTAAAGTATATTCCAACTATTCAGTCATCCCAAAATGGATTTGAAGTCATTGGTGGAGGACATACTACCATTATATTAAATGGGAAAAAAAGTAACCTTACTCAAGATCAAATTGTACAATACTTATCGTCTATACCAGCCCAGCAAGTTAAAAGCATAGACGTTAGTTATAGCACGCCTCCCCAATCTGGTGTCAAAGGGGCATCTATTAATATTGTATTTGAAAATAAAAGAAGTGATAACCTTGCAGTAGTAGGGAGTGTTAACACTTCTGGGATTTTAGGTTATTATCTCTCTGAAACAGTCGGGACCGCAATCTCTTTTTCAAAGAAAAAATGGTCTTTAGACGTAAACTACCAGTTTAATCATAATAAAGATTATTCAGAATTAAATCTTAATTCATTTCATAACCTCAATAACGATTTGATTACGATTAACCATGATTCTAGGACTAAAAGCCGGAATAATCTACATAACTTCTCAATATTATCTACTTTTGATTTCAATAAAAACAATGCATTATATGTAAATTATATAGGAAGAATAAGTTCTCCTATTAGTCATTCAACTTCCGATATAAATATAGATAATATTAATAGTGTTGACAATAATTTAGGAGACATTAATATGCATAATATAGATCTTTCTTATAAACATAAAGATCTGACAGCTGCACTAGAATATACTTTTTATCATAACAAATCTAATGAAGCCTCAACTTATGCACCTAGTAATATTTATAACTCTAATTCAAAACAAAAAGTAAATAAATTTAACACATCCATAAATAATTCACATAGTTTGTTTGAAGGAAAAGTTTCATATGGACTAAATGGATTTTATTCTACTACACATAATGACCACAATATTAGTTCTCTTGGATTTGCAAATGAGGATAAACCTTTCCATTCTGTACAAACAGAATACAATATTTCTGGATTCATAGGATATAACTATCGATTTGGCAAAAAAGGCTTTATAAATGTTTCCTTACGAGGAGAATATTTCAAATCAACCATAACACTTGCTTCTAAAAAATCAAGGTTATGGAATAAATTTGATTTATTTCCCAGCTTGACTTTAATTTATCGTATTAAAAACGCAAGAATGCTACAAGTAGCACTCTCAAGTGATAAATTATATCCCGCTTATTGGAAAACTACGCCATCTGTTGATTATATAAGTCCATACTTAATTTCTGAAGGAAATCCACATCTTAAGCCATATAATATCTACAGAATGAATCTAAATTATATTTTAACCAACAAGTATATATTTGGATTATTTGGAGAAGTATCACCAAACTACTCCACCCAGTTATTATATCAGAAACCCAATGAATTAATAGCCATATATAAGTATTTAAACTTTAAATATAGCAATAAGATTGGTGTCATGAGTATTATTCCTATTAACTGGACTAAATTCTTTGATTCCAGATTAACAGTCAATGCCTTTCTAATGAAACAGAAAGGAGTTTTAGAAAATATTGCTTTTAATAGAGAAAAAATAAGTGGAAGGATTAACCTTAATAATACAATATACCTATTAAACAAAAAAAACTTATATCTCCAAATCTCGGCTTGGTATCAACTTCCATCCATCCAAGGTTTATATGACGTATCTAATCTGTGGAATGCCTCTGCTTCTATTTCGTGGCAAAGCCTAGATAAAAGATGGAATGTTTCTCTGGAAGGAGAAGACATATTCAATTCTTATATATTAAAAAGCAAAGTAAATTATAATAACCAAATATATAATTTTACAAACAAGGTATATAATCAAACATTAAAATTATCTATCAAATACATATTTAACGGATATAAAGATAAGAAAAAAAATGTCATAAACACTTCGCGTTTTGGATTTTAATTCAATCAAAGAGTTCATTATCACATGTCATTTCAAATATATTTTCAACATGATTCTATGCAATGTGGGTTAGCCTGCCTACAAATGATTTGCAAGCATTATGGCAAGGAATATACTTTGGAACACATTTCTCGATTATGTCCACCATTAAATGATGGGATATCTTTGTATTCCTTAGGATGTGCCGGAGAGGACCTAGGATTTGATATATCCTATTTTTCAATGACAATAGGTGATTTATTAAAACAGGATACTCCATGTATTTTACATTGGGACGGAAATCATTATGTCGTCCTCTATAAAACAAAGGGGAAAAATACATTTTATATAGCTGATCCAGATAAAGGTTTTTTACAATATTCTGAATCTGAACTAGCTAAACATTGGTATGATAATTCTCACAAGGGAATTATTATGACACTTAAACCAACTATAAAATTTTATCAAAACAAGACCTCTAATCATGGTAAAGCTCATTCTCTGAAATTCCTATTAACCTATATCAACCAATATAAAGCCTGCTTTATTCAAATCATTGCAGGATTACTTCTTGGGAGTATACTTCAATTAATAATGCCTTTCCTCACCCAATCGGTTGTAGATTTAGGCATCCATTACGAAGATATTAAATTAATTTGGTTAATTCTAACAGGAGAACTTGTTATTGTTATTAGTAAAGCTCTTACCGATTTCTTTAGACGATGGATATTATTACATATATCCATGCGAATTAATATATCTCTAATTAGTGACTTCTTCATCAAATTACTAAATCTACCTATGAGATTCTTTGACAATAAACACGTTGGAGATTTTGTTCAAAGGATGACCGACCATGGTAGAGTTCAAACTTTTTTAACTTCTTATGCTTTAAATCTAACATTTTCAATTTTTAGTTTTATTATATTAGGAATTGTTTTACTTATATATAATTCTTCTATATTTTTAATATTCCTAACTGGCAGTGTACTTTCTGGTATTTGGATTTCTTTTTTTCTAAAAAAAAGAAAGACTATTGATTTTGAGTTGTTCCATGCTCAAGCCAAAACTCAAAATAAAACGTATCAATTCATTACAGGAATCCAAGAAATAAAACTACAAAACTGTGAAAATAGAAGGCGATGGGAATGGGAGGATGCACAAGCCAATTTATTTTGTGTTCAAATGAAATCTTTAAAACTCCAACAATCGCAGGAAGCGGGAAATATTTTTATAAACGAGTTAAAAAATATATTAATTACTATTTTCGCAGCTACTGCTGTAATAAACAATTCTATATCCCTAGGAGCAATGTTGGCAATTCAATATATTGTAGGACAACTCAATTCTCCCGTAGAACAATTCGTTGATTTCATTTATTCTCTACAAGACGTCAAGCTTTCTCTAGAAAGAATAAATGAAATACATGATCTGGAAGAAGAAGATTATCATCGTGAAATTAAATCTTTTAAGAATCTAAATCGAGATATAATACTGAAAGACATATGCTTCAAATATGATACAAGTTTAGAAAAAAACATTCTAGATCATGTATCAATTACAATACCATCAAACAAAGTAACAGCGATAGTTGGAGCTTCTGGAAGTGGAAAAACTACACTTATAAAACTAATACTTGGTTATTATCCAGTTATGTCTGGGCATCTATTTATTGGAGACAGAGACATTAATGAGTATAATCTTAAATGGTGGAGACAACATTGTGGTGTGGTAATGCAAGATGGAATAATATTTTCAGAATCGATTGCACATAATATAGCAATTGATGATGGGGATATCGACAAAAAGCGTCTTGAAAAAGCAGCCAAGATTGCCAATATACATGACCATATTATGAGACTACCTCTAAAATACAATACTCAGATTGGTCGTGACGGAATTGGTATCAGTCAAGGACAAAAGCAACGTATTCTCATAGCCCGTGCCGTCTATAAGAACCCGGACTTCATTTTTCTCGATGAAGCGACAAATGCTCTCGATGCTAAGAATGAACGGGCTATTGTAGAGAATCTTGATGAATTCTATAAGGGACGTACAGTAGTAGTAGTTGCTCACCGATTATCAACAGTAAAGAATGCAGACCAGATAATTGTCCTCGATGGAGGAAAGGTTGTTGAAACCGGTAACCATATATCTCTCATCGATAAGAAGGGTTCATACTATAATCTCGTTAAAAATCAGCTTGAACTAGGGAACTAAAATGAACATCAAATCAAATTATCAAAATAAAATAAAACTACGGTCTGAGAAAGTTCAAAAGCTCGTAGGAGAGATTCCTCCTTCATTAATACGATGGGGAACTGTAATAATAGCAATAGTCTTTATTGCTCTATTGTCCGCTGTATGCCTGTTGCCCTATCCCTACTCAAACGGAGAATCTATCCTCCGGCATTTTATTGAATAGACCGTACTAAAAACGGTCGTTTTTGAGAATGTCCGGCAACCGGGCTTCAGATAGCATCAAGCCTATAAATATCCGTCTCAAAACCCATATCTAAATCAAGTTCTCTTTTTATGATAGTAACTTGGTTTTAGAGACACCTCAATTTGACATCCTGCCAAAAGTGGGTTAAAACTACCACTTTTGGCAGGATGTCGATTTTCGCAACGGACTTCACGCATCGAATTATAGCTATAAGTGGTAAATTTACCCCACTTATAGCTATAATTCGATTCTTTTTCGTATCTTTGCAAAAATTTAAGACCAATGATAATAGGACGCAAAGAAGAAATAGCACGACTAAACAGAGCATATAACTCGGAATATTCGGAGTTTGTAGCTGTTTATGGAAGAAGACGTATTGGCAAGACCTTCCTTATAAGGGAAACTTTCAAAGATGGCTTCACATTCCAATATAGCGGGGTTTTCAAAGCAAGCAATAAGGAACAACTTGAGATGTTTTATAAAAGTCTCCTTGAACAAGGCTTAGACCCCTCAGAAGAAGCTCCCAAAAGCTGGTTTGATGCCTTCATTCTATTGGAACACCTTATCAAAAACTCAACTGTAACCCGGAAAGTAATTTTCCTTGACGAGCTTCCTTGGATGGATGCTCGCAATTCCCGATTTATTCCAGCCTTTGAACATTTCTGGAATGGATGGGCCTCTGCCCGAAAAGATATACTTCTAATAATATGTGGAAGTGCAACATCATGGATTATCAACAAGATATTCCGAAGCAAAGGAGGTCTATACAACAGGGTAACATACAAGATTCTACTCAAGCAGTTCACCCTCCATGAATGTGAGGAATTGGTATCAGCATTGAAACTCCCCTTTAATCGTAATACGATTATCGAGGGATATATGGTGATGGGCGGTGTTCCCTATTATTGGACAAAACTTGAGCCGTCTAAGAGCATGAATCGGAACATCAATGATTTGTTCCTATCAACAGGTGGAGAATTACATAACGAGTTCAGCTACATTTACGCTTCAATGTTCCAAAGTCCTGACAAATATATGAAGGTAATTGAAGCCTTGTCCGGTAAAAAGTCGGGACTAACCCGTGACGAAATAATAACAAAAGGGAAACTTGAAAACAATGGACAATTAAGCCGGATACTTGAGGATCTGATAGAGTGTGGCTTTGTTCGTAAATACTGCCATACCGATAAAAAACTCAGAGATGCCATATACCAACTTGTGGATTGCTACTCCCTATTCTATTACCAATTTGTTAAAAATGCCCACAATGTTGATGAAGAATACTGGGTAAGGATTATGAGAACACCCACCTATAACACATGGTGCGGACTTTCCTTTGAAAGAGTCTGTCTCCTGCATACCCGACAGATAAAGGCCGCTCTCGGAATATCCGGAATAATGGCAAATATTTACTCTTGGCATACCAAGGGTAACGATTATCATCCCGGCGTACAGATAGATCTGCTTATAGACAGGGCAGACAATGTAATCAGTGTATGCGAAATGAAATATGCACCGGACGGATATGAAATGACATCAAAAGCCTATGACAACTTGAAAACCAAAATGAGTGTGTTAGGTCGGTATATGCCCGCGAAAAAATTCATATCACCAGCCCTTATAACATCCAACGGAGTCAAGAGGAATATGTATTCTGACGAAATATACGACAAAGTTACAGGAGACCAACTGTTTCAGCCATGACCATAGGATATGCAAGAGTATCGACATCCGGACAGAACCTTGACGGGCAGTGCGACAGCCTCCGGCAAGCCGGATGTGAGAGGATATACAGCGAGAAGATATCGGGGGGCAAGGCGCGGCGTCCGGAACTGGAGCGGATGCTCGACGCTTTAAGGGAAGGGGACACAGTGGTTATAACGGAACTCACCCGCCTTGGCCGCTCCGTCAAGGAACTGTTCGCCATCATCGAGAGGGTGCATGAAGCCGGATCCTCGATAAAGTCTCTCCGTGAGACATGGCTCGACACCACCACACCGCAGGGCAACCTGCTCTTCACAATCTTCGCCGGACTGTCCCAGTTCGAGAGAGACCTCATACGGCAGCGTACAAGATCCGGGCTTGAAGCTGCCAGGGCAAGGGGACGTAAGGGAGGACGTCCTAAAGCGTCCTCCGGCAAGGTAGAGACCGCACTGAAGATGTACGACTCAAAGCTGCACACCATAGAGGAAATTTCAACAACCACAGGAATTAGCAGAGCCACAATCTATCGATATATTGAAGATAGAGAAAAACGGACAGCGCAATAATTATTGCGCTGTCCGTTTTTCTATCTTTTTGAAATAATATAGGTCATAACACCATCCTTATCCTTAGATGTTATACGAAGCGTATCTCCGGATAAATATTTTTTCACGTTTTTTCTTACAAAATCTTCTTCTGTTCTATTTGTCACTGGAGAAATATCTTCAGAAGTTGTTGTAACTGCAATCTTGTAATAATTCTCCTTATTCACAACAGAGAATGATTCTTTTAATAAGTTTGACAAAGAATCCACAGATATATTCTTTATAACAACTTCCCTCCCTTGAGGCTGTTGGGAATAGGCAATTACTACTCCCATAGCAATGCATACTGCTATTACAATCTTACGCATCATAATCCTGCTCTACATCTATGATAATCATGAACAGCACCAAGTACAGCTTCAACATCTCCCGCAGTACAATAAATGTCTATCACTGGATTATCCATACCATCTAAAGCAATATCCATGACCACACTCTCTGCAGTATCTTCCAATATTCTTGCGGCTAATTCAAGTTCACAATGAGACATTCCTCTTGTTTGAACTGTTGACATACCATTCAGTAACGGTCTAACAATGCTATCCACATATACAGCGCCTAAAACATATAATTGTCTTTCTTTATGGTCTAATTTAGCGACATAGGACTCTATCATCTTCTGATTGTCAGATATACCGCTATTTAGATAGGTGTCAAGAAACTCCTTAAATTTAACAATCTGAGTGTCTGAGAAAACTGACCTTACCTTATCATAGTCATAATATTTCTCATAGAATTCTTCTCCATAAATAGCTGTAACCTCATCATACCAAGCATCCAATTCGTCAGGAGTCAGACTAAGTAAATACGATACTGTCTCTTTATTGAGACTTGTCACAGTTCCTCGAGTTTGCGGCACTCCTAAACCACTAAGGACGCTCCCCAAAGCGTCTGATACGTTCTGAGAGTAATTTGCGTATTCTTCTTGTGTCGATGTTTTTACGCTCTGGACATCGTCTTCATCAGAACAAGACTGAGTGCCCATTATCAGCATGGATATCATAAGCATACTGATAAGAATTTTAGGAAACTTTCCTTTTAATTTTCTCATAAAAATAAATAGTTTACAGTGTTTAACTTAAAAAACAGATGTTACTCTAACTTTGTTTAGATTTCTATAACTTTTTATAGTGTTAATCATCAACTATATGGCAAAAGGGGTGGCTTATAGGAACACGCGCCATTTCATCATATCCGGAATCCTCTCTTCGGAGTGTCCGGCTTCTGTTGCCGACGCTGCTCTTCCTCTTGTTTTCTCTTCAGACCGAGGGCTTCCGTAACCTTAGCCCATATCTGCTTGAAGAAGTCAGCTATCCGCATCCCGCACATCGAGATAAAAGAGTCCTTCCCCCGGTTCTCCATCCTTATATCGACCTCCTGATAATATTCCTCCGGGATGTCCTTACCATTGGAAGGATCTGTCCACTTGCGTGGATTGAACACCAACGTCTCGCCTCTGAGTATACAATCCTGCCACTCCGGTCTATCGATGCCTATGGAGACGAGTTCTTCCAGTAACCTAATCTCCAGAGGATGCCTACGGGCAAGCGCCGACCTCGAAGCTGTGACAGTCTCCTTCAGACGTTCCATATCGGATTCCGCCCTCACTCTTGCCTTCCTCTCTTTTTCGGTCTCATTCCGTACCTTCTGTATCTCAGTGTCCTTGCTTGACACGAGCAGCTTGAGTCCGGCGTTCTCCTTCGCCAGCCTCTCGACATCCTTTTTAGCCAGAAAACTTATCGATGCCTTGTTGATTCGTTCGAGAGCCTCTGACTCTATCCTCGCCACTTCGCTTTCCCTGCTGTCATACGCTTCCAGAAGCCTGTCGGCTGAAAGCTCGACACCTTCGAGATACTCGTTGGCGGTGAACAGGGTGTCGAACCTTCCCTGTTTCTCTTCAATCCTGGGCTTGAGTTCATCGAGAGCCTTCTGTTGCCGGGCAATCTCCCGGTCTTTCTCCCCAATCTCGGAATTCTTCAGCAATATCTCATTATCCTTGCTTTTGATAATATCGTCCCTATTCCGGATTTCGGTGTCCTTGTCCTCCACCAGACGTTCCACTTTTGCCAGTTCTGCAAGAACCTCGTCAAGCCGGGCGTGCATCTCCTCACAGTGTTCCTTATAGTATTCGGCAAGATCCTTGTGGCGTGCCGGGCTGTTCTCCTCTCCGCGCCGGAGACCGAACTGCTCCATCGCGGCGGCATACTCCGTCTGGTAACGCTTCAGTCCGCCACGGGTCATTATGTCGTCGGCGCACAGTCTCAGCGTCGATGTGTCCGCCTTCTTCTTGTAGCGTCTTTTCTTTTTCGGTGGTTCCGTCCCCTCGGACTCTGCCTTCTCCTTGTCCTTCGCCGCCCTTTTCTTCGTGGTCGCCTGTTTCTTGCTCTCACCCTGAACCACCGGGACAAGCGACACATGGAGGTGCGGTGTCTCCTCGTCCATGTGCAGCACTGCACTGACGATATTCTCCTTGCCGTGTTCACGCTGCGCCCACTTCACGGACTCCCGGCACCATTCCATCAGCCTGCCCTGCTCGATAATCTCGGCCATCGCCTCCGGCGACGCGCTGAGACGGATCTCGATGCAGCACACCTGGTCTTTCCGGATCTTGCGCTCGTATTCGTTGCCGTCATTGTCCTTCTGACGCTTGACGGCCATGAGACGCTTCTCGATGGCGGCGGTGCGACCTATCTTCCTCGTCTCGGCTATGAACTCACGGTTGTGCCGGGTAAGGTCGGAACGCTTGATGTTGTAAGGTATATGCTCGGAACCGTCAGCCTTTCTCCTCTCGATATGGGTGGTGTAGGAGACCGGAGGCCCGTAGCACTTTTCGTAATGGCAGACAACGTAGTTTCTCATCTTTGTTTTGTAGGGATATATAGGTATATGGACGGCTACGTCGCTACATCAGTCTGGACGTATGTCCCTCTTTTCTGATTGCTTGATTGCTGTTAGTACGTTTGACTGTTAGTACATACATACAATCATACATATGTTCGTTCAATCATTCGAACATACGTTTGATTGATTGTTTGATTGATTGCTCAAACAAACGTTCAAACGCTAAAACATAATCCGGACACTTCCGGACACGGCCGGGAAGGGATGCAAGGGGAACGGCGGCCGCGGAGCGGTTCCCCTTGCCGGAGGGTGCAGGGAGAGGG
>CEAC01031404.1_pt1 | contig 18448 bp, 18 predicted proteins | sample 557411 | NCBI WGS metagenome assembly CEAC01 (sample SAMEA3182094, study PRJEB8094) | gut metagenome | biome: human; feature: gut; material: Stool; isolation source: human stools | place: Canada | collected 2012-02-21
GGTATAGTACAGCCTCGCCCATAACCGCAAGGTATTCTTCCGTTTTTTCTTCTCCGATGATTTTATAATATAAGGGAATATTGTCCACAAAAAAAGAGTGGGAAAGCACTTCAATATATGCTGCCTCCTGCGTTTTGTCTTCCTGAAGTATCTTTTCTAATTCTTCATCTATTTCTTTTATCCACTGATTAACAACCTTAGTAATAAAGTTTCCTATAAATTCTCTCGATCGAAAATCATATAAAAGCTTAACAACCATCTCTTCTGTCAAGGATTTAACTCGAAAACCTGGACGTATTTTAGTAAACTCTTTAGGGTACCGTCTAAAGTACCCTGTTGCAACGCTAAACGGAATTGTCTTACAAATGTATTTTAATTCATCTTGTGTTAATTCTTCTATGTAATTCAAAGCTTTTTCTCCTCAATATATCTTTTCACGGTACTATTTATCACTCCAGATCTATAGCAAATTTCAAGATAATTTAAAATAATTTCATTTACTTCAATGTTCATAAATTCATCAAGTACAAATGATTCTGATTGAGGATGATATTTTACAATATCATTTATTGTTTTTTCGAGTGAAGATACGTTATCCGGGACTCCATTAATATACACCTTAACCAAACCATTCATGTATCCTATGATTTTATCCCCTTTTGTAAGATATACATTAGATCCAGAAATAAGTCTTACACATCCATCCTTTGAAAAAAGAAAATAATCATAATCATTAGGAACATTAAGCTTATTGAGATAAATTACCTCCGGCTCTTTTCTCGAATACTCAGGACATAGAACATTATTCTTAACAATTAATAAATCAATATTCTTTTCATTAATAGTTGTTTTTGTATCTATAGAAATCTTATAAATTCCTCCATCTTCTTCTATTTTATCTCCCCCTATATTAATATTTCCATGAGGAATTAAACTAAAGCTAGAAGAAACATATATAGTATCTGCTGTGGTAACTAACGTCGTGTCCGTAGAATACGTAGGTGGCCAAAGAATCTCTAATGATTCCGACGTTTCGATTTGGTAGCCATGTCTTTGAAAATATTTTTTTATTTCGTAGTTTTCTTTTCTGGTCACGAACTCAACAGCATAAAAAGTCCTTCCCATAGTTACAAATGTGAACTCATCCTTCACTACTTCTATGTCAGGTATGTCTACCAATTCTTTTACAATCATTTTGCTTTCTGAAATAGCCACATATTCCACATCTGTATATATTAATCCAGATATATTTTTCTTATAGTGTTCATCCTGTTTGCTTATTCTGTAAATATTAATTTTGCAACCTTTTTTTATTATCTCTGGATATGAGAATTTCCCAGAGTCACCTTCTAAGGAAGCATAATAGTCATTCGAATATTCAGTTATTGTATAGTAGTTCCGTTCATCTGATCTAAGCACACCTCTGCTAATAGGAATATTTAAAAAAGGAAGAGTACAATATTTTGTATACAGACACAATTTTGTTTGTTTTTGACAATAGGCATCAATTTCTTCACCCGTTAACATTAGTCCTATCTCAAATGTCATTTGATTATTATTAAAGAAAAAGGCAACATGCGACTTATTATTTTCTTTTCTAATAGCAACGTATTTTTCGATTGCCCCAGGCTGACCAAGATATCTCTCACACTCTATATCATTATTTCCCTTTCTATGTCTAAAGTGCGGAGCCTTTTCAGTGCTATTAGCTGCAGCCAAATATACCTCCTCCCCACAGCACAAACATTGATATCTAACCCCCTCATCAGACATAGCATATGAAGTTTTTGCAATAATCCTCGCATCTACTACTTTTTGAAATACAGTATCAAATGCTTTATACATTAAAATTCCTCTCACATTATTATTTCTATTTGTTTTATTTAGATTTTACTTTATTCTCTATAATACCTCTCCAAATCTTCCTTCATCTGCCTCTTCACTCTCTCCCAATCCCCCTCACTCATCTTCGCCAGTAGCGCATGATTCAGTGAGATCACTCCCAGATCCTTCGAGTAGTACATGAATCTCTTTCTCTCGAACTTTTCAAAGGGGTTGGTCAGCATGCTGCTTTTGATCATTTTCCGGTCTTTCAGAGTCTCGACATTATAAGGGCAGCTGGGGCGATCCACCGGCAGTCCTTTATTGATCCTGTCCTGATAAAAGGCTATGTAATCCGTCAGCACATCCTCGATCTTCGCATCGCCTATCGTGTCCATATGATCGATAAAGGACAGCAGAAACGGCATCTTATAAGACAATGAATAATCTCTTTCCTCCAGGAATTCAAAAAAGTCATCCCGAACGGTTTCATCATTATGCTCCTGGATGTTCAGTTCTTTTCTGTATTTCTCTACATCCTCCGGGCTGAACAGGCTGATCTTCTTGCTGCCGAAGGGGAATTCCACCGTTGGTGTAATCTTTCCCTTACGGATCCAGCTGGTGATCGTTCCGGTATTGACGAAGTACTCTCTCGCCAGTTGTTCCTGACTGTAGTAATCTCCATACTTTTCTTCAAAGGTATGGATGTCCACTTCCACGATCCGTTCCACGCGCTCGGTGATGCCATCGATCTCGATCATTTGTCCCGGCAGGTAATCCTGTCTGGTGATATCGCCGAACGGAACATACAATGAGTTTCCGAAGATAGCATGCATACTGCAGGGTCTTACCATGGCTCCGTATTCATCTACCACATCAATGACGAACACATTTTTCTTGATAGATGTCCGGCGCAAACCTCTGCCAATCTGTTGAAGATACAGCACCTTCGACAGCGTCGGGCGCGCCATAACGAGGATTCCGAGTTCCGGATAGTCCCAGCCTTCAGAGATCATATCGCAGGCACAGAGGAAACGTATCTTATGCTCCTTGAATTCCTGCATAACCTTCTCCGGATGTTTTGTATCTCCACTGTAATCCTGCGCTGAGATACCGGCTGCGTTCAGCAGGCGTGCCATCTCTTTGGTATGCGCCTTGTTGATACAGAAGATAATTCCCTGACGTTTTCCGGCATCTCCCTCCGTGAAATAGTCCTTCAGCACATTTACGATCAATTCATTTCGGGAAGTGACACGCACACTCTTCTCCAGATCCGCATTCACATAATCTTTTCCATTAAAACGGACATGGCTCAGATCAATATTCGTCTCGATCCGGTAGACATTCGCCCTCGCCACAACTCCCTTCTCCATTGCATCCTTCAGAGAAAGCTCTGTTGTATAATTTCCGAAGATTTCTTCCAGTCTCTTTTTATCCGGGCGCTGATCTGTTGCTGTCAATCCTACGAGGAATTCCGGCGCATAGTATTGGATCACCCGCTTTAGCATCGGAGCCACCGCGTGGTGCGCCTCATCCACTACAATATAGGAATAATAATCCCTTGTTTTTTCATGGTAATGTCTTATCGCATAGCTGTAAGTCTTAATATCGATCCGGTCCTGCAACGGCTGCAGGTCTTTGTCGATTCTCTCTTTCCAGTCCGCAATGATATTTGTATTCGGTGCCAGGATCAAAGCCCGGAACTGCTCTTTTCCGGCTGCAAATTTCTGAATATCTTCTTCTACGATCCGGGATTTTCCCGCTGCGGTAGGTAATACAATGAGGAATGCACGAATCCCTTTTTCCCGCCGTTCCTCTATCTGCGCAAGGCTGATCTCCTGGTGCTCATATAGTTCCGTCTTACGTTCCAGCAGCAATCCCGCTTCCCGGAATCCGCTGGTATCTTTTCCCAGGTAAGACCGGATATCATCCTCGATACGATCCTTGAATCGGCAATCTTCCGTGGAAAAGCGGTATAGCTTTAATCCCCACAATGCGCAGGTATTCTGCTTGCGCAATTGTTTCCGATAGCCCTCTATTCCGATCAGCTGCGGGTGGTGGTAATGAATTCCGTTTTCCTCGATTGCCACTCTGCTGTCTGCGGTATCTACGAGATAATCGAGGAAATAATTGTTGCCGTCTTCATCGGATATCCGGAATTCTTTTTGCAGATATTTCAATGCCCGCATACCGTAGACATCCGTGAAATTCTGTTCAAACAGCAGCTCCAGCGGTGAAGAGTCCGCATGCTCTCCTCTTTCTGAGATCTTTTTGGTAAAGTGCAACACTTCCTGTCGACTTTTCTGCAGGCATTTTTCTATCGTTTCCGGATCAAATCCCAGGAACCGGAACACTCTCCGGTATATTTTCATATAGTGGTTTTGTTTATCTGTGATCAGTGTATAAGGAAAAATCTGCTCGCCATCGCGGCAGGAGCAGATTTCATCATCGATAATGACCATGTCCACCCCATCATCATAAAAGCGACTCACACCGCCATTCGGATAAGTCACTGTCTCCCGGAGGACATAGTTCGGATATGCAGTTAAGAATTGATCTTTTTCAGGAATAGATTCAACCATCTTTCTTCCCTGTCCGGTCGTACATCTTCTGTCAGAAAGTTCCGCAGCTGCTGTAAACTTGTATGTTTTTTCAGCAGCTGCTCCAGTTTCTCTTCTGTAAAATCCAGAAAATATCTGCCGTTCCTTTCCCCTTCAAATACACCATGCTTAAATGACATGTACAAAATGCCCTGCGGCTTCAGCGCCTTCTCGATGCGATATAACACTTCATCCAGTTCCCCATAGGATAAGTGCAGCAGAGATGAGCACGCCCAGATACCGTCATACACTTCCGATGCATCCAGCTCTTGGAACAACTGGCATTTCACCGGAATCCCCGTGTACTCTGATGCCAACGCGCACAGTTCTGCGGAGCCGTCTATCGCGTCTACCCGATAGCCATGCTCCAGGAAATATTTCGTATCCCTTCCGGAGCCGCAGCCCAGGTCCAGGATCTTCGCCCCTGCAGGAAGCCCTTCTATAAATTCATCCTGCATTACATGAAAATCTACATTACGCGTGTTCTCCACAAAATCGGCGGCATTTTGATCATAATATTGAATTGTCTGATTCTTTTTACTTTTTTCGCTCATTTAAAAGTATCATAGCATATTTTCAGGAATACTGCAATCTATGTAAAATTGCTCCCTCTATTATGTACATGACAATATGCGACAGAATCTTACAAATTTTTTTACGGAGGTTGCCACCGAGCTGCTGTTTTGTTTTGCTTTTTTCGAGTATTGTGTTTTCTACCAGTACTCCTCTCCCCAGTACCTCGCCAGCACACTCTCCATATTCGCTCTGCCCACGGGGTTCGCGGTATGGATCTCCACGGGGTAAAAGGTCTCCCGCTCCACCAGCCAGTCCAGCAGTTTGATGGCATCGCCGCCCTGATTTGCAAAATCTCCCAGGTCATGGTCGAGATCCAACACCTCGATCTCGATGCCGTTTCTCTCCGCCTCCCGGATCAGTGTCTTGGCTTCATTCACGGATCTGGCGCTCTCATATCCCCAGGGTGCGGGGCGGAGATCATCTAACCATATTTTCATGTTTCACGCTCCTTTTCATTAATCCAGGCTTTTCAGATATGCTTTGATCCGTTTTTCACATTTCATGAGCCATCTTTTTGTATTTTATCACATTTTATGAGGATTATTTTTTTATCCGCTTCCATTCCTGCAGGCTGTCAATCTCGGTCCCGCAATATTCACACACGCCTTTGGTCACATCAATATTGGCGTCGCATTTGGGGCATTTGATCACGTGGATCCCGCTGTCCAGGGTCATGACTCTGTCATTGTGACTGAGGGAGAAGGTATCCTTCTGATATGCGGATGTGATCCGCCCACCTCGCAGATACACCAGTCTGACCTTCAGCTCCACATCCACGCACAGTATGCCGTTCTCCACATGCTCCTGCAGCCCGGTATAGTCCATAATGTCGTAATCAATGACATCCGGCCGGGAATAGTAGCGTCTGCCGGCTTCGTAGTTCAGATTATTATAGAACCGCTTTTTGTCGATGCCGGTGGCGGTCCAGAATTCCTGCTGCCGACGGTTCTGTTTTTCCTTGTATCGTCTGACAGGCCCCAGTACCGCATAAGCATCGCACAGATAGAAAAAGTAATAGAGGATCATAACCAGGATTGTGGCATAGATGAAAATCTTGCCCACATCATAGCCATTGAAGGTCCTGGAGGTATTTATGATCCACAGGCTGCATAGCAGGAATGATACAATGTAATCTACCACTCCCGTGACGATCCGGTAGACCGGGCTTTGCAATACCAGGTCATAATGGTGCTTGCTGCCCAGCTCCTTGTCTGCGTAGTCAATGTTGGAGGCCGCATCACAGCAGGGACAGCCGTTCACAAATTCCTTTACTTTGCCGGTAAATCCACAGTTTTCACAGGTATGCTGTGCCTCTTCATCCATTCCGGATACATAGGTATACTCCATGCGGGAATCGAAGATTTTCTCTGTATGGAGCAATTTCCCCTGCCGGAAATACTCTTTGCGGCAGCGGATACCACTGTGCACGTCATCCTGACAGGTTCCGTCTGTGGACCGGTATCTCAGGGTGCCATCGACGATGTAGGTAGTCTTGATATTGACGCCGCTTTCTGTAAGCCTGCGCATTTGAAGTGTTTCGGATATGAATGCCATTGCTTTCGTGTCCTATCTGTTATTGTTGTTATTATTGTTGTTATTGTTATTATTGTTGTTGGAAGAGGAATCACCGCTGCTGCCGGAACCTGAGGATGGTGTGTAATGAGGGAACACTTTGAATTCCGTCCGTGACAGCAGGATCCCGTCAATGCTTCTGTCGGTGCAGTTCGCCATGATCACCTTCTGGGTTGTTGCAGTATTCTGCCCGATGAGGAGAGACAGATTCTGTCTGCCTCCCTTGATGAAAGCCTCCGGCTCCTGCTCCAGGAAATGATATATCTCCCAAAGTTCCTCCTCTGTTACCTCATAATATTTCGTCAGTTCCACGCAACGCTTCATGCGGATCAGTTCTTCATAGGTCTGCGGTTCAAAATTCATGGGAAGCCTCCTTATCATTTTTTTGATCCAGTGTCAGATAATAAAATTCAATGTTCTGAAAGGGGAGATTGATGGCCTGTATATGGTAATAGGCATTATTTTCCTGTTTCCGGTAATGGCAGTCTCTCAGCTCCGTGGTGGTGCACAACAGATTGTTCGGGCTGTCCGTGGCATATTCTTTTGCATATTCACGCAGGAGCCCGGAAATATCATATACATACCATTCTTCTTCGTTGTCCCCGGAATGGTCCAGCACCCCTTTATAAATCTGGTGAGTGGCAATATGCCGCTGCTTTGTTCTCCCTTCATCCCCGTAAGTCACGAGATCTCCGGACAACAACATCAGGTACAATGCGTTGTTCTCCGGATAATCGCATTCTTCCTGCAACATATGCTTTTTCATACGCAGCTTTACCGTACTGATGGGCGTCAGATATAGGATCTGTCTGGACTTCCTAAGGATCTGGGAGATCAGCGGATATCTGTCTCCATCCACGTCCAGTTCAAACACACCGCTGTCATAGATATATTGTAACTTCGCATCTTGTGCAATGATCTGTTCCAGTGCAGGATATTCTGCGGATGTCTTGACAGGCAGATACTTTTCCGGCTCCTCCAGGCGCATCTTCGTCACATATTCATATGTCGTCTCGTCAGCAAAAGCATCCGTGGCATAGCCGCGATCCCGGTACATCTGCTGTTGCAGCAGGCAGGTGTAGCTTTTGCCGGAGCCATATACGTTTTTCACAAAAGGGCAGCCCGTTTTGCACAGATACAGGTAACCGCACCTCGCACATTCCTCGGGAAACGGTTGTCTGTTATGGCTTTGGAAGATCTTGCGTGCAGCGTTTTTCAAAATGGCATCCACTGTGTCACGGTAGATATTGCCGTAGTAAAAATCTTCATTCTTCTGACCTCTGACACAGGAATAGATGTCTCCGTTACGCTCCAACAGGAAAAATTTCTCTCCGCAATTATCGCAGTTGGTGCAGTATTCCGGTCCGAACTCATCGAACCATGCACCGTTGACCCCGGCATCCAGATTGGTCCCGTCAAAAGCCTCGTGCATCCGCCGGTAAAAGATCAGCTGTTCCTCTTCACTCATGTGATGCAGCAGGCCACAGGAATTGTAGTCAAACCCTATCATGAAATTAAAATCATTCATGTCCAGACATGTGTTCCGGTCCAGGAATCTGATATCCTCGATGATCTGATCCAGCTGTTCAAAATGCTCCTGAAAGATCGTGGCAGATACTTTTTTCTTGTCAGGGATCTCCTCCAGCAGTCTGATATTATCCAGTATCCGTTCCAGTGTGCCCTCTCCGCCCTTGGTCACCCTGTATTTTTCATGCAGGGAAAGCGGCAGATCCAGGCTGCCTGATATGGACACGTTGAACTCACGGATGGTCTCGATATGTCTGTCCAGTCCGTACAGATTCGTCTTGATGTGGGGATGCCCTACCCTGAAGCCGGCATCCGTGATAAGTTCGCGCATGTCCTGATAGTATCTGCTGATATATTGGATCAGGTCATGGAATTCCCGCTTGGGTAAAGTGGTCACCTCGCCGCCGTGCAGGGAAATATTAAAAGGCACCACATCCGCTTCACGGAATTTCGCGATGGCATATTGCAGGGTCTCCAGGCAATCTCCGCCCCGCAGGGTATCTACGGTGTGGTCCTCCAGATAACAATACCGGCACTGCATGTTACATGCCATGGTCGGCACATATAACAAATGAATAAATTTAGTATTCATAGTAATCGATCCTTACAGGTGTCTCCTTGAAAGCACGCTCATTGACAGATACGCCCCGGGGCAGTGTGATCTCCCGCAGAGAATCACAGCACCGGAAGGCAGAAGACCCGATCTGCTGCAGCTTGCTGTCCGGGGAGATCACCACCTCCTCCAGACTGGTATTTCCATAAAACGCATGTCCGCCGATCCTGGTCACGTTATCCGGGATCTCTATGCGCAGCAGGCTGCTGCATTCTTCAAAGGTGTTGCCGCGGATCTCCGTCAGTCCCGCCGGAAGATTTACCTCCTTAAGGCTGCTGCAACGATAAAAAGCCTCCCCGCCCAGATACGTCAGATTCTTCGGCAATGTTACACTTTCCAGACTTCTGCAGTTTTTAAACGCCTGCCCGCGGATCTCCGTAATGCTGTCCGGCAGCGTTACTTCTGTTAAAAAGGGCATATTAGAAAAGGTGTTGCCGCGCAGGCCCACTACTTTCTCCCCCTGATAGGTATCAGGAATGGTCGCCGTCGTCATATTCGTCAGACCATAGACATAAAATCGCACATAATATCCGTCATCCGCCTGCTCATAGAAGATCCTGGGCTTACAAAACAGCAGCAGCGAGCCTGCCACGGCCACCGCCATGAGAGCCCATTTCAGTTTTTTGCTGTAATCCGGCACCATGGATGCCTTCACATTCATGACAATATTCGAGATTTTCTCCTGGGATCTGGATCTGATCTCCTTTTTCAAATATTTTATCAGCTGATAACGGCTGGTCAAAAATGCATATACCACCAGGATGATAAGTCCGATCACATAGGTTTTCATCGGAAAATGAAAGAAAAACAGAGATATGTATACGAATAACAGAACCGCCAAAATGGCATTCAGTATGTTTTTTCTGCGCAGCATATCCTCCGGGATCAGATTCTGCTCTTCCGTGATCCCGGCGCGCTGCATTTCACGTTTTATAAACCCTTCAACACAGTCCTCCTCGGACATGGCAAACAGTGGATCAAAATCCTCTGCATGCACTATCCTTTTCTCAGAAAGCGGCTCTGGAGGCGTGGTCCCGCCCGTTACCGTTTCGTCAGCTGCAGGTGCATGTATCACCGTCTCAGCTGCTGTCTGCACCTTTTCCTTCCCAGACTGTTTGCTTAGCTTTTGATTCCATACACCCTTTTTCATGGCAATGGGTGTCACAATAAATGCTCCCACGAACACCGCCATGAAATCCACGATTGCGATTCCTGTGGTAATGAAGAAATCAAAAAATAATAGTATTGCAATTCTGACCCCAAATAAGGTCCAGAAGATTTTTCTGCTGTTGTCCTTAGAGATCAGCTTCGACAGCGGCAAAAACACAAATACAGACATATGTATTGTCACAAATGCCTCCATAAATAAAGTCATTCCCATTCCCATACCGTTATTTTCCCTTCTTTTCTACTGTACATAGCACCTTTTCCGTCTCCAAAGGACTACGATACTCTTCCATTTCGCGATTCTGTCGTTTAATATTCAGAGCTTAACAGGAAGTCCGCTATGTGCATCGTCTTGATGCCCTCGTAGTTTCCTCCCGAGAACTCATCCGTTGTGAGAACATATTTGGGGTAGTTATCGTGGATTTCCAACAACCGGTCGTATTCCCGTTTTTCCGTTTTCAGAGAATGAAGCTCCTGCGTCACCTGCACATAGAGCTTTTCATTTTGCCGTACTGCGACAAAGTCGATCTCACTGCTGCCGGATTTGCCGACATTGACGGTATACCCTCTGCGGCAAAGCTCCAAGTACACGACATTCTCTAAACTGGATGCCACACTGTCAGCGTTATAGCCGAGAACGCTGTACCGCAGGGCGGTATCGGCAAGATAGAATTTCTCCTGTGTTTTCAGGATCTCCTTGCCTTGTAAATCAAAGCGGGAGCATCGATGAAGCAGGTACGCCTTCTCCAGCTTCTCCAAATAACTGTAAACTGTTTCATTGTCCAACGCACGGTGTTCCGCTTTCAGGTAATCCGAAATGGACTTTGCCGAGAAGGTATTGCCCACATTGTTGAAGGTATACTTGACCACTCGTTCCAACTGGTCGATCTTCCGCACCTGATTGCGCTTGACAATATCCGAGAAGATCGTGGAGTTGTAAATATCACGCACGATGGTGTAGACCTCGTCCTGAGAGAACTCCTGCAAATGCGTTGCCGGGAAACCGCCCAAGCGTACATAGTCGACAAGCTCCGTCTTCGGCTCTCTAACCTCGGTATAATGGCTTTTGAACATCAAGTACTCGCCAAAGGACAAAGTGAAGATGCGGAAAGATACATATCGTCCCGTCAGATAGGTTGAGATCTCAGAGGACATCATGCGAGAGTTAGAGCCCGTCACATACAGGTCAACATCAAAGTCAGATGCCAGCGAATTGACGACCTTTTCCCAGCCCTTGATTTCCTGAACCTCATCGAGAAACAGATAGGTTTTTCCATCGGGCGAAAGACGCTCTTTAAGCTGTGCGTACATCTGCTTTGCCGTCATATCCTCATATTCCATTGAGTCATAGCGGCAACTGACAATGCGCTCCTTTGGAATGTTATGCTGCGCTTTCAATCTCTCCATAATCATTTTCAGGATCGTTGATTTTCCGCAGCGACGTACTCCCGTAAGGATTTTTACAAATGGCGTATCCACATAAGCCATGATCTTCTCTACATACAAAGGTCTGTAAATCATCGTGACCACCTCCGTTTGTAAATAGTATACCGCAATTCTTGTCTAAAGGCAATTTGTTTTGCGATTATAAACCGCAAAACTTTCATCAGCTTATTTTGTTTTGACACTTACCTTCTTTCCTATCCTGCTCAAAGTATACATTATTTCGAGCAAAATATCAGTTATATTTTGGCTTTTTGCTCGAAATTGCACTATTATGCTTGAACCAGTCTCAATACCCCCTACCCTGGCTTTCAAAACTTATATCTCTTCATGATTATTCGCTTTCGCTAGTCCTAAAATGTATGAACAAAACTAAACTTCGCAAAAAATCGGCATCAAATCCATTTCTGAATTCAACACCGATTCTCTGCTTTTCCTTTTTTCTGTTGTAAGCCTTTCCACTCGGAACTGATCTTGTGACCGGATTCAGTTCTCCCCATGTTGTTCGCTGCTTAGCATAATATTCCCTCTGCGCTTTCTTACTTCTTTTATCAAGCGTTACATATTGCTTCATTTTCTCATCCTCGCTTTCGTGTCTTCTTTAATCATCTTTGCAATTTTACCGCAGGCGTCAGGATAATCTTTATGTCCCAGTAGCGGGGTGGTACCTTAAACCAGCTCGGGCACGCAAACATAAGTGGGCAGGGCCAGACTCGAACTGGCGTAGACCGGAGTCGGCAGATTTACAGTCCGCTGCAATTGCCACTATGCGACCTACCCATAAGTGATCCCCGCCGGACTTGAACTCGACATTTGCAGCTTGAGAAGCTGCCGTCCTAACCTTTAGACTAAGGGATCATAATGCTCATATCAGGATTCGAACCTGAATCAATCGGTTCTACGCTCCGCTTCGGTCCGTTCAGGGCAATCGTCCCCCGGACGATTTGAACCGTAGCCGATCATTCTATCCATTGAACTATACGAGCATATGCGGGCTAAATATATTTCAACTCAGCCCTGTTTATTCACTTTTCATGCGCTAATCTGCTTTGTTCTATTTACATCGATTACGATAATCTCATCCATCGGAACATCCAACACTGCTGCCAGTACAACCAGATTATCGATTGTAGGCATGGCAGTTCCGTGCTGCCACTTGTAGATGGCCTGAGGAGTCGCAAATCCAAAGATATCCTGCAGGTCTCTTACAGTCAGACCTGCTACCTCTCTCAGTCTCATGATATTCCTTCCGGTAGCTACCATATCGATGGTAGGCATAGTAAACATTTCTTCCTCCGTTTCTGCTTCTGCAGGTGGAGGAAGAATGCCCTCCACCTTAATCAGAAGCCTTAAAATTGTATATAGGTTTCATCACATCGATTACATCTACAGACTCTCGGATCACATCAATGATGTCCTCCAGACTCTTGTATGCCATCGGTGCCTCGTCCAATGTATTTTCATTAATCGAAGTGGTATAAATACCCTTCATTGTCTCTCTGTATTCATCCATGCTAAGATTTGCTTTCGCCTTTGTTCTGGACATAAGTCGTCCTGCTCCGTGAGGTGCAGAATAATTCCACTCCGGATTTCCTTTTCCAACAGCAAGCACACTTCCATCTCTCATATTTATTGGAATCAGCACTTTCTCTCCACTATGGGCTGCTATTGCGCCCTTTCTCAAAATCATTTCATCTGTATCAATATAATTATGAATTGTATGGAAGGCTTCTCTGCCAGCCATCCCGGTTCTCTCCAGAATAATCTCAGCCATTTTCTCTCTGCTTCGTCTTGCAAAAGCCTGGCAGATTTCAACATCGTGAAGGTAGTCCTCAAGATATTTTCCTGATAAGTAGCACAGATCTTCAGGCATACTTGTCTCAGACTCATATACCTGCCAGTGAAGCTGTTTTAACGCATCCTGAATCTCACTTCTACGTCCCTGCTCCTTATAGGTTCTGATAATCTCATCACGCTTCTCAAGATAGTCCCCATATCCTCTGTCCAGGTTAATCGCCAGCTTCTGATAAAGCTCTGCAACCTGCTTACCCAGATTACGTGAGCCCGAATGAATCACAAGATATTTGGTTCCATCACCCGCTTCATCTATCTCTATAAAGTGGTTACCACCACCAAGGGTTCCAAGTGAACGCTCTAATCTCTTTGTGTCCTTCAGTTCTCTGTAGCAAGCAAGTTCTGTCAAATCAAATCTCTCCTGGCGACCTTCCCACACATTCATTCCCGATGGAATAAAATGTGCAGCCTCATCAACCTTTACAAAATCAATATCAACCTTGCCTAAGTTCACGGTATACATACCGCATCCGATATCAACACCCACTACATTTGGAACAGCCTTATCAGTAATTGTCATTGTGGTTCCAATAGTGCAGCCTTTACCGGAATGAACATCAGGCATGATTCTTATTCTTGATCCTTCCGTCATCGGATAATCACACATACGTCTGATTTGTTCTATCGCTTCATCCTCTACTACTCTTGCATAGCAGATGGCTGTATTTATTTTTCCTTTGATTTCAATTAAATCCATGCTTCTCTTACCTCATTTCTGTGATATTTACATTGGACAGTGCCCCGCGGGGGACTCGAACCCCTAACCACCTGATTAAAAGTCAGGTGCTCTACCATTGAGCTAACGGAGCATAACGCAGAACTGCCTTACCAATTAGGCTTATATCTGCAAAAAAATACCGCCTACCATGTGCATCCACACAAGATAAGCGGTTCAAAATCTATGTATCCGGTTGTCCTCTCCTGTCCCTACGACAGGCCTACATCCATCACCACAGCATTCCCTTCAAGCTTATTCTTATCTGAATACACAAAGCTAAAGCCCCACTCTTTTTCATAATCGAGTGCTGCATTTTTCAAACTTTCCAGATATAAATAACTTGATCGAATAGTTGTGAACATTCTTTTTTCCTTTCCCAGACCCATCGCTTCGGATCCGCTTTTCTTTCTTTGTTATCGACAGAATACCACAGCAACATTAGTTTGTCATTATACTTGTGGTATAACTTCGACGCATCATAGTGCAAATCAGCCTATAAAGCTTTCAGATTCCTTTTTGATTAAAATCCCCCGCTTTTTTATCAAAAACACTTGACAAATCCATCGAAAAATGCGGCGCTTCGCGCCCTTATTTATAAGACATATTTTTCGATTGGAGGCGTTTTTTTGTTACCTGTTAACTGTGGCAGTCATGCCGACTACCAAGGAATAAAAGAACTACATTTTACTGTTCCTGCAAATGCGAAGCGATTCTACAAACAATATTTTAGGACCTTTATACTCTATACTATTGGTATTCCTGACGTTATAAGCTATTCTAAAAAAAGCAGGGCATACCTTTTTAAAAAATTTAGGGATGAACTAGACACAGGTATCAGTGAATATATAATGAGTTGTCGGCTAAAAGAAGCAAAATCTCTACTAAAATATACTGATAAACCCCTCTCTGAGATCAGCAGTTATTTATGTTTCTCAAGTCAATCCCATTTTCAAAATACATTTAAGAAGCATTTTAATATTACTCCTTTGGGTTATCGTGAACAAACATTTCACTGACCGGATAGAAATAAACTATTGCACATCTATATGTTTATAATCAAGGCTTGCGCAATATATATTGGCTTACTTGTCAACTGTTTTTTGTAATATTTTTAAAGTTTAAATGCTTGTAAAAATTACTATTATCTTCTATTATTAGAAATAGTGTATATTAAAAGCATCACTAATACTATATTTTACTGGTGAGGACACCTTTACATATGAGCATAAAATCCTTCGAAACACGCGAATCTCTCAAAGAGAAATTGAAAATCAGGAATTTATTATTTGAAGATAAAGAACTTGAAAAAGTTTTAATTACACATAACTATTTCAATTTTTTTAATGGGCTAGAAACTATTTTCTTGGAATCTTCTTCACCCAAAGCATATAATAAAATAAAATTACAAGATTTCACTAATTTGTATCTATTCGACAAAGAAATTCGTTCTATTTTGTCAACATGCTTAGACACCGTTGAAGAGGAACTAAAATCCTCCATTTCATATCACTTTTGCAAACTACATTGTTCTAAATTAGCTGACACAATGCAATATACTAATAGTGAACACTACATGGATCCAGCAAATAATACCCTTGGATCACCTACTTATTGTCGATATTCAAATATATATCCATTTAAAAACTACCAAAACAAAAATATATATAATGAATTTTCTCGTTTTATTTTGTTCAAACCGTATTTTTTAACAAACTTAATTACTAACAATGACCACATAAATATTTCTTTCTATCGAGACAGTTCCTACACTGCTCCGCCAAATGTTGCTATTTACAGAGACGATTCCGGTGTAAATCATACGAATATAGCAGTTCCTTTTTGGGTAGCAATAGAAACGCTCACCTTTGGTGAAATTTTGAGACTTTTACACTATTTACAAGATGATGTAATGGAAGATGTATTAAAAGATTTCAATCTTCCACTTTCAAAAAGAAATGCTTTTCTCAATATGATTGATTTTTTATTATGTCTTAGAAATAATTGTGCACATACAACATTAATAAACCGTTTCAGAACAAAGGAAATATATCACGTAAATGCATTATTGATTTCATCATTTTCTTTATGTCCTAAAAATTCTGATTCTGTATTAAAACTTTTTGATGTAATAAAAATATTAAGCTATTTTACTGATGTTTCTGCAATAAAAAAGCCTCTTAGAACGCTTAAAATAAAAATGTATCTAAGTTTAGGAATTAAAAGAGGTAAATATACATATAATAAAGTACTAGCGCGGATGGGATGTGACAATTATAATGAATGGAAAAAAATCTTGTCTAATATCAAATATTCATTATAAATCTCTTGACATTTATCCCAACCGCTAGTATGATTCTAATTAATAGATGAATTGCTCTTAAGAGCGCTAAGCAATGGCGGCATTGCTTTCGATAAAAAGTCTAGCACAATGTGCTAGACTTTTTTGGTTCAATCAGTATCTTTATTTCTGAAATAATTTATATTCCCTTCACCTATACAAACTTCGTAAACGTCAAACCACGCGCCTTGGATAGTTAGGCTCTATGTGAGATACTCTGGAAAACACGAAAAAACTATTAGTTTTTTAGAGGAGGTAAACTATCATGGATCAAGCTCTGTTTTCGCAGCAGAAGAAAACGTTGAAACTCCCACAGCTTTAGACTCTATTACAGGAATTAAAAATCTGTACAGTTCGTTATCCTCTGCTTTAGTTTCGAAATAATCGCTATTGTTTTCTCTTATTCTTTCGATTTCTTGAGCAAACGTTTCAAAACACGTTACGGCATCATCAAAATCTTCCCTGATTGCCTTTGGATCTCCCAAAAATTCAAGATCAACCAGTTCATTACTGTTAGATCCGATTACCTGCGTCTGATTTCTGATATTCTATTTTATCCGCAAATGCATTGCAGGCCGGGCAGCATGCCTGTATTTCTTGAAAATTGTTTGCATTTTCCTTTTCTTTGGGATTTTTTACCATACTCTGCGCTCTCAGTCTTCCTTCTCCCCGTCTTCCTCCCCCATTGTAAACAAAGATTTCCCATTATAGCAGTCCGGACTGAACAGTCCCTGCTTATGGGTGACCGGGGTAAATACCTTCGTCTCCCCGGGAGCGATTTCTTCATGGTTGAAGATCAGGCTGTATCCCTTTTGATTTTTGATCACGGCCTGCTTAATATTATCGGACCAGCTGTAGGTCTCCATGACATTGCCGAATCCCTTCGGAAAATACCGGAAATCCAATGCGCAGGGATCTTCTTCGGTGGCATGTTTCATGTATAATACGCTGTCCTGAAACATTCCGATGTGAACTCCCGGATTCACAATTTCCACAGCATCCCCCAGGTGGTATACCAGTGTGCTTCCACTATGAACGCTGGACACTTCGATATAGACGCAGTCCTCGTATTTCCCGGCAATTTCGATCAGGCGCTGTTTCTCCTGTTCTTCCATCTGTGCAATCTCCCGCTGTCCTGTCTCCTGCAGAGCACGGATCTTTCTCACCATTTCATCCGCCGTATCCTCCGGCTCTCCCAGTGACATTTTTGCCGCCGCGGCAATGATCCGGTCCAGTGCATTTTCCGAGGTATCAAGACGGGCCAGTTTCTCCCGGTATTCCTGTACTACATTCCCATACAGCGATACCATCATATATTTCAGCGGGCAGTGATAGACCGTATTTCTGGTCTCATAGATCAGAACATCCTCTTCCAGAGAAGCCTTGACCAACGTGGATGTCGTGGCTACATAGACATTTCTTCCCAGCCGTGGATGTACATCCGCAGTCCCCGACAGATTGTACTCTTCGTCATATACATAGGGCTCCCAGTTTCTCATCGTTACTTTTGCCTTTTTCATCCCGAATACCTCCTGTTTTTACTGAAAGTATACCAGATTCGGAGAATAATGTCATTCTACCGTTGACTGGCTCGACTGGATTTGCTATTTTACTTAATATTCTCTTTTGTGATAGACATAGGCGGTTACAGGACAAGAAATAACTAATCTCTTTTACTTTCTTGCCCTTCTATCAACACCTCTTTGCTTATAAAACAATTGTTTTGCTTCATACATATGTTTTTCTGCCGCGCTTATCAGCAAAGATATGTCCGTTTCTGAGATATTTCCTACAGAATATCCAATGGAAACATGATAAGATTCCTCCTCAACAAGAGCCTGTACACGATCAATTTTCGCCTGTATCACTTTTTCTTTTTCGTCAATGACTAAAACAACAAATTCGTCTCCACCAATTCGGAAAGAATTTTTATCTCCAAATTCTTTCTGTAATGTTTTTCCAACAAACTGAAGCATTCTATCTCCGGCTGCATGTCCCTTTGTATTATTAATCTCGTGAAGTCCATTGACGTCTACATAAATGCAAGCGAACACCTGATTGCACATTGAAGAATATACTTTCAGCTTCCGCTCATAGGAATTACGATTAAAAAGACCCGTTAGTAAGTCTGTCTCACTTAATACTTAATATAGTAACTTTCCGTGCATACAAAAATCTCTGGAACTTTAAGTTCATCATGTATGTGCATATTACTGCAC
>CEAC01009053.1_pt1 | contig 18442 bp, 18 predicted proteins | sample 557411 | NCBI WGS metagenome assembly CEAC01 (sample SAMEA3182094, study PRJEB8094) | gut metagenome | biome: human; feature: gut; material: Stool; isolation source: human stools | place: Canada | collected 2012-02-21
CCTCTCAGGCGCTCACGCGCCAGCTCTCCCAAAGGGAGAGCCACTGGCGTGCCGGTCAGGACTACGCTGGACGAGGAAGGCTCAATTCATCGCGAAATGGAGTGCCTCGCTGTCTAGGGCAGGCTTTTCCAAGTCTGATCTCTCGACCTCCCTGCCAGCTCTCCCAAAGGGAGAGCCTTTTGCAGAAACTCTAGTTGCATAAAACCCGCGAAGCGCTATAATGGGATAGGATACAACGCGCTTTTGGGGCGCAGACGGAAAAGGAAAAACGGAAAGAGGAATCGTATGGAACAAAAGAACACCCGCCTGCGGAACGTGGGCTTCATTACCTTCTTTTTCAGCGGCATCTGCGCCATTTCCAGCGGCGTGGTGGTCAGCCTATTGCAGGAGCAGTATGGCTTCGCCTACGGCATGACCGGAACCCTGCTGTCCCTCATGAGCATCGGCAACCTGCTGGCAGGCTTTCTCATCGCCATGCTGCCCGGCAAGCTGGGCATGAAGCCCAGCATCCTGCTGCTGACCATCGGCTATGCGCTGGGCTACGCCATGATGGGCCTCAGCGGCGCGGTGGCTGTGCTGGCGCTGGGCTTCTTCCTCGTGGGCATCGCCAAGGGCAGTGTCATCAACACCTGCACCATCCTCGTCAGCGACAACTCCGCTGACCGCACCCGGGGCATGAACCTGATGCACAGCTGCTATGCCTGCGGCGCACTGCTCTGCCCTTTTTTCATCGCGGCGGCAGGCAGGGTGAGCGGCTCCTTCGCCGTGCTGGTGCTGGCTGTGCTGGGTCTGCTGCTCTGGCTGGTGTATATGGGGACTCCCTTTGTGGGCAAGGGCGCGGGCAAGAAGGAAGTCACCGATTGGAGCTTCCTCAGATCCACCCGCTTCTGGCTGTTGACCGGCCTGCTCTTCTGCCAGAACGCCGCTGAGCAGAGCGTCACCGGCTGGATGGTCACCTACTTCAAGGGCAGCGGCATCATCGCAGGCGCACTGGCGGCCTATACCGTCACCGTTATGTGGGGCGCGACCCTCGTGGCACGTCTGCTCATCGCCTTCGTGTTCCCCTTCAAGCAGCCCCGCAAGGCCATGGTGGTCATGGGCGTGAGCTGCACCATCTTCTACATCCTGCTGGTGCAGGCCCGCAGTCAGGGCGCGGCCATCGTGCTGCTGTTCGCCTTTGCCTTTGCGATGGCGGGCATGAACCCCACCGCTGTGGCCAGCGCAGGCCGTATGACCAGCGTGACCAGCATGGGCATCATGCTGCCGGTGGCGGCCAGCGGCGCGATCCTGATGCCCTGGGTCATTGGCGTCGTGGCCGAAAGCGCTGGTCTTGCCGCCGGTATGATGACCAACATCGTTCCCTGCGTGGGTCTGGTCATCTTTGCGGTGCTTGTGGCAAAGCTTCCGGAGGAATAAAGAGTAAACGAAAGGCCGCTGCATTCGCAGCGGCCTTTCGTTTACTCTATTCCCCGTGCCTTTGCGCTGAACTCACAGCCGCAGTAATCCTGCCGATAGAGGCCGTATTCCTCTGAGAGCTGCAACGAGCGCAGATAGCCGTTCTGCTTTTTGAAGTCGGAGGGCAGGTGCCGAACGCCATACTCCTGCTCCAGCTCCTGCCCGATGGCATTGATGCGCTTGGCGTCCTTGTGGGGGCTGATGGAGAGGGTGGTGGTGAACCAGTCGAAGCCGTGCTCGGCGGCATACTGGGCTGCACGGCGCATCCGCAGCCGATAGCAGACCGTGCAGCGACTGCCGCGCTCCGGCTCGTTCTCGAGGCCCGCGACAGCGGAGTAGAACTCCTGCGGGTCGTACCGGTCTTCCACCACCGTCACGCCCAGCGGGTGGGCGGCGGCGACGAAGCGCTCCAGCTCTTCGCCCCGGCGGTGGTATTCTTCGGCGGGCCATGTGTTGGGGTTGTAGTAGAGCACGGTGATGTCGAAATACCGGCACAGCCGCTCCAGTACGGCGCTGGAACAGGGGCCGCAGCAGGCATGGAGCAGCAGCCGGGGGCGGGTGTCGCCCAGAGTTTTCAACACTTCGTCCATCTGCTGTGAAAAATTGAGTTGGTTTGACATAAGAAAAGTCCTTTGCTATACTGAGATGTAGCGATTGGATAGAGCATTAAGCCTCTCCCTTTGGGAGAGGTGTCACCGCAGGTGACGGAGAGGGCAAGCCAGAAAAGACAGAGCCGCAGTGCAGCGATAAGCAGGCCCTTTGTCAGAGCGGTATCATCGCCGCGCGGGTGTCTCCTCCTCGACATCCTTGCCCTCTCAGGCGCTTACGCGCCAGCTCTCCCAAAGGGAGAGCCTTTGGCTCTATTATATCACAAACATATCCAAAACGGAGGAAAACTTCGATGACCAAAGAAAAGATCGCCCGCATCAACGAGCTGGCACACAAGAGCAAGACCACCGGCCTGACGGAGGCCGAAAAAGCCGAGCAGCAGGCTCTGCGCAAGGAGTATATCGAGGACATGAAGTCCAGCCTTCGCGCCCAGCTGGAGCACACCTCCATCAAGGAGCCGGACGGCACCATCCACAGAGTGAGCAAAAAGGACTGAACTGGGAGGAAAAAGTCGTACAAAACCGCTTTTTCCTCTTTTTTTGTGGGCGAAAGAGTGCTATACTTATACTCGAGCTGTTGTGTGCTCCGGCAGGAGCCGCGCGGCAGAAAACAAGTTTCCCAAGGCGGCGTATCCCGGGCAGGGTGCGCGGAAAAGGCCGCCTTTTGAAAAACAATAAAGAGGTCATTTATTATGCTTACTGCAATTACGGGTATCAACTGGGGCGATGAGGGCAAGGGCCGCATGGTCGACCTGATCAGCCAGGAGTACGATATTGTTGCACGCTATCAGGGCGGCAACAATGCTGGTCATACCGTCAAGAACGAGCGGGGCAAGTTCGTGCTGAACCTGCTGCCCTCCGGTATCCTCCGTCCCGATGTTGTCTGCGTGATGGGCAACGGTATGGTCATCGACCCCCACCATCTGGACGGTGAGATCAACAAGCTGCGCGAGCAGGGTATCTCCATCACCCCTGCCAACCTGAAGATCTCTGACCGCGCCACCATCACCATGCCCTACCATGTCGATCAGGACGGTCTGGAAGAGGCACGTCTGTCCAAGACCGGCGCACAGTTCGGCTCCACCAAGCGCGGCATCGCCTACACTTACGGTGACAAGTACATGAAGAAGACCCTCCGCATGGGCGACCTGCTGCATCTGGACGACTCCGTCAAGAAGCGCCTGGTCACCATGGTGGACTCCAAGAACCTCGTCATGGAGGGCAGCTACAACGCCGCTCCCATCAGCGTGGACGAGATGTGGGCATGGCTGGAGAAGTATGCCGCCATCTTCAAGGACTACATCTGCGACGTGGGCCAGTATCTGGCTGACGCCGATGCCGCCGGCAAGAAGGTGCTGTTCGAGGCCCAGCTGGGCGCTCTGCGCGACATCGACTTCGGCATCTACCCCTACACCACTTCCTCCAACACCATCGGCGCTTACGCCCCCATCGGCGCAGGCATCCCGGGCCACAAGCTGACCAACTCCGTCGGCGTCATGAAGGCTTATTCCTCCTGCGTCGGCGACGGCCCCTTTGTCACTGAGCTGGCCATGACCGAGGAAGAGAAGCACGCTCTGCGTGAGGCCGGCCACGAGTACGGCGCTGCCACCGGCCGTCCCCGCCGCGTCGGCCCCATCGACCTGGTGGCAAGCCGCTACGGCGTCTTCTGCCAGGGCTGCGACGAGGTCGCCCTGACCCTGCTGGACGTGCTGGACTACATGGAGAAGATCCCCATGGTCACTGCTTACAAGCTGAGCGACGGCACCACCACCACCCGCTTCCCCATGGGCGAGGCTCTGGACACCGCACAGCCGGTGGTGGAGTATCTGCCCGGCTGGCACTGCGACATCACCGCCGCCCGCAAGTGGGAAGACCTGCCCAAAGAGGCCCAGAACTACGTCGAGTATCTGGAAAAGGCCGTGGGCTGCAAGATCACCTATATCTCTGTGGGCGCAGAGCGTGAGGCATACATCCACCACGTGGTCTAAACCCTGAATTCACCGGAAAGAAGGATGCCGCTAATGTTTGACATCATCGCCGACAGCGCCTGTGACTTTACGCCGGAAATGGCGCAGAAGATGGGTGTGGAGATCGTGCCGTTCTATGTTTCGCTGGACGGTGAGCACTACCGCAAGGAGGGCAAGGAGATCGCTGTGCGGGATTTCTACCAGTTCATGGTGGACAACCCCTCTGCCTACCCCAAGACCAGCCTTGCCTCCATCGAGGATTTCGAGGAGGTGTTCCGCCGTCAGGCTGAGGCCGGCCGCCCCACCCTCTGCCTCTGCTTCACCGGCAGGATGAGCGGCTGCGTGGGCAGCGCCCGCAACGCCCGGGAGCTGGTGCTCGAGGACTACCCCGACGCGAAGATCGAGGTGATGGACTCGGCAGCGGCTACGGTCACTGAGGCGACTATGGTGGAGAACGCTGTGGCCATCCGCGACGCAGGCTGCACGCTGGACGAGGCGGTGACCTGGCTGGAAGCGGAAAAATCCACCAACAACATCTTCTTCACGGTGGGCAACCTCGATTACCTCATCAAGGGCGGACGCATCGGCAAAGTCTCTGGCCGGGCGGCGAACTTCCTGGGCATCAAGCCCATGATCCTCTTCAAAGACGGCGAGATCTTCTCGGGCGGTGTGGCCCGGGGCCGTCAGAAGAGCTTTGAGAAGGCCCTTGAGCAGCTGATGAACTATCTGGACGCCAACGGCGGCACGCCCGACGACTACCGCATCATCGTGGGCTACGGCTACGATGAAGAAGAGGGCAAACGGCTCTGGATGCAGACCCGCGCCGCCCTGCGTGCCAAGTACCCCGCCGCACAGTGCGAGGTGGGCCTGCTGCAGATCGGCTGCACCATCGCGGTCCATACCGGCCCCTATGCGCTGGGCATGGGCGTCATGCGCCGCTGGAAAAAGCAGTAATCGCTGGATCAAAAAAATCCTCTCCCATCGGGAGAGGATTTTTTGTGTTATAGAGTGTTATCGGCCCTCGGTGCGCTGCGCCAGACGGGAAAAGCGCTTGTCTTTGTCCTTTTCGTCGTCCTGCGGGGCAGGTGCGGTGTGGGTGAACCGGACTTCGGTGACGCGGCGGCGGGCCGTGCGGGTCACGACGCCCTCGTAGTCGTTCAGCTGGAAATGGTCGCCCACCTTGGGCAGATGGTGGGTCTTTTCCTGTACAAGGCCGTTCACGGTGTTGGAGTCGATGTCTTCATCCTCGGGCAGGCCCAGCGTCTCGTAAAGGTCGTCCACGCTGGCGGAGCCGGACACGAGCCAGCTGCCGTCCGACTGCTGGCGGAAGTCCTCGGTGGCCTCGTCGTGTTCGTCCCAGATCTCGCCCACAAGCTCTTCCAGAATGTCCTCGAGGGTGATGATGCCCTCAGTGCCGCCGTATTCGTCCACGACGACTGCCATGTGATGGTGCTGCTCCCGCAGGGTGCGCAGCAGCTGGGAGATCTGGGTGGAGCCGGTGGTGTAGAGGGTGGGGGCGATGAGGTCCTCCATCGTGACGGTCTTTTTCAGACGGGCGATGTAGAAATCCTTCTCGTGGACAACGCCGATGATGTTGTCAACGGTGTCGTGATAGACGGGCAGGCGGGAATAGCCGGATTCTGCGAAGGTCTGCGCAAGCTCTTCCAGCGAAATATCGTCCTCCACGGCCACCACGTCTACGCGGGGCGTCAGGATCTCTTCCACCTCCACGTCGTCGAACTCGATGGCGCTGCGGATGAGCTGGCTTTCCCGGTCGGTAAGCTCACCGTCGTTCTCCGCCTCGCTCACCATGGTGATGAGCTCACCTTCGGTGATGGCGTCGCTCTCGCTGCTGTGGACGAAGCGTCCCAGCAGCTTCTTCCACTGGCTGAACAGCCAGGTCAGGGGGGTGAAGAGGGTCAGGAGCAGACTCAGCACCGGCGATACGGCGGTTGCGACCGTCTCGGGCATCTCCTTGGCGAGGGTCTTGGGGGTCACTTCGCCGAAGATGAGGACGACCACCGTCAGCACGATGGTGGAGGTGGTGGCGCCCCGCTCTGCACCCAGCCACTTGGTAAAGAGGACGGTGCCGATGGAAGCGGCGGCGATATTCACGATGTTGTTGCCGATGAGGATGGAGGAGAGAAGCTTGTCGTACTTCTCGGCCATCGCCAGCACCCGGGCGGCGGAAGTGTCGCCCTCCTCAGCGCGGCTTTTCAGGCGTATCTGGTTCAGGGAAGAAAATGCGGTCTCGGAGGCGGAGAAGAATGCGGAAAACGCGATCAAAACGATCAGCGCCACCAGGAGCGTTATACTGCCATCGTCCATAATAAAGGTTGATCAACTCTACTTTCTTATAATAATATGTTAACCAAAAAGTGCTTTCCACCGTTGCCTTCGACGATGAAAAGCACTTTGTTCAACGCCTATAATATCATATTCCACCCGCCGGTGCAAGCGTTCCTGTCAGGAGGAGGGATAAAATAGGTAAAAAGTTTGCGGTTTTTAGCGGAGCACAAGGCCCGTGCCGTCGTAGTCCACCGTCAGGGTCGCGCCCTCGGTGTAGCTGCCCTGAATGATGGCCTTTGCGATGAGGGTCTCCACACGGCTCTGGATGAACCGCTTGATGGGACGTGCGCCGTAGACGCTGTCATAAGAGGAATCAATGATGAAGTCCTTGGCTGCCGTGGTGACGTCCAGCTTGAGGTGCTTGCCCTCGTCCATCCGCTTGCGCAGATCTTCGAGCTGCAGGTCCACGATCTTGCGGGTCTCGTCCTTGGTGAGGCTCTTGTAGTAGACGATCTCGTCCAGACGGTTCAGGAACTCGGGACGGAATTTGCTCTTCAGCAGCAGATCGATCTGCTTGCGGGCGTCCTCGCTCAGCTCGTTGGAGCCCTCGGCGCGGCGCTGCTCCAGGTCGTTCAGGATGATGTCACTGCCGAGGTTGGAGGTCAGGATGATGACGGTGTTCTTGAAGTCCACCGTGCGGCCCTGACTGTCGGTGATGCGGCCATCGTCCAGCACCTGCAGCAGGATGTTGAAGACGTCGGGGTGAGCCTTTTCCACCTCATCGAACAGCACGACGCTGTAGGGTTTGCGGCGGACGGCCTCGGTCAGCTGGCCGCCCTCTTCATAACCGACGTATCCCGGAGGCGCGCCGATCAGGCGGCTGACGCTGAACTTCTCCATATACTCGGTCATGTCGATACGCACCATGTTCCGCTCGTCGTCGAACAGAGCCTGTGCCAGAGCTTTTGCCAGCTCGGTCTTGCCGACGCCGGTGGGGCCGAGGAAGAGGAAGCTGCCGATGGGGCGGTTGGGGTTTGCGATGCCGGCGCGGCTGCGCAGGATGGCTTCGCTCACCTTGGTGACGGCCTCATCCTGGCCGATGACTCTCTTGTGGAGCACATCGTCCAGATGCAGCAGCTTCTCGCGCTCACCCTCCACCAGCTTCTCCACGGGGATGCCGGTCCAGCGGGCCACGATGCGGGCGATCTCCTCGTCGGTCACACGGTCGCGCAGCAGGCTGTCTTCCTTCTTGGCGGCGGCGATCTTCTCTTCTTCTTCCAGCTGTTTCTGCAGCTGAGGCAGCTTGCCGTATTTCAGCTCAGCGGCCTTGTTCAGATCGTATTCGCGCTGTGCCTTCTCGATGGCGGCGTTGGTCTGCTCGATCTGCTCGCGCAGAGACTGCACCTTGCCGATGGCGTTCTTCTCGTTTTCCCACTTTGCCTTCATGCTGTGGAACTTATCCTGCAGCTCGGCCAGCTCTTTTTCGAGGTCGCGCAGACGGCTCTGACTCAGAGCGTCGGTCTCCTTTTTCAGGCTGACCTGCTCGATCTGCAGCTGGGTGATGCGGTGGGCGAGGTCGTCCATCTCGCTGGGCATACTGTCCATCTCGGTCTTTATCATGGCGCAGGCTTCATCCACGAGGTCAATGGCCTTATCGGGGAGGAAGCGGTCGGTGATATAGCGGTCAGAGAGGGTGGCGGCGGCGATCAATGCATTATCGCTGATCTTCACGCCGTGGAACACCTCGTACCGCTCTTTCAGGCCGCGCAGGATGGAGATGGTGTCTTCCACGGTAGGCTCATCCACCTGAACCGGCTGGAAGCGGCGCTCCAGAGCGGGGTCTTTCTCGATATACTGGCGGTACTCGTCCAGCGTGGTCGCGCCGATGCAGTGTAGCTCGCCGCGGGCCAGCATGGGCTTCAGCAGATTGCCGGCGTCCATTGCGCCGTCGGTCTTGCCGGCACCCACGATGGTGTGCAGCTCATCAATGAAGAGGATGATCTTGCCCTCGCTCTTCTTCACCTCATTCAGGACGCTCTTCAGACGCTCCTCGAACTCGCCGCGGTACTTTGCGCCAGCCACCAGAGCACCCATGTCCAGGCTGAACACGGTACGGTCTTTCAGGTTCTCCGGCACATCGCCCCGGACGATCCGCTGGGCCAGACCCTCGGCGATGGCGGTCTTGCCGACGCCCGGCTCACCGATGAGGCAGGGGTTGTTCTTCGTCTTACGGGACAGGATGCGGATGACATTTCGAATTTCCTGGTCACGGCCAATGACGGGGTCCAGCTTCTGCTTGCGGGCCAGGTCAACGAGGTCCTGACCATACTTCTGCAGGGCATTGTAGGTGTCCTCGGGGTTGTCGTTGGTCACGCGCTGGTTGCCGCGCACGGCGGTGAGCTGCTGTAAAAACTTATCCTTCGTGATGCTAAAGGCGCGGAACAGCTCGGAGGTGTTCTGGGTCTGCTCGTCCAGCAGGGCGAGGAAGACGTGCTCGACACTGACGTAGTCGTCCTTCATGGCCTTGGCCTCGCGGGCGGCGGCGCTCAGCACCTTGTCGGTGGCCTGCGAGATATAGACCTTGTCGGGGTCACGGCCAGAGCCGGACACCCGGGGCATTGCGGAAAGCTTTTCGGCCACAGCGGCGGAGAAGCTGCCTGCGTCCACATTCAGTTTCTGGAGCAGCTGGGGGATCAGGCCCTGCTCCTGTGTCGCCAGAGCGTGGAGCAGATGCTCCGGCTCCAGTGCGTTATGCTGATACTCCACGGCCAGCTGCTGGGCTGCCTGCAGAGCCTCAAGGGTCTTCTGGGTATATTGATTGGTATTCATAAAGTCAAGCCTCCATTCGTACCGGAAGTTGAGATTCAGGCGGTGGGCCGGAATACTGTTTTAGCACTCTAGCTCATCGACTGCTAAAAATATACTCCAAACACGCTGCAATGTCAATAGGCAAAACCCGGAAGAACCTCAGATTCACAAAAAGTTTGCAAAAATGAAAAAAATCACACCATATCGTCTCACGAAGGCAAACAAAAGGCCCCTGCCGGGCAGAAAGCCGCAGCAGGGGCGGAAGGAATGAGAGGATCATTCAGCAAACAGCGGGGTGGACAGATAACGGTCGCCGGTGTCGGGCAGCAGGACGACGATGTTCTTGCCTGCGTTCTCGGGACGCTTTGCCAGCTGGATGGCAGCCCAGACAGCAGCACCGGAAGAGATGCCCACCAGAACGCCTTCCTTGTGGCCGATGAGACGGCCGGTGGCAAAGGCGTCGTCATTTTCGACGGGGATGATCTCGTCGTAGACCCTGGTGTCCAGCACGTCGGGGACGAAGCCTGCGCCGATGCCCTGGATCTTGTGCGCACCGGCGGTACCCTTGCTCAGGACAGGGGAGGAAGCGGGCTCAACGGCCACGACCTTGACGCCGGGATCCTTGCTCTTGAGGTACTGGCCCACACCGGTGATGGTGCCGCCGGTGCCGACGCCGGCCACAAAGATGTCGACCTTGCCGTCGGTGTCGTCCCAGATCTCGGGGCCGGTGGTGGCGATGTGCGCCTTGGGGTTGGCCGGGTTGACGAACTGGCCGGGGATGAAGGAGTTGGGGATCTCTTTTGCCAGCTCGTCAGCCTTGGCGATGGCACCCTTCATGCCCTTGGCACCCTCGCTCAGCACCAGCTCTGCGCCGTAAGCCTTCATCAGCTGGCGGCGCTCGACGCTCATGGTCTCGGGCATCACGATGATGATGCGGTAGCCCTTGGCAGCTGCCACGGCAGCCAGACCGATGCCGGTGTTGCCGGAGGTGGGCTCGATGATGACGGAGCCGGGCTTGAGCTTGCCGGAAGCCTCGGCGTCATCGATCATGGCCTTGGCGATACGGTCCTTGACGGAGCCGGCGGGGTTGAAGTATTCCAGCTTTGCCAGAAGCTTGGCAGAAAGGTCTGCATCCTTCTCGATATGGGTCAGCTCCAGCAGCGGGGTGTGGCCGATCAGCTGATCTGCGGAAGTATAGATCTTGCTCATAGTAGTAAACCTCCCGATTGCGGGCGATGCGCCCGGCTGCACCGGAGATAGCCGGTGCCGTCTCGATGTCCCTCATATTCCCGTTAAACCAATATGGTTTGTGGGTTTGGCTGTATTATAGCTTCCTTTGGGGCGGTTGTCAATGGAAAATCGAAAATTTCCGATTGAAAAGTTATAAACCCTGTTGTATAATAGGTTAAAATGAACGGAAGAGTGTTCCGCAGCTGACCTAGCTGCCTCACAATCATAACAGGAAAGAAGAGAAAGGAATGTCTATGATCGTTTCCACCAAGGGGCGCTATGCGCTGCGTGTGATGATAGATTTGGCTGAGCACCGCTCTGAAAAATATGTCCCGCTGAAAGAGGTCGCCGCCCGGCAGGAGATCTCCGAAAAATACCTCGAAAACATCCTCAAGGTTCTGGTGCAGAACGGCTTCCTCGAGGGTCTGCGCGGCAAGGGCGGCGGCTATCGTCTGACCCGCGAGCCCGACCAGTACACCGTGGGTGAGATCCTGACCCTCACCGAGGGGAGCCTTGCGCCGGTGAGCTGTCTTGCACAGGGCGCGGCTCCCTGCCGCCGGATGAGCAGCTGCCGCACGTATGAGATGTGGAAGGGCCTCGATGACCTCATTGAGGACTACTTTGGCAAGATCACCCTTGCCGACCTCGCCGCACCCGATGAGGCAGGCAACGACTACGTTATCTGAAGGATGAGCAAAAGAAAATCCCTGCCATCGGCAGGGATTTTCTTTTGTGCAGATCGAATCAGGAAACGACAGCGCCGCTGGTCAACGTACTGGTGACAGCGTCCATCAGGGCCACCATGGTGCAGTAGTTCTGGCCGTAGGTGTCCTTATAATCGGAGTAGGCGTCCAGCTGCTCCTGCGTAGGGGTGATGTCCAGCGACTCAGCCACGGCCTGATAGAGCAGAGCCTCCTTGGAGTAGTTTTCCAGACTGCTCTCGAGATGGGCCAGCATGGCGTCGGTGCTCTCGTAGCCCAGCAGATTCTGAACAAGGCCGTCGAGGTCATAGCCGTAGTAGCCCGCCAGCGTGCTGTAGTAGTTCAGGCACTGGTTGACCTGATAATCCATCACCTGCTGGGGGATGGACTTGAAGGTGGAGTTTTCCAGCAGGTAGTCCATGACGGCGGTGTTCAGGTTCGAGGTGTAGAGCTGCTCCTGATAGTAGGCGCGCAGGGCCTCCACGGTGTAGATGTTGTTGGAGGTGCCGAGGGTGCTGGCCACCCAGCTGTCGGTGAGCTCGGGCGGGACGCTCTCGCTGATGTAGTTGAGGGTCACGGTAAAGACGGCCTTCTGGCCGCTGAGCTTCACAGCATTGCCGCTGGCATCGGTGGAGTCGCTGTAGCCGTCGGGGAAGGTGACGTTGACGTCGAAGGTCTCGCCGGGCTTGTGGCCGATGATCTGGTCTTCAAAGCCGTCGATGAAAGTGCCGCTGCCCAGCGTCAGATCGTAGTTCTCGGCGCTGCCGCCGGTGAACTCCACGTTGTTCACAGAGCCGGTGTAGTTGATGTCCACGGTGTCGCCGTCGGCGGCAGCACGGTCGGTGATGTGCTCGGTGGAGGAATACTGGCTCAGCAGATCGCTGATCTGCTCCTCCACTTCCTCGCTGGTGGGTTCGACGTCCGAGCGCTTGATGGCGACGGATGCAAAGTCTTCGGGCAGGGTCACATAGTCCAGAGCGCGGATGCCCTCCCAGTAGCCCTTCTCGTCCAGACCATCGCTGTAGTTGAAGTTCTGGTAGTCGTAGTCGGACGCGCTGCCGAGTGCGGAAGAAGATGCCGTGCTGGATGCAGCACTGTCGGCCTTGCCGCCGCAGGCAGCGAGGCTCAGCGCCAGAGCGCCGGCGCAGACAAGGCAGAGAGCCTTGGTGAAAATACGCTTCAAAAGAATTCCCTCCTGTTGGTAGACCGGTATTTTGCCGGTGGTTCGAAAAACAACCTCTATTATATCGGGTAAAAATGAAAAAGAAAAGTTTTTTGCAAAATTTCCACACTCTCCCCGCCCTTTGTCGGACTTTTGGGGCCGGAGAGTGCGAAAAGGCGGAAAAGATATGGAAAAGCGGGGGAGCTTTTGCTATTATTATAATAATGTTTTAAGTATGCCCGGCGAAAAAGTTAGGAGGATAAACCCATGGATTTCAACAAAGCAGCTCTGGAAATGCACGAGACGCACCACGGCAAGGTGGGCATCGTGAGCAAGGTGGAGGTCAAGACCCGCGACGACCTGTCCACCGCCTACACCCCCGGTGTCGCTGAACCCTGCCGCAAGATCAAAGAGAATCCCGACGACGTCTACAAGTACACCTTCAAGAGCAATATGGTGGCTGTCGTCTCCAACGGCACCGCCGTGCTGGGTCTGGGTGACATCGGCCCCGAGGCAGGCCTGCCGGTCATGGAGGGCAAGGCTGTGCTGTTCAAGGAGTTCGGCGGCGTGGATGCTTTCCCCATCTGCATCGACGCCCACGACGCGGCCAGCGTCATCGCGGCCTGCAAGGCCATCGCCCCCACCTTCGGCGGCATCAACCTCGAGGACATCAAGAGCCCCGAGTGCTTTGAGATCGAAGAGACCCTGGAGCGTGAGCTGGACATCCCCGTCTTCCACGATGACCAGCACGGCACGGCCATCGTCGTTACCGCCGCCCTCATCAACGCCCTGCGCGTGGTGGGCAAGAAGATGGAGGACGTCCACATCGTCCTGAACGGCCCCGGCGCTGCCGGTACGGCCATCATCAAGATGCTGATGACCGCCGGCGCGAAGGACATCATCGCGGTGGACCAGTTCGGCACCCTGTACAAGGGCTGCAACAGCGCCGAGGCCCACAAGAACTGGCTGGGCGAAGTGACCAACCCCCGCCAGATCAAGGGCGGCCTGAAAGAAGCTCTTGAGGGCGCAGACGTCTTCATCGGCGTGTCCAAGCCCGGCATCCTGACCACCGAGCTGTGCAGGACCATGAACAAGGACGCCATCGTCTTTGCCATGGCCAACCCCACCCCCGAGATCATGCCCGACGAGGCCAAGGCCGGCGGCGTCCGGGTCATGGCCACCGGCCGCAGCGACTTCCCCAATCAGGTCAACAACGTCCTCTGCTTCCCGGGCCTCTTCAAGGGCGCACTGAGCGTCCGCGCCCGCGACATCAACGACAAGATGAAGCTGGCCGCCGCCTACGCCATCGCGGACCTCATCACCGACGATGACCGCAGCGAAGAGAACATCATCCCCGGTGCCTTCGACCCCCGGGTGGCCGAGGCTGTGGCGAACGCTGTGGCAGAAGCTGCCCGCGAGAGCGGCGTGGCCCGCCTGTAAACGGAGGGAGCTCCTATGAAAACCATTTCCGCGCAGCAGATCACGGACACCGTGGCCCGCCTCTGCATCGAGGCCAACACCCGCCTGCCCCGGGACGTGCAGGAAGCACTGGACAAGGCCCGGGCCGAAGAACCCTGGCCGCTGGCAAAGAACACCCTCGACCTGCTCTGGTCGAACCTCGCGGCGGCGAAAGAAGAGGATCTGCCCATCTGTCAGGATACCGGCATGGCCTGCGTCTTCGTGGAGCTGGGTACAGACGTCCATATCGACGGCAGCTTTGAGGCTGCGATCCACGAGGGCGTGCGGCGGGGCTACACCGACGGCTATCTGCGCAAGAGCATCGTGGCCGACCCGCTGCGCCGGGGCAACACCGGCGACAACACCCCCGCCGCCATCACGGTGCATCTGGTGGACGGTGACGGCTGCACCATCACCGTCGCCCCCAAGGGCTTCGGCAGCGAGAACATGAGCCGCATCCAGATGCTCAAGCCCGCCGACGGCGTGGAGGGCTTCAAGAAGTTCGTCATCGAGACGGTCAGGCTGGCCGGCTCCAACCCCTGCCCGCCCATCGTGCTGGGCGTCGGCGTGGGCGGCAGCTTTGATAAAGTGGCCTATCTCGCCAAGAAAGCTCTGCTCCGCCCGCTGGACGTCCCGAACCCCGACCCCTATTACGCGGACCTCGAGAAAGAGCTTCTGACGGCCATCAACGAGCTGGGCATCGGCCCTCAGGGCTTCGGCGGCAGGACCACCTGCCTCGGCCTCGCCATTGAGCAGATGCCCACCCATGTGGCCGGTCTGCCGGTGGCCGTGAATGTTTCCTGCCATGTCACCCGGCGGGCAAGTGCCGCATTGTGAGAGGGCCAGGACGCTAAAGGAGAATACAAGATGCAATACGAACTGACAACTCCCTGCACGGCGGCAGACCTCGCACCCCTGAAAGCGGGCGATACCGTGCTGCTGTCCGGTGTGGTGTACACCGCCCGCGACCAGGCCCACAGGCGGATGCTGGAAGCGCTGGACAAGGACGAAAAGCTGCCCTTTGATCTCGAGGGCAGCGCCATCTACTACGTCGGTCCCACGCCGGAGCGCCCGGGCGAAGTCATCGGCTCTGCCGGCCCCACCACCAGCGGACGGATGGACGCCATGAGCCCCCGCCTGCTGGACCTGGGCAATAAAATCATGATCGGCAAGGGCAAGCGGGACGCCGCCGTCAAAGAGGCCGTCGTCCGCAACGGCGCGGTCTATCTGGCTGCGCTGGGCGGTGCCGGTGCGCTGATGGCCCAGAGCGTCAAGACGCTGGAAGTCATCGCGTGGCCCGACCTCGGCTGCGAGGCCGTCCGCCGTCTGACCGTGGAAAAAATGCCCCTGACGGTCATCCTCGACGCCCACGGCGGCGACCTCTACACTTCCGGCCCGGCGGCCTATCTCGGGACGGTAAAGTGACGAAATTGCGCGGGGTAAATTTGGTTTGAATAGACAAACTTACTGCGAATGGCTTGCAACACGGTACGGAATGTGGTATTCTATAACAAACCGGACCGGAACGCCTGTGTGCCCCGGACAGGGAATTTACAAGGCAGGAGGCCGATAACATGCAGATCCACCAATCCGCAGAAGATTATCTCGAGACTATCCTTATGCTGACCCAGCGGATGGGCCGTGTGCGCTCCATCGACGTGGTCAACGAGCTGGGCTATACCAAGGCCAGCGTCAGCATTGCCATGAAGAAGCTGCGGGAGAACGGCTATATCGCGGTGGATGGCGAGGGCAACCTGACCCTTCTTGAGCCGGGCCGCGAGATCGCAGAGCGCATCTACAGCCGCCACCGCCTGCTGACCCATTTCTTTGTGCAGCTGGGCGTGGACGAGGACGTCGCCGCCGAGGATGCCTGCAAGGCAGAGCATATCCTGAGCGAGCAGACGCTGAAAAAGATCCGTGAGTATGCCCTGCTCCACGACGCAGAGGACAGCGTCCAGAGATCTGAGTAATCATCCAACTTCCAATAAAAAAACAGATGACCGCCTCCACAAAACGTGGGGGCGGTCATCTGTTTAATAGGAGCTCAGACCGAGGCTCACATCCAGCGCCTGGTCCACCCGGCGCTGATCCTCGGCAGTGATCTGGCCGGCCCGCTCCCGCAGGCGGTGTTTATCCAGCGTGCGTATCTGCTCCAGCAGCACGACGCTGTCCTTGGCGAGGCCCGTATCTTCGGCCCGGATGTTGATGTGGGTGGGAAGCCGGGCTTTGTCCAGCCGGGATGTAATGGCGGCTGCAATGACCGTGGGGCTGTGCCGGTTTCCTATCTCATTCTGCACGATGAGCACCGGGCGGACACCGCCCTGTTCGGAGCCGACGACGGGCGAAAGGTCGGCGTAGAAAACTTCTCCTCTGTGTACCTCCATGAAAACTCCCTCCTTGCATACTGGGAGGCCCGCTATGTGGTGCGCGGTGCCGTCCTCTGGCCTTATTATGGACAGGCCGGGGGCAGGCTATGCACACGCGGGCAGCTTGCTCTCATTGTATGCAGGAGAGAAAATCAGGTTTCCGTTTCCAGAATGCAGAAGGCCAGCGCCATGCCGCCGTCGTGGCTGAGGGAAAGCTTCGCCCTCAGATGACGCTCGTCCATCCACCGGGCGCTGCCGCCCGAAAAGCGGTATTCCGGCGCGCCGCTTTCCAGCCGGACGGCCTCTATCTCACAGAGCGCAAAGGGGCCTGCAAGGCCGGTGCCGGCCGCTTTGAGGAAGGCTTCCTTCGCGGCGAAATCTGCCGCCGCACTGGCGGCTTTATGGGCGCTGAGGGGGGAAGAATTTCCCTCCGAAAGCCCCAGCGCCTCCCGCTCCGCCGGGCCGAAGACTCTGGCCGCAAAGGTGGAGCCATGGGGGCCGCCGAGGCTTTTTGCCATCCGGGCAGTGTCGCAGAGGTCGCAGCCGATGCCGTATATCATGATATGCCTCTTTTCTGCAAAAACAGCTTCGCTGATTTGCATGATAAAATCGGAAAAATTTAAGCAAAATGTGCAAATCTCACTGGGAAAACTTGAAGTTTTGCCGCAAGTCGTGTACAATAAATCATAGTTATTTAAGGGGGTGTATTTCGTGGGCGACGCAACTGCCATTTTCTCCATCCACGATCAGAAGGACATCGAGATCCATGAAGTCGTGCAGCAGGTGTACGACGCACTCAAGGAAAAAGGCTATAACCCCGTCAACCAGCTGGTGGGCTATATCCTGTCCGAAGATCCTACCTATATCACGACTTATAAGGGGGCTCGTTCCCTCATCCGCAAAGTGGACCGTGACGACCTGCTGCAGGCTATGCTGCGCAGCTATCTGAACGTCTGAGAATCTCTGCCTTTTGCCTGCTGTCCTACGGGACGGCAGGCTTTTTGTTTTATAAACCTCTCAGCCTCGCGCTGCTCACAGGCTCATAAAAGCGGCAGAGTGAACAGCTGGTTCACCACCACCTCATACTCCCAGCCCTCCCGGGCCTTGCGCAGCTGCTTCTCGAAAGCTTCGGAAACCTCGAACCGCTGGATGAGGTAGTGCCAGTGGGCCTTCATCCGGCTGACGGCACAGCTGGCCATGCCGAAGGCCTCGGTGTAGCCGTGGTAGAGCTCGTCGAGGTAGCCCCGCAGCTCTTCCTTCGAAGCGGGCGCACCGCCCACAGCCTGCCGCAGCAGGGCCGGGTCGGCGATGATGCCCCGCCCCACCATGATGCCGGAGAGGTTCGGGAACTCCGCTTCCAGTGCTTTCAGCTGGGCAGGGGTAGTGATGTCGCCGTTGTAGCAGACGGGCATCCGGCAGTGGGGCAGATAGTTTGCAAAAGCGGCGCGGTCGGCCTCGCCCCGGTAGAGCTGGCGCATGACCCGGGGGTGGATGGTCAGCTCACAGATGGGGTAGCGGTCATAGAGGTCGAGGATGGCTTCGAACTCCTCCGGGCTGGTGACGCCCAGCCGGGTCTTGACCGAGATGGGGCCTTCGGCCTGCGAGAAGACTTCGTCGAGAAAAGCTTCGAGCTTCGAGAGGTCGCGCAGCATCCCGGCACCCTTGCCTTTGGCGGTGACAGTGCCGGAGGGGCAGCCGAAGTTGAGGTTGACTTCGGTGTAGCCCATCTTCCGCAGCTCGCCGATCATCCAGGCGGCCAGAGAGCCGTCTTTGGCCAGCAGCTGGGGGATGACCGGTGCGCCGGGGTTCGCTGCCGGGTCCAGCTCTGCCATCTTCTTTTTGATAAGCACCCGGTTCTCGGGCGGGGAGATGAAGGGGGCATAATAGCGGGCAGGTGCGCCGGGCGCCCCGAACCAGCGCTGGTGCGCCTGACGCCAGATTCGGTCGGTGAGGCCCTCCATGGGGGCGGTGTAGTAGTTCATGTTTCTTCTCCTTTGTCTGTCTGAGTATATCATACACCCCGGTAAAGCGCCAGATAAAACAACAAGAGCCATCAGCCGAAGCGGATGGCTCTTACCAGATGGCGGACCCAAACCCTGCTGGGAACGAGTACGGCAAACTGGAACTTGTCGGGGCGAGGCCCCTCCATCTTGCTACGCAAGACCGTTCTGTCGCTTAAAAGCCCCACTGGGGCTTTCATTGTTCTGCTTCGCTCCACAAACGCGAATTTTCAAATTAGTCTTTGCAAATAACCTTTGAACCTTCACCATCAATTACAATTCCCTGACGGTTGTTAATTGGGCATAGATTCAAATCCGAAAACTCAGTCATTATTTTCTCGGTAACTTTCTTAAATGGTGCTGTAAGATAATGCGGAAGAACATAGAAATCAATCAAA
>CEAC01008703.1_pt1 | contig 18387 bp, 17 predicted proteins | sample 557411 | NCBI WGS metagenome assembly CEAC01 (sample SAMEA3182094, study PRJEB8094) | gut metagenome | biome: human; feature: gut; material: Stool; isolation source: human stools | place: Canada | collected 2012-02-21
CCCCCCGCCCCTCCCCCCGCCCCTCCCCCTGCACCACCCCATCACCCCACCCAAGGAGGTCCCCCCATGATCCGTTTTGCCACCATCGGCTCCGGCCATATCGTCGAACAGTTCCTCACCGAAGCCCAAAAGCACCCCGATTTTACACTCACCGCCGTCTATTCCCGCACCGGGGAGCGCGCCGCCGAATTCGCCGCCCAGTGGGGCGCCGCCCTCACCTTCACCGACCTAAATCAGCTGGCCGCCTGCCCCGAGGTCGATGCCGTCTACATCGCCAGCCCCAATCTCTGCCACGCCGAGCAGGCCATGACGCTGATGAAGGCCGGCAAGCACATCCTGTGCGAAAAACCCATGGCCACCACCTACATCGATTGCGACGGCATGGTGCTGCAGGCGCACAATAGCCATGTCATCCTGCTGGAGGGCATGCGCACCCTGTTCGCCCCCGGCTTCGCCCGGCTGCACCAGCTCATCCCGGAGATCGGCACCCTGCGCCGCATCACCGCAGGCTACTGCCAGTATTCCAGCCGGTACGATAGCTACCTTTCCGGCGGCCGCCCCAATGCCTTCGATGCCCGTCTCAATAATGCCGCCGTCGCCGATCTCGGTGTCTACTGCATCGCCCCCACCATCGCCATGGCCGGCGAACCCCAAAAGGTCCTCTCCTGCTGCAATAAGCTCGGCGAATTTGAAGCGCAGGGCAGCGCCATAGCGCAGTACCCCACCTTCCTGGCGGATTGGCGCTGGAGCAAAATCGCCGATAGCCCCCTCCCCTCCGCCATCGAGGGCGAAAAGGGCGCAATCCTCATCGGCAAATGGGATACCATGTCCCCCCTCACCCTGTGTCTGCGTGGCCAGGAGCCCCGGCCCATCCCCATCGAGGATGAAACCTCCCCCCTCTACGCCGAGCTGGATGCCTTCATCAGCATGATCAAGCGCCGCGGCAGCAATGAGGGCTACCTCTCCATCTCGCTGGCCACCTGCCGCGTGCTGGATGAGATCGCCAAGCAGAATAAGATCACCTTCCGCCAAACCTGCTGGAACATGGTCGTCCACCGGGATGACTGACCCCACGCAAAAAGCTCCCCCTGGGGGGAGCTCTTTTTTTGCCTTATGGCGGGCACCGCACACAAATGCCCATCCGCTTTAGTTTTGCTTATTTCTTGCGGATGACCGCAGCAGCGCCCAGCAGGGAAATCACCGCCATGGCCGCCGCAACGCCCACAAAGTCATTGGCACCGGTGCCGGGGTTCTTGGTGTTATCGGTGCTGGGGGTGGTAGTGGTGTTGCCGCCATCGCTGGGCACGATGATGGTAATAGTACCGGGAACGGTGTAGGATGTTTCGGGCTTAACGTCATTCCCGTTAACTCTAATGGTTGTGTTACTATTGTTAACAATGGTAACGCCGGGCTTAACATTAAGTGTTTCGTCTGCGCTAGCAGTCAGCACCTCAAAGGAACCGCTCTCTGCATTTTCAACGGCATTTTTAGCAGTACTACCAACATAATATTTGCCGTTGTTGTCCTTTACAGTAGGAGAGGCGTGGACATAATCAGTAACATCGGAATTAAAGCTGCCGCCCATAACACCAAGGGAAGAACCGTCCTTTGGTTCAGCTTTACAAACCATACCTTCAAAGTTGCCGCCATTTACTATAATACCAACCTGCTTGGTCGCCTCTTCAGGGTTTTTCTGCGGGTTGCTCTCAAGAAGTGCCGCTGTACCTTTAAATGTGCCTCCATTGATTTCTACATGAATGGGCAGCCTGGTTGTGTGCTGGATAACAGCAAGTGCCACATTGTCGGAAGTCGATCCATTCCCATTTGCATTTGTTGTAACGCTTCCATTGCCTCCGGTAACATTACAGTTGTTTAGGGTCAGGCTACCGGCGCGAATTTCGATGCCGGTGCAGCTGCTTGTTACAGAACCGCCATTAATTGTGGTGTCGGCTGCGCCCGCAAGATACATGCCATCACCTGTACCGGACAGAGCCACATTCGTAAGAGCAATCTTTACATTAGCATTAATAGTACCATTAACATAAAGCCCAACACCAGCGTCGCCGTTGGTATCATTTTTGCCCGTCAGCGTTGCATTTTCTGCATTGAAAACCATACCATAGTTATTTCCCTTGTTCTGGTCAATAAACATTCCAGCCCAGCCCTCAAGGGTAACACCATTATTAACATTAACAACACTGTAGTTTTCAGATCCGGCAGGGCCGCCCGTCATAATAATTGGTGCAAGATAAGCGGCTGCTTCCTTGATGCTTCCGCTGCCGTTAACGGTAAATGTTGCATTATTTACATAGAAGAACATTCCTAATGTCGAAATGGTAACATTGTGACCACCCAGATCCAGAGTGATATTCTTCCCGTCACTAATTATAATCTTATTCTTTACATCTGCATCGTTCAGCAGAGTAATTGTAGTGGCATTAGTAGTTGTAACAGCAGTAAATGCCTCTTCGAGGGTAGCATATTCAGTATCCCCGATCTTGGCTACATTTGTACCCTCCGCCATCGCCATGACGGGCAGCATTACAGCCACCATAAGCAGGGCCAGCGCTATGCTTATTATTTTTTTCACGTCAATCTCTCCTTTTTGTTTTTTGTTTTTTGCCCGCAGGGAGGGGGTCGTGTTTGTGTGCAAACACGAGGAAGCCCCATGGGGCTTCGGACACACCCATTTTAGCACCATTTTGTCCGCAGTGCCAGTACCATTGTGCTTTTTTCTGTATAAATTTCCCCCTCATTTTTGTGCATCATGCAATATTTGGTACACATCCTGCAAAAAACGCCCCCGAAAGCCGCAGCCTTCGGGGGATTTTCCTAACTTTTCGGTTATTCCTCTACCTTGATGACCTCTACGCCCTTGTAGTAGCCGCAGGCGGGGCATACGCGGTGGGGCAGCTTAAAGGAGCCGCACTGGGTGCAGCGGCACATAGCGGGAGCCTCCAGCTTCCACACATTGCTGCGTCTTTTGTTCTTTCTTGCTTTCGAGCTTTTTCTCTTCGGTACTGCCATCTTGTTTTTCCTCCTACGCTTATTTCACTTTGTTTTTGTCAGAATATCAATTTTCCAGCAGCCTGCGCAGTACATCCATCCGGGGGTCGCCGCTGTCCTCACGGCAGCCGCACGGGCCCTCGTTCAGGTTCTTGCCGCAGGTCGGGCACAGCCCCCTGCAGTCCTCCCGGCACAGGTAGCGCTGGGGCAGCTCCGGCAGGATGTCGTTGGTAGCAAGCTCCTCGAGCTCTACGCATCCATTCTCGGCCACCAAAAAGGTCTCGTCGTCTTCCCCGTTCACCTCCCGCACCACGGTGTGGCTCACGGTTCGGTCCACGGGCAGCTCCAGCGGAGCCAGGCAGCGGTCGCACAGCACATGCAGTGTAAACCGGTAGGTGCAATCGAGTGTAACTACACCGGCACGGTTCACCGCCTTGGCGGTCACATTTACAGGCGCCGTAAATAGGGGCCGGCCTGCGTGTTTTACGGTTGTCAGGTCCACATCCGCCGTTACCACATCGGCTTCTCCCGGCAGCTCCAGTACACGGTTCAGGTCCAGCTTCACGGTGCCTCTCTCCTTTTCTTCGGGGAGATCCCCGCTGCGTTTAGGGGTCGCCGTCCTTTGGGGTAAAAGGGCGCACTGCCCCCTCCCTTGGACGGACACAAAAACATTATAGGGACTTCGCTCCCCCTTGTCAAGCCTTGGTTTGCATTTTCCCGCAGAATTCCGCGGTTTTTTTGCATCAGCGGCACCCCCGGCGGCCATACTTTTGTCAGCTGGGCCACCCGGTGCCGCAGCCGGGCGACCCGCAGGGCCGGCGGCGTGCCGCCGCCGTGGCGGCCTTCGGCCGCCCAAAGCCGCCCGCTTATTCCCCCCAGCAAAACTACCCTCTCCCTCCGCTTCAAAAAAATCATTTTCCATGCCCAAATGGACCGGCCTCTCTTTCCCGCCCCCACCTATTCCACCCCGGAGGTGTTTCATGAAACATTCCCATTCCCGCTCCGCCGATTTTTGGCGCACCTTTACCCTCTCGCTGGCCGCGGCCGGCCTTCTTTTCGGATTGGGCTGGCTGCTCATCAGCCATAACGGCCCCCAGGAGGGCCCCCTGCCCGAATCCCCCCTCCTGCCGGATGAAAGCTCCCGACTCACCGTGCTGGCCCTCGGCGTCAGCCCGGAAAATGAGCTCTCCCTCTGTGCCCTGCTCTCCTTCCAGCCGGATCTCATCGCCGTTCAGGTGGCTGCCCTCCCACCCCAAACCGTTTGGCAGACCGAGGCCGGAGAGGGCACCCTCTCGGCGGCCTGGCAGCAGGGCGGGGCCGGCTACCTGCAGTCGGTCCTCTCCCAGTGGCTGGGCATCTCCATCCACCGCACCATCAGCCAGAACCGCCAGCAGCTTTCCGCCGTCATGGAGCAATTCGGCCCCCTGCCCTACACCCTCCCCCTCTCCCTGGCGGAGGACGCCCCCGGCAGCCGCATCCTGTTCCCGGCTGGGCGCTACTACCTGGATGGCGAAGCCCTGGCCGATCTCATCACCCTGCCTCTCCCCACCGATCCCGCCCGGCAAAGCGACCGCTCCGCCGAGCTGATCAAAGCCCTGGTCCGGCGGCATCTCCCTGCTGTGCTAAGCGAAAGCGGCGAAGAACTGGTGACCCAGCTTCTCACCCACAGCCACAGCGACCTAACCCTTCTGGATTACCTGGAGCGCCGCACCGCCCTTGGCACCCTGGCCCGCCGGGAGGAGATCCCCATTTACTGCGTGTACCTGGATGGCACGGCCGGCCAGGCCGGCTACTACCTCTCGGAGGTCTCCCTCACCTGCCTGCGCGCGGCCTTCCCCGCAGAGTAAAATCCGCCTGCCGGCAGGGCCTGCTTTTCTCCCATGAAAAGCAGTAAAAGAAATTTTAGACTAAATTTGTAGTCGCCTGTCGGCGTCGCGGAGCCTTTTGCAAAGGCATAGTTAGCACCGCTCGCCGCGGAGGCCTTCCTTTTGCTCCTGCAAAAGGAAGCAAAACAGGGTCAAGGGGGAGGTTCCCCCTTGACGAACCCCCTTTTGTCGCTTGCAGTGCTGGATACGAACGATGCGAAGCATCGTCCGTACTGCGCACAGATACGCTCCAGCGGTGCCTGCGGCGCATTTTTATCGCCCCCGCGCTGGAGCGCGGAAGGGCGAACCACCACCCCTGTCCCCTCCTCTGAGGAGGGGAACTAAGGTGCAAACTAAGTAGATACTTTACGGGAATAACAGACTTTACATAAAATGCGCCTGCGGCACCCTATAAGCGTCGTCTAATCCCGCTCCGGGAAGCCGTTGCTTTGGCTTTCCGGGCGGGGTGTACCGACGCGTCGGGGTCTTGGGGCGCAGCCCCAAGCGTATTTTGGTTCCTTTTGTACGCACAAAAGGAACGCCACGGCGGCGAGCCGTACAGGCTTTGCACCCTGCATATTCTCCGCGACGCCTTTAGGCGACCACAAACTATCCCCTGCCGGGTAGGCATACAAATTTTGATATCTAAAAGGCCCCGCCCCGCCGCCAGGCGACTACCAACTTGGTCTAGAATTTCTTCTGCTGCCCATTCCTCGGCAAATCGTAGTCCTTGCCGCCTTGCGGTGCCCGAAAAAATCTTCGCGCTGCTCGCTTGCTCGATTTTTTCGACCGCTGCGGATGCTCCGCCTCGCTGCATCCGCCACTGGCGGCGCTCGGCTCCGCATTCCCATCCGCCGCGACCCCTCTCCTCTCCAAAATATCATAATAAATCCCAGTAAACTTTCCCCTTATAAATCCACATCCTATGTAAATTCAACCCAACATTTCCCCATATTGTAAATTTTCCATTAAAAAAAGTGAAATATTAACCTTTGGACTGCAAAAAAGGGGCGATTTTGCCGTATTAGTGAAAGGACTTTTTCCACCGGTAAAAAACTTCTTTCCTGTCGGATCTCTCACCGAATAATAAATCGAGAGCCTTTTGGCCCCGCCGGTCAAACAGGGGCGCCGGTCTAAATTTTCTCAGCAGACCTCATCGGGCAATTTGGGGGTCTGCCCCAGCGGGAACCCGCCTCCCACCAGCACCTTGAAAGCTGAACAAAGCACCAGGCCATTATCCCCACAGCCGGAGATATATCAGTTGCACCCCGCATAAAAATGTGGTATGATAAGCTGTATTATTTCGCTGTTTTGGAAAGGGGTTTTTTCCTGATGTCAAGCCCAAAATTGACTGTTGCCGTCCTGTTCGGCGGCGCTTCCACCGAGCACGATGTTTCCCAGCTCTCCGTCACCTCCGTCCTGCGGGAGTTGGACCGCGATAAATACGAGCTCCTGCCGGTCGGCATCACCCGCTCCGGGGAGTGGTTTCTCTACACCGGGGAGCTTTCGCTCATTGCCGATGGCCGCTGGGAGCAGAGCGATGCCCGCATTCCCTGCCTGCTTTCCCCTGTGCCCGCCCACCACGGGCTGATGGTACAAAAAGCCGATGGCTGGCAGCCGCTGCGGGTGGATCTGGTTTTCCCGGTGCTGCACGGCATGAACGGCGAGGACGGCACCCTGCAGGGTCTGTTGGAACTGGCCCGGCTGCCCTATGTGGGCTGCGGGGTGACCGGCAGCGCCAACTGCATGGATAAAGATATCGCCAAGCGGCTATTTGCCGCGGCCGGCATTCCCACCGCCCGGGGCTTTACCGTTTACCGGGGAGAGGTTCCCTCCCCCGCCGAGCTGGCCGCCAAAGTGGAAGCCGAACTGGGCTGGCCGGTCTTTGTCAAGCCGGTGAACCTGGGGTCCTCGGTAGGCGTCAGCCGGGCCTGCGATGCCGAAGAGCTGGCCGCCGCCATGGAGGAAGCCCTCCGCTATGACTGCAAGGTTCTGGTGGAGGAAGCCATTACCGGGGCGGAGGTGGAATGCGCCGTAATGGGCAACCACCACAATGCCATCCCCAGCGATGTCATCGGCGAGATCGTTCCCCTGCGGGAGATGTACGATTACGAGGGCAAGTACCTGGATGGTTCCACCCAGCTGTATATCCCGGCCCGTATTCCGGAAGCGCAGACTGAGCTGATCCGCCAAGCGGCGGTAAAGGCTTACCGCGCGCTGGATTGCCGCGGCCTTTCCCGAGTGGATTTCTTTGCCCTGCCGGATGGCACCATTCGTCTGAATGAGATCAACACTCTGCCGGGCTTCACCAATATCAGCATGTTCCCCAAGCTGTTTATGGCCAGCGGCTACACCTATCCCCAGCTGCTGGACCGTTTGATCGAGCTGGCGCTGGAGCCCCGCTGAGGGGACACGATCCCCGGCAAAATTCCCCTTTACCAAGGGGAAAAAGTGCGGCTTTGCCGGCCATGCGGCGGCGGAGCCGCGGAGCGGACGAGGGCTGCCCGCAGCGAAGCGGAGGGTCGGCCCGAGGCGGAGCGAAACGGCGACGCCGCATCTGCCCCCAAGCCGCTGCCGGAGCCCGGCCCATGCGGCGGGCCCGCTCCACTTGATATCGGACTGACCCGCCGCTGCGCTTTGGGCAGTCCTCCCCCGTTTCGCGGCCCCGCCGCGGAACCCCAACCAAGCTCTTATCTTCCCCAGAAAGGAGGCGCCGCCCATGGACCCCAGACCTATCGGTGTTTTTGATTCCGGTATCGGCGGATTGATGGCGGTGCGGATGCTGCGGCATCTGCTGCCGGGTGAGCCCATCCTCTACCTGGGGGATACCGCCCGGATGCCCTATGGCAACCGCCCGGCCGGGGAGATCGACCGGCTGACCGGCGAGCTGACCGGCTGGCTGCTGCGGCAGAATGTCAAGGCGCTTATCGCGGCCTGCGGCACCATAAGCTGCAATGCAGGCGAAACACTGCAGCAGCTGCCGGTTCCCTGCTTTGATGTGGTGACGGCTGCTGCCGAAGCGGCGGCCCAGGCCACCCGAAACGGAAAAGTGGGTCTGGCCGCCACCAGTGCCACCATCCGCAGTGGGCGCTTTACGGAGGAGATAGAAAGGCGGACCGGACAGGCTGTGACCGCTGTGCCCTGTCCCCTGCTGGCGCCCATGATAGAGCACGGAGCCGGCCCAGATGACCCTGCGCTGGCCGCCGCTGTGGCGGAATACTGCCAACCCCTGCTGCAAAGCGGTGTGGATACTGTAGTGCTGGGCTGCACCCATTATCCCCTTATCGCGGAGCTTTTTACCCGGATATTGGGGCCGGAAGTGACCCTGATAGACTGCGCGGGCGAAGCGGCCAAAGCCGCCGCCGAAGCCATGAAAGAACAACATCTGCTGGCGGAGGGGAACGACCCTGCCGTCACGGAATACCGTTTTACCGCCCTGCCGCCGCAGGCCGCCCGACAGACGGCCCGCCGCATGCTGGGAGAGGATTTTACCCCGCGGCTGCTGCCGCTGGAGAAGCTGACCGCGTTTTCCACCGAATAAGGCTTTCCCGTGGAAAATGCCGCTGAACCGCTAAATTGAAAAAAGGGGGCGAGCCCCATGAAAACAGAACAGGAAAACTGCACCGTCACCGTCCGCGGCATCCAGCGGGTGGAGGGTGACGAGGATGTGGTGGAGCTGGTGACCGGCGGACGCTTTACCTGCCATGGGGGCCGCTGGCTCATCCGGTATGAGGAGAGCGACGATACCGGCTATGGCGGCTGCCACACCTCCCTGCGGTACGACCCCGAAAAGGGGCAGGTCATTCTGCTGCGCACCGGGGCGGTCCACTCCCAACTGATGGTGGAGGAGGGCAAGCGCCACCAATGCACCTACGATACCGGCTGCGGCACCATCATCCTGGGGGTGAGCGGCAGCCGCATCGCGGCCGACCTGGACGAGCAGGGCGGCACGCTGGAATTTCACTACTCGCTGGATGTAAACACGGCGCTGGTAAGCGAAAACGATGTTTATGTGGCGGTGTTCCCGCGGTAATAAGAAAGCTTGCCGGGGGGCAAGGCGGCCCGCAGGGCGTTCCGGCCGGGCCGGAACCGGCGGTCGCAGACCGCCAAAGCCGCCGCAGGCGGCTTGCCCTGCGGGCCGGCTCCCGGCTCCCGTGCAAATTCCAAATCGTATATAAACCATATTTCTATACATTAAGGAGAACTTCAACTATGATTTCCCGCTTTGATGAGACCCGCCAGGGCCTTGACCGTGTCGTTCGGGCGGCCTTTGCCGCGGCGGCGGCCAAGGGCCTGCTGCCCGATGCCGAGCCCGCCGCCTATGTGGTGGAAATTCCCGCCGATCCCAAAAACGGCGATTTTTCCACCAATGCCGCCATGGTGAACGCCCGCGCGATGAGATGCGCTCCCCAGAAAATTGCGGCGGCCCTGCTGGAGTGCTTTGATTTTGGCGAGCTGCCGGTGGAGCGCTGCGAGATCGCCGGTCCCGGCTTCTTGAATTTCTACATGAAGCAGGAATGGTTTGGTTCGCTGGCGGCGGAGGCACTGGAAAAGGGCGCGCACTATGGCCGCAGCGACTACGGCCAAAACGAAAAGGTGATGGTGGAATTCGTTTCCGCCAACCCCACCGGCCCCATGCACATGGGCAATGCCCGCGGCGGCGCCATAGGCGACTGCCTGGCGGCGGCGCTGGAATGGAGCGGCCACGATGTGACCCGGGAATTTTATGTGAATGATGCCGGCAACCAGATCAACAAGTTCGGGGCGTCCCTTTCGGTGCGGTATCTGCAGCTCTTTGAGGGGGAGGACAAGCACCCCCTGCCGGAGGACTGCTATCAGGGCATGGATATTCTGGACCATGCAAGGGAGTTTGCAAAGCTGTACGGCGATCAATATGTGAAAGCCGATGAGGAGGAGCGCCGCCGCGCCTTGGTGGACTACGCCCTGCCCCTGAACATCGCCGCTTTGGAGCGGGACCTGGGCCGATACCGCATCCACTATGATGTGTGGTTTAGGGAAAGCGTGCTGCACCGGGAGGGCAAGGTCACAGCTATCTGCGAGAAGCTGAAGGAGAATGGCTGGGCCTACGAAAAAGAGGGTGCCCTGTGGTACAATAACATCAAGATGATGACCGAGAAGGCCGAAAAAGCCGGCAAGCCGCTTTCCGAGGCGGAGATAGCTGAGCTGAAGGATGATGTGCTGGTGCGGGCCAACGGCGTTCCCACCTACTTTGCCGCCGATATTGCCTACCACTACAACAAGTTTGCCGAGCGCGGATTTCACCGGGTCATCAATATTTGGGGTGCCGACCACCATGGCCATGTGGCCCGCCTGAAGGGCGCCATGGATGCGGTGGGCCTGGATGGCAACAAACTGGATATTGTGCTGATGCAGCTGGTGCGCCTGATGAAGGACGGGCAGCCCTACCGTATGAGTAAGCGCAGCGGCCGGGCCGTGACGCTGACCGACCTGCTGGACGATGTGCCGATCGATGCCGCGCGGTTCTTCTTCAATATGCGGGAGCCGAACGCGACCTTTGATTTTGACCTGGACCTGGCGGTGCAGCAGAGCAGCGATAACCCTGTTTACTATGTGCAGTATGCCCACGCCCGCATCTGCTCCGTCCTAAAGCTGGTGATGGCCGAGGGGCTGACCGAAGAGGACATAAAGAACGCCGACCTGGCCCTGCTGGTGACCCCCGAGGAGCGGGAGCTGTGCCGCAGGCTGGGCCAGCTGCCGGATGAGGTGATTGCGGCGGCGAAATACTACGACCCGGCCCGCATGACCCGCTATGCCATGGAGGTGGCGGCGCTTTACCACAAGTTCTACCAAAACTGCCGGGTAAAGTGTGAGGACCATGCCGTCTGCGCCGCCCGTGCCGCCCTGTGCCGGGCTACGGCTACTGTGCTGGAGAACACCCTGGGGATGCTGAAAATCACCGCGCCGGAGGTCATGTGACGGCGGGGGAAAAATGATTTGCAGGCGCCTGCCGGTGGATATTCGTGAAAAAGATTGTAGTCACCTTCGGTGGGGAAAGTCTTTTACAAGCTCTAATTGGTACGCCTGCCCGGCGGGGGCATCCTTTTGTGCCGACAAAAGGATGCAAAAACGGTTCAGGGCTGCGCCCTAAAAACCCGGTCGCCCTGCTGCGCTGGATACGAATTTATTTTTAGGCTGCCGCCCAAAAACAAATCCGTACTGCACGCAGATGGGCTTAAGAAGAGCCTGCGGCGCATTTTTATCGCCGCTGCGCTGGAGTGCAGAACGGCGAACCACCACCCCTGTCCCCTCCTCCGAGGAGGGGGACTAGGGGGTGGATAAACAAATACTTTAAGGTCGGCGGCTTGCGGCTTTTGCAAGCCCTAACACCCCGAGAGCGTTGTTCTCGGTTTATAGTTACCAACCCATCCGGGCCCCTTTCCCGCCATCGGGAAAGGGGGTGGGGGGAAAGGGCAGATACGCCCGTGGCTACCTTGGGAGCGATTCTGTGCGCAGTACGGATTGATTTTCGGCTCCCGCCGCAAATCAATCCGTATCCAGCACAGCCAGCGACAGGGGTCTTGGGGCAGAGCCCCAAGCGTGTTTTGGTTTCTTTTACACGAGTAAAAGGAACGCCACGGCGGCGAGCCGTACTAATTATGTTTTTTATAAAACTTGCGCCGCCGATAGGCGATAACAGTCTATGTCATGTCCATCCGCCGTTAGGCGACTACAAGCTGTGTCATGTCCATCCCCGCTGCAGGCGGAATGTGATTTTTGGAAATTCCTACCGAAAGGAAGTGACCTGATATGTCTAAACCGCTGATTGCCATCGTGGGGCGTCCGAATGTCGGTAAATCCACCCTGTTCAATAAGCTCACCGGGCAGCGGCTCTCCATTGTGGAGGACACCCCCGGTGTGACCCGTGACCGCATTTACGCCCCCGGCGAATGGTGCGGACGGGAATTTATGCTGGTGGATACCGGCGGCATAGAGCCGAAGGCCGATGATGTGATGCTTTCCAAAATGCGGATGCAGGCACAGATCGCCATTGACGCCGCCGATGTGATCATCTTTGTGGTGGACCTGAAAAGCGGTGTGACCGCCAATGATGCCGACATTGCCCACATGCTGCAGAAATGCGGCAAGCCGGTGGTGCTGTGTGTTAATAAATGCGACAGCCTGGGTGATGTGCCCCCCGATTTTTACGAATTCTATAACCTGGGGCTGGGCGACCCCTACCCGGTTTCCTCGGTTCACGGGCACGGCACCGGCGATCTGCTGGATGCCTGCATTGAAAAGATAGACTGGGAAAACCGCACCGAGTACCCCGAGGAATACACCAAGGTGGCTGTCATTGGCAAGCCCAATGTGGGCAAAAGCTCCCTCATCAACTACCTGGCCGGGGAGGAGCGGGTCATTGTCAGCGATATTGCCGGCACCACCCGTGACGCCACCGATACCGTCATAGAAAACGAGTACGGCAAGTATATCTTCATCGATACCGCCGGCATCCGCCGCAAGGCCAAGGTAGAGGACGCCATAGAGCGGTACAGCGTGCTGCGCAGCTATATGGCGGTGGACCGCTGCGATGTGGCTATTATCCTCATTGATGCGGTGGAGGGCTTTTCCGAGCAGGACAGCAAGATAGCGGGCTACGCCCATGAGCAGGGCAAGGCCTGCATCGTGTGCGTGAACAAGTGGGACGCCGTGGAAAAGGACGACCGCACCATGAAGGAATACACCGACAAGCTGAAGGTGGATTTCAGCTTTATGAGCTATGTGCCGTTCCTTTTCATCAGTGCCAAGACCGGCCAGCGGGTGGACAAGATGTTCCCGCTCATCAACACGGTGGCGGCCAATTCCAAACTGCGCATCCCCACTGGGCGCCTGAACGATCTCCTCAGCTATGCCACGGCACGGGTGCAGCCGCCCAGCGATAAGGGCAAGCGGCTGAAGATCTACTACATGACGCAGGCCAGCACCCAGCCGCCCACCTTCGTCTGCTTCTGCAACAGCGCCGAGCTGTTCCACTTCAGCTACCAGCGGTACCTGGAAAACCAGATCCGGGAGACCTACGACCTGACCGGCACGCCGATCCGGATGATGATAAGGGAAAGGGGCGAGTGATATGCGAGAAAACCGCATCAACTGGCCTCAATTCTTCCGGCCGGTGTGTGTGCTGTGCATGGTGTGCGGCGGGCTGTGGCTGTGGTGGCAGATGAGCCTGACCGAAAACCTGCTGGGGCGCATCACTGCCATTGCCGGCGGGGTGCTGTTCCTCCTGGGCGGGCTGTTTGGCCTGCTGGGGAAGCCCCGTGCCCTGGTACCGCTATTGGATTTCCTGGCGCTGGCGGCCTCCCTTATTGCCCTGTGGAAGATAGGGCTGTGCTGGCAGGCCATTGCCGGGGTGGTGCTCAGCGCCCTGTATCTCATCTGCTGCAACGCCAGCACCGCCATAGGCGATGACGGTGACGCCAAGGAGCAGCCCGATTACAGCGAGCTGCACCCCTACTGGGAGAACATGGAGAAGGTGAAGCGGGAGTGGGAGCAGAATACATCCGCTAAGGCCAAAGAAAAAGAAGAAAATTAAACCTGCCGCCGGCGGGGCGCCGGACGGTGAGGGAAAATCGGAGGATGGCAAGGCGGCGGGCCGCGGGAAGGCTCTTGCCCGACGGAAGGCGGGCTGATGCCTTTCAAGGGCCGACAACGCAGCCAGCGCCGGTTTTCACCGCCGGACGCCATGAGCCCCCGCCGGGGCGGGGATAGATAAACGAAAGGAGTTGTCACCATGAACACGATCGATTGCATCAAATCCCGCCGCAGTGTGCGGAAATTCACCGAGAAAAAGGTACCCCATGAGGTACTGGAGCAGCTGGTGGAGCTTTCCCGCTGGGCCCCCAGCTGGAAGAACACCCAGATCGCCCGGTATGTTGCGGTGGAGGATGAAGCGCTGAAGAACCGCATTGCCGAAGAGGCCACCATTCCCTGGAACGAGGGAATCATTAAAGGCGCGCCGGTGCTGATGGTGATGACCTATGTGGAAAAGCGCTGCGGCTACGAGCGGGACGGCAGCTTTAGCACCAGCAAGGGCGACCGCTGGCAGAACTTTGACTGCGGTATTGCGGCAGCGACCTTTGAGCTGGCAGCCCATGAGCTGGGGCTGGGCAGCGTGGTGCTGGGCATCTTTGAGGAAGAGAAGCTGCGCGAGCTGCTGGAGCTGCCGGAGGGCATGGGCGTAGCCTGCCTGATGCCGCTGGGCTATCCGGCGGAGGAGCCCGGCGCCCCCAAGCGCAAGGAAGTGGCGGAGCTGCTGACCATCAAGTAAAAATATCTCCCCTGCTGCCAAACGGCGGGGGAGGATTTTTATTTTTGGCCTGGCGGGAATACGGACCGCGAAATGGCTGTGAAAAGGGAAATTTCCCCTTGACAAGCCCAGTGCTACCCGTTATAATGATAGAGCTGTTCCATAGACAGCAGGCACGCATTTGCGTGTAAATGGTTTGCTGAACCGGCCTGCCGAGGAAATGAGCTACGATTGACTATGACTTTAACGGTTTCACCCGCTAAGGAAACAAAGATCGCTCTTTCCAAGGTATGTTGGAAAGAGCTTTTTTAGTTTTCCTTATATTACTTTGGGAGGTGAAACATTTTGCCTAACGCTAATGTTCTGAAACAGAAACAGGAGCAGGTTGCTGCTCTGGCAGAAAAGATGAAAAATTCCGCTGCCGGCGTACTGGTCGATTACCGCGGCATCACCGTGGCCGATGACACCAAGCTGCGCCGCGAGCTGCGTGAAGCGGGCGTTGAGTACGCTGTTATCAAGAATAACATCCTGCGCCGCGCTGCCGAAGAGGCTGGCCTGGGCGAGCTGACCGCGCATATGTACGGTACCAGCGCCTTCGCTTATTCCCCCGAGGATCCCATCGCTGCCGCTAAGATCCTGAACAAGTTTGCCGAGTCCCACAAGGACAAGTTCGATATCCGCGCCGGCTATATGGACGGTAAGGTGCTGGACGAGGCAGGCGTTATTGCTGTGGCCAAGCTGCCCGGCAAGCAGGAGCTGCTCACCATGCTGTGCATGGCGCTCAATGGCAACATCCGCGGCCTGGCCGTGGCTCTGGATGCCATCCGCGAGAAAAAGGAGGGCGAGGCTGCTTAATTAGCCGCCCGCGCACCGTTTTTCGCACATCCTTACAAAATATCTATTTAATAGGAGGATTCATATCATGGCTGATATCGCAAAATTTGTTGAAGAAATCAAAGGCCTGACCGTTATGGAGCTGGCCGATCTCGTTAAGGCGATCGAAGAGGAGTTCGGCGTTTCCGCTGCCGCTCCCGTTATGGTTGCTGGCCCCGCTGCCGGCGCTGCCGCTGCTGAGGAGAAGTCCGAGTTTGATGTTGTTCTGGCTGAGGCTGGCGCTTCCAAGATGGGCGTCATCAAGCTGGTCAAAGAGATCACCGGCCTGGGCCTGAAGGAAGCCAAGGAACTGGTAGACAACGCCCCCAAGACCGTTAAGGAAGGTCTCTCCAAGGCTGAGGCTGAGGAGATGAAGGCCAAGCTGGAAGAGGCTGGCGCTAAGGTTGAGCTGAAGTAATTTTAGCTTAAACTGCAATTCCCCGCAAAACTAAAAAAGCCAAACCAAAATACCAAAAAGCCGCTCCCGGGCAACCGGGGGCGGCTTTTTATGTTATGGCTTTGATTTTTAATCTGATTTTTCTGTCAAAGCGGCCTTTACAGCTCACAGCAGAGGTACACCGAACCGGGCATGGGGTTATCATTGTACCGCTCGATCTCGTAGAAGCCCTCCCGCTTATAAAGAGTGATGGCCTCCGGCAGGAAGGGGAAAGTATCCAGTACCATCTGGCGGTAGCCGGCCACCCGGGCCTCCTGCATCAGCTGGTGCACCAGCGCCCGGGCAATGCCCTGGCCGCGGTATTCCGGGCGGACATACAGCCGCTTCATCTCGCAGCGGGTGTCATCCAGCGCCTTGAGCGCGATGCAGCCCACCGGGGTGCTGCCCACACACACCAGGTACAGCCGGCCGTGGGGCGGGGCGTATTTGCGGGCGGGGTGGGCCAGCTCTTCCTCGTAGTGCTGCCGGGCCAGGTACCCCGCAAAAGCGGGATCCCCCGCCAGCACCATATCGGTGTATTCGGTAAAGAGTTCACGGATCTCCTCCTCCCGGGCATAGCCGGGCAGGATGCTCCATTCCATATTCATCATGTGATATTGCCTTCTTTCTGTAATGCGGGATCAATTCAGCTCCACCGGGACGGTGCTGCCATCGGTAAGGGTGACGCTGACACGATTGGGCAGGCAGATGGCCTGCTCCCCTTCCCGGGACAGCCAGCCATTGTGGATGCAGACCTTATCGGGGCAATCGCTGCTGATAAAGGCGATGCGGTGGTTTTTTACCTCCAGCTGCACCTCCTTGCCGTACTCCGCCAGCGAGATCACCTCATCCGGCGCCTGCGGCAGATAGATGCTGCGCACCATTTGGCCGTCGATCCATATTTCCGCGGTGCAATCGGTGGTGCCGCCATGGGGCAGCAGCAGCCACAGGGCACAGCCTATTACGGCCGCGGCAACCACTGCCCATAGGATGATCTTGGTTCTTTTTTCGTTTTGCTGCATGTTTTGCTCCTTCTATCGTATCCGGCGGATGACTGCCGACTGGCCCTCCAGCCGGCGCTCCCCCGCCTGCCCGATGGTGAATACCGTTTCGCCGTACTTGGCGGCATCGGGCAGGGGCAGCGGCCCCTCCCCGGGATTGACGCAGATGATAAATTCACCGGTTTCATCCCGGCGGCGCCAGGCGGCCATACCAGCCGCGCACACCAGCGGCTCCAGTTCGCCGGCGGAAAGGGCACTGTTCCCGTTCCGGAGGGCGGCCATCTGCCGGATGCACTCCCGCAGGCCGGTGTCCTCCCGGCCCCAGGGGTAGGTGCCCCGGTTAAAGGGATCAGCATAGCCCACCAGACCGGCTTCATCGCCGTAGTAGAGGCAGGGCATACCGGGCAGGGTCATGGTCATAAGGGTGCCCAGCATGAAAAGCTGCCGTCCCCGGTAGTACTGCGCCACCGTAAGGGTATTGTGGGCGCGCTGCCAGTCACGGTCCCGGTGCTGCATGGGGGTACCGCCCAGCGCGGTAATGGCGCGGGGGACATCGTGGCTGGAGAGGAGGTTCATCATGACATCCCAGCAGGGGCGGGGGTAGTGCTCCAGCAGCTCCCACAGCCGCAGCCGGAAGGCGGCGCCATCCCCCCGCAGCAGGAAATCCAGTATTGCCTGCCGCAGCGGGTAGTTCATCACGCTGTCCAGCTCATGGCCCATCAGGTATTGGCGGTGCTCACCGTAGGCTTCCTTGCAGCTGGCGTCCTCCCACACCTCCCCGATGATGAGGGCATCGGGCTTTTCGGCGCGGGCCGCCTGGCGGATCATGCGTACCAGCTCATCGGGGTATTCATCCACCACATCCAGCCGCCAGCCATCGGCGCCCAGCCGCAGCCAGTGCCGCACGATGCCGTTTTCTCCGCAGAGGAATTCCCGCCAGCTCTCGTCCCGGCTGTTGAGCTTGGGGAGACTCTGGAAGTCCCACCAGCTCTCGTACATATTGGCGGCGGCATCCTTCCAGCAGTACCAGCTGCGGTAGGGGCTGTGCGGATCGCGGTAGGCGCCGCCGGGGCCGTAGCGGCCCTCTTTATTGAAGTACAGGCTGTCGCTGCCGGTGTGATTGAACACGCCGTCCAGGATGATTTTGATGCCGTGCTCATGGGCCCTTTGGCACAGGGTGATGAAATCCTGCTCGGTGCCCAGCAACGGGTCGATGCGCAGGTAGTCGGCGGTATTGTAGCGGTGGTTGCTGTGCGCCTCAAAGATGGGATTGAGATACAGGACCCCGACGCCCAAAGCGGCCAGCTCCGGCAGCTTTTCGGTGATGCCGGCCAAATCACCGCCGAAATAATCATTGCAGCGAAACACGCCGTCGGCATCGGGGGTGCTCTGGGGCTCCTCCCGCCAGTCGCGGTGCAGCCGCCGGTCGGCGGGGACGCCGGTCTTCTCTCTGCCGCTGTTATAGTAGCGGTCCGGGAAGATCTGATACATTACCTGCCCGGCGAATTTTTGCGGAATGCTGTAATTTTTATCGTAGACGGTGAGCTGCCACAGGGGGCCCTCGCCGTAGTCGGCGCTGCCGTCGGGGGCACGGTGCAGCAGGGTGCCGTCCGAGAGGCGGAAGCCGTAGTAGTAGAGCCCCGGCTCGGCGGGGGTATAGCGCAGGCGGTAGCCGTCCGCGGCCGGCGTCATCGGCAGCCGCAGGAGGGGCAGCGCCTGTCCCGCCCGGTACAGCAGTAATTCGGGGGTGCGCCCGTCCCCGGCGGGCAGTGCGAAGCGCAGGGAGAGCTCCTCCCCCGCCGCCACCGCCCCGAAGGGGGTCTTATATTCCGCCAGCAGGCTGTTAAACATGGCTGTTGTCCTTTCGTGTGGAGATAAATCTGCGCCCCCTCCCTGGGGAGGGGGTTGGGGGGCTGTCTC
>CEAC01009050.1_pt1 | contig 18307 bp, 14 predicted proteins | sample 557411 | NCBI WGS metagenome assembly CEAC01 (sample SAMEA3182094, study PRJEB8094) | gut metagenome | biome: human; feature: gut; material: Stool; isolation source: human stools | place: Canada | collected 2012-02-21
TTTGTTGTCGGTATACTGTTTTACATCTTCTCCGGTGCGGAGCAGCCGATGACCTTGAGACCGTTGGCAAGCACCTGACGGGTCGCGCTCGCGAGCTTGAGGCGCGCGTCGATGACGGCCTCGTCCTCGCCCTTGATGCGGCAGGCGTTGTAGAACTTGTGGAACGCCGCGGCAAGGCGCATGAGATAGCGGTTGATGTAGCTCGGGTCGTAGTCGCGCGCTGCCATGCGAATTTCCTCGGCAAAGGAGGAGAGTTCCTTGATGAGCGCGTGCTCAGCATCGCTCGAAAGGATGGACAGGTCGACCGCGCCGGGCTTGACGCTGTGGCCCTCTTCCTCCAGCGCTTTGAGCAGGCTGCAAATTCGCGCGTGCGCGTACTGGATGTAGTAGATGGGGTTCTCGCTGTCCTCGCGCACGGCGAGGCCGAGGTCGAATTCCATCTGCGTGTCGGGCTTGGCGTTGAAGAAGTAGCGGCAGGCGTCGACAGGAATTTCATCGAGCAGGTCGGAGAGCGAAATGGTCTTGCCCGTGCGCTTGGACATACGCACGACCTCGCCGTCGCGCACAAGCTTAACGAGCTGCATCAGCACGATGTCGAGACGGTTCGTACCGTCGAGGCCCAGCGCGTCCATCGCGCCCTTCATGCGGGCCACGTGACCGTGGTGGTCAGCGCCCCAGATGTTGATGACCTTGTCGAAATGACGCACGGCGAACTTGTTGCGGTGGTAGGCAATGTCGCCGGCAAAGTAGGTGTAGAAGCCGTTGGCGCGGCGCAGAACGTCGTCCTTTAAGTCGAGCTTGTCGATGTCCTCGTCCTTCTTGCCCTGCTTGCGGTACTGCTCGCGCATGATGTCGGCGGTCTTGAGCCAGAGCGCGCCTTCCTTTTCATACGTCCAGCCGAGCTTATGAAGCTCCTCGACGGTGTCTTTGACATAGCCGCTGTTGTGCAGCGAGGACTCGAAGAACCATTCGTCGAACTTGATGCCGTAGCGCTCGAGGTCGCTCTTCATCTTCGGAATGTTGCGGTCCAGGCCGAAGCGCGCCATATCGGCGTGGCGCTCCTCGACGGACTTTTCCAGATAGCTGTCGCCGTGGATATCGTAGAAGGCCTTGGCGAGCTCGCGGATGTCGTCGCCGTGGTAGCCGTCCTCGGGGAACTCGATCGCATCCTCGCCCTTGATGAGCTGGATGTAGCGTGCTTCGATGCTCTTGGCGAACTTTTCGATCTGGTTGCCAAAGTCGTTGACGTAGAACTCGCGCCACACGTCCGCGCCCGACCAGTCGAGCACCTCGGCGAGCGTATCGCCCAGCACGCCGCCGCGGGCGTTGCCCATGTGCATGGGGCCCGTGGGGTTCGCGGAGACGAACTCGACCATGTACTTCTTGCCGCCCAGCCAGTTGTCGCGGCCGTAGTCGCCCTTCTCCTCCTCAACGGCGGTCAGAACGTCGGCGTACCACTTGTCGCCGAGGCGGAAGTTCAGAAAGCCGGGGCCCGCGATCTCGACGCTCGTAAAGTACGTGTCGCTCAGGTCCATGTGCTCGGTCAGAATTTTCGCGACCTCGCGGGGATTCTTGCGCATGGCCTTGGACGCGGCCAGGCAGAACGTCGTCGTATAGTCGCCGTTGGCGGTATCCTTGGGGATCTCCACGGCGGGGATGGTCTGCACGCCCTCGGGCAGCAACCCCTCCTGCACAGCCGCGCGATAAGCCGCCGCCGTCAGCTCGGCGATCTGGTTCTTTGCGCTGCGGATCATATTCATAGCAATTTCTCCTCTATCCTTTGCGGTTTTACCCAAACGGCGCGGCACATTCGCCCGAAATCGCCCCATGGGGATACTTTTTTGCAATTATACTATATTTAATGGCAGAAAACAAGGGAATCCGGTAAGAAATCTGCCGCAGCGCGCTTGCCGTTAAACGCAGGCGCGGCAAGGCCTTTCCCGCGATAAAAATCGCTGGTCCAGAAAGAGAATATTTTCGTGTCCAGTTGGGCGCGGCAGAGGCGTTTTGACGGCGCGGTGCGCCCGTCTTGCACGGCCACTGTGCCGCCTGTCAGCGTTTTATCGCAGACCAGTATGCATTTCTCTCCGTGTGTCAGTGTGCGCCGCAAAATCGCGCCTCTCTTGCTTTTTTAACCAAAAATAATATAATAACAATAGCATTATTTAGATGCTTTTGAGAGATTTTGAGAGTAAAACGATAAAAGGAGGACTATCCCATGCCCGTTAATCTGAAAGGCCGTTCGTTCCTGACGCTGAAAGACTTCACCCCCGACGAGATCCGCTATATGCTCAATCTCGCCGCTGACCTCAAGGCCAAAAAGCGCGCCGGCATCCGCGGCAACCTGCTCGCCGGCAAGAACATCGTGCTGCTGTTCGAAAAGACCTCTACCCGCACCCGCTGCGCGTTCGAAGTCGCCGCTTACGACGAGGGCGCGAACGTCACCTTCCTCGATTCCAAGTCCTCCCAGATGGGCAAGAAGGAAACGATGGTCGACACCGCCAAGGTCCTCGGCCGCTTCTACGACGGCATCGAGTACCGCGGCTACGACCAGAAGGTCGTCGAGGGTCTCGCCGCCAACGCGGGCGTGCCCGTGTGGAACGGCCTCACGGACGTCGACCACCCGACGCAGGCGCTTGCCGATATCCTGACGCTGATGGAAAACACCAAGAAGCCACTCAGCAAGTGCAAGCTCGTCTTCTGCGGCGACACGCGCAACAACGTCGCCTACTGCCTCATGTACATCTGCGCCAAGCTCGGCATCCACTATGTCGGCTGGGGTCCGAAGGAGCTCGCGCCCGCCGCTGACGTCGTCGAATACTGCCGCGAGGTCGGCAAGGAGACCGGCGCCGTCGTGGAGTACGGTGAGGACAGAGCGCTTCTCAAGGGCGCGGACGCGCTCTACACCGACATCTGGGCCTCCATGGGCGAAGAGGACAAGATCCCCGAGCGCGTCAAGCTGCTCACGCCTTACAAGGTCACGGGCGAGGTGCTCAAGGCCACCGAAAACCCCGACTGCATCTTCCTGCACTGCCTGCCGTCCTTCCACGACTTCGACACCACGATGGCCGCTTCCCAGAAGGAGCTTGGCTACGATATCCGCGAGGTCACGGACGAGGTCTTCCTCTCCCCGAACTCCAAGGTCTTCGACGAGGCGGAGAACCGTATGCACACCATCAAGGCCGTCATGGTCGCGACGATCGGCAACGTCTGATCTGTTCAGGCCGTTTTCAACAAAGTATAAAAGAACGGGAGCACTTCGTGCTCCCGTTCTTTTATACTTTGTTTACTGTTCCAGCGCCTTCCAGTCGCGCGTTTCGCGCAGCGCCGTCCACTGCTCGTCGGCAGCGGCCCACTTGGCATTGCGCTCGTAGTCATGGCTGTTGGTCGCCTCCTGCATTGCAAGATAGAACCAGTCTCCCGGGTTCAGACCGAGGGCATCGTCATCAGGAATCTCAACGGTGGGCGTGGAGGGAGTGGGACGGTAAATGCGTTTCCACTGCGCGGTATAAGTTACGTCAGCAGTCACGGTTTCAGTAACCGCTGGAGACCAGCCCATAAACGTGTAACCGCTGCGAGTGGGGTTGCCGTCAAAAGCAGGTGTGGCGCTGTCCTGTTCGACGACGCAGACCTTGTCGGCAAAGATTTCTTCGTTCTCCACGCCGTCAGTGTAGGTGACGGTGCGCATCAGGCCGTGCGCAGCCTTGAGCGCATAGTTGGCAGTACCCGTTTCAGCGTCATACTTATCATAGTAAGCAGCGCCATCTTTCTCCTCCGACCAACGAGTTGTCCAACCATTTTCCTTATAGCCATCATAGTACCAGCCGGTGATCTCCTTGCCGTCACCGGTCAGTTTCCTGTCGCCGGACATACTCTTTGCATCTGGAAGAGAAAGCGTATTATCGCCGAAAGCAAAGAGATCATCGCCGCCGTAAGCTGCCTTATTGTTGTACAGAGCACTTCCCTTGGCAACGGCAGCACTGAACGCATTCATATAAATGCCGCCGCCCGACTCAGCCTTGTTCCCGGTAATTGTGCAGTTTACAATTTCAACATTGCAGGAGCTGATACGGATACCGCCAGCGCGCTGACCGGCAGGAGCGAGAGGGTCATCATCAGCACTAATACCCATGTGAGACAGCGCTTGCCGAACTTCTTCTCTCTCATAAAATAATCTTCAAACGGAATCCCGTTTGAAGATTGTCGGCAGTAAAACTTTTAATGTCTGTTGAGTTTTGTCACGTTTCAGAAATACCTTGCAGTTTAATCGGTTTTATGACAGAACAGGAGGGGCGGATCGCTCCGCCCCCTGTCCTCTCTCAATCTCGTCTCTCTCGTTCACTTGCAGTACTGGCGCAGATCATAGCACAGGCGCTCGGCTTCCTGCTCGCCGCGGGCGACGATCGCCACGGCGTCGTTGCCGGAGATGCAGCCGAGCATATCGGGCAGTTTCATCGCGTCGATAGCCGCGCCCGCCGCATCGGCGAGCCCCGGCAGCGTCTTGAGCAGCACAACGATCCCCGCGTAGTCCACGCCCACGCTGCACTCATTCAAAATGAGCTTCAGGCGCTTCGTGTTGTCGATGTGGTCGGCTTTGCCGGACACGGCGTAGCGGCTGCGGCCGCCGCCGATCGGCTCCTTATAAAGGTACAGCTCCTTGATATCGCGCGAGACGGTCGTCTGCTTGCTCTCGATGCCGCACTCGGCGAGACGCGCGATGAGCTCCTCCTGCGTCTCAATATTGTACTTTTCGATCAGCTCCAGGATCTTCTCTTGTCGCTTGCTCTTCATGGCTCTCTCCCATTTTCCTCCGCCCGGCCAGCTGCCGGCGCGGATGAGCTCTTCTCTCTTCTCTCGTTCTGCGGTGGGATCTTTTACAGGTCGTCGCGGTTGACGGGGCAGGACATGCAGCGCGGGCCGCCGCGGCCGCGCGACAGCTCGGCAGACGGCACGGTCAGCACGTCGAGGCCGTGCTTTGCAAGCAAGTCGTTCGTCACATAGTTGCGCTCATAGGTGATGACGCGGCCCGGCGCGATACACAGCGTGTTCGATCCGTCGTTCCACTGCTCGCGCTGCGCGGCCATCAGGTCGCCGCCGCCGCAGCGGATGAGGTCGACCGCGGGCAGCTTGAGCTCGAGGGCCAGAATGTCCTTGAGTTCTTCCTTGATCGCGCCGAAGCGGAGCTCGCCGTGCTCGTCGAGCGTCATCTCATAAACGCTCAGCGGGCCCTCGATCTCGGGATGGATGGTGAACTTGTCGTAGTCGACCATCGTGAAAACCGTGTCGAGGTGCATGAACGCGCGCGTCTCGGGAATGTCGAAGGCGAGCACCTTCTTAAAGTCGGAGTTTTGCAGCAGGTTGCGCGCAAACGTCTCCGCGCCGGAGACCGTCGTGCGCTCGGACAGGCCGATGGCCACGATGTCCTTCGACAGCACGAGCACGTCGCCGCCCTCGATCGAGTAGCTGTCGGACAGGTCGTACCACATCTTGTTGTCCTGCGTGGCAAAGTCGCGGTTGTAGAGGAACATGTACTTTAAGAGCAGACTCTCGCGTTTGCGCGCAGGGGTATGCATGCGGTGGATGTTGATGCCCTCGCCCACGCAGGCGCCGGGGTCGCGGGTGAAGTACAGGTTCGGCATCGGGTCGGAGACGAACGGATAGTCGTCGTCGACTAAGTCCATCAGCGACGTCGGCTGCTTGGTGGCGACCTCGCAGCGCTTGATGCCCGCGATCATCTTCGTCACCATCTGCTTGGGCGGCATGTCGAGAAGTAAGCTCGTCATGCTCGCGCGCAGTCCCTTGGCGTGGATCTTGCTGATGTTCAAAAAGTCGTTGACGAGCTGGATCTGGCGCGCGGGGTCGGCGATGGCCTTGGCGACCTCGTCGACATAGTAGATGACCTCGACGCCGTTTTCGCGCAGGACCTCGGCAAAGCGGTCGTGCTCCTCCTGGGCGACCTTTAAGTACGGGATGTCGTCAAACAGCAGGCGCTCGAGCGTCGCGGGCGTCAGCGATTCCAGCTCCTCGCCGGGGCGGTGCAGCAGCACCTTGTTGAGCTTTCCGATCTCGGAAAAGTTATGGATGCCTGAATACATAAGTCATGCTCCCTTTCCCGGGATGCCGGCGGCTCTCTCATCGACCGCCCGTACACCCCGACCTGTTTTCCCTGTCCGCGCCGCCGGAACGCTCCCGACGGTCCGCGGATCGTTTTACCGTTATTACGCAGTAAAGTATACACTTTCAAAAGGCGCTTGTGATGTATCAGTGCTTTTGCCATTTCGTGTGCCAGTCATTCCTCCAGCTCTTCTTCCAGCGCTTTGCGCAATACCTCCATGCCGCACTCCAGCCGCTCGCGCGGCTCGTAGGAGAAGTTGATGCGGATGTGGTCGCGCCCGCCGTTCTTGCAGGGGTAGAACACATGCCCGGGGATCAGCGTGACGCCCATGTTGTAGGCCCTGCGGATAAAGCGCTTGCTGTCCACCCCGTCCGGCAGCCTGCACCAGACATATACGCCGCCTCTCGGCTTTGTATAACTCACGCCGAGCGGCGCAAGCTCGTCGAGCTTTTGGCATACCAAATCTCGATTCGTGCGGTAGACGTCGCGAAATTTTAAAAGCGACGTGTAGTAAATGCCGTCGTCCAGGTACATGCCGAGGAGCTTTTGCGTCATCCAGTCCGAGGCCATCAGCCGCACGGAGACGAGGTAGCTCAGCGCGCGGATCAGATCGCGGTTGCCCGTGACGAAGGCAAGGCTCAGCCCCGGGATGAACGTGAGTGAAAACGAATAGATGTAAATGACGTTGCCCATCGTGTCGAACGCCTTGATCGGCGGGAGCTTATCGCCGTCGTAGACGAGTTCGCTCGCCGCGTCCTCCTCCACGATCGGCACGCGGTAGCGGTTCGAGAGCTCAACGATCTTCTTGCGCCGCTCGAGCGACAAAATGTTTCCCGTCGGGTCGTGGTAGCTCGAATTGACGAAGATCAGGCGCGGGCGCGTCTGCGTGAGTAAGCTTTCGAGCACCTCGCAGTTCATGCCGTTCTCGTCGACAGGAACGGTCAATATCTTCGCGCCCGCAAGCTCCATCACGCGGTACATGTCCGGGTGCACTGGCTCTTCCATCACCACGCTGTCGCCGGGCTTGACGAGCAGCGTCACGATAAAGTCGAGTGCCTGATTCGTCTCCGATAGGATCTGAATTTCGCCCGAGGACGCCTTCACGCCCTTCGTGCCGAGAAAGGCCACGAGCTTCTGCCGCAGGAATTTATCGCCCTTATAGGGGCTGAAAAAATACTGGCACGGGCCGCTGCCCGTGAGCAGCGCCGCGATATCGCCCGCAACGCGCTCGGACGTGTACACCTCGCGCGAGGCGACGCCGCTGCCGAGGGAATAGTGGCTCTCGTCCGTAAAGCGCTGGAACAGGTCGTCAAATGTCTTTTCCATGTCGAGGTACTTTTCCGCCACCTCGCTGACCCAGTTGACGCGGCCGGGCTGCGCGCCCTCGCCGCCCCTTTCGTCCTGCGCGTCATTTTCGTCGTTTGCCGCGGCCACGATGTAGCCCACGCCCTGGCGCGACTCGATCCACGCGTCGCTCTTGAGCTCGCTGTAGGCCTTGACCACGGTGTTGCGGTGCACATCCAAGATCTGCGCGAGCGCGCGCTCGCTCGGCAGTGCGCTCCCGCGGGGCAACGCGCCGCTGATGATCTGCGACTTGATCTGGTCGGCGATCTGCAGATAGACCGGCACCTTCGAAAACTTGTCGATGCTGACTTTCATGTACTTCTCTTCTCCCTCTCGCCGGCAGGCCGCGCTCTCACCCGCAGCCGTCGGAATTTGCGTTGGTCTCGCAGAGGTCTCTCTGTTCGCATTTTACCACATAACCGTGTGCGTTGTACAGTCATTTTTGTGCATATGACATAAAATCCAAAAAGAAAGAGCCAAGGCATCCCGATGAGATGCCTCGACTCTTTCAGGTCAGCAACCTGAGTAAGGGAAAAGAAGCTTTTCCTTTTTAGAACAGCAGATGCGCGATGGGGCAGACGATCAGCAGGCTGATGATGGTGCGCTCCAGGAAGATGACGAACAGCTCCCAGATGTTGAGAGGAAGCTTGGAGCCAAGGATCAGGCCGCCGACCTCGGAGAGGTAAAGCACCTGCGTGACAGAGACGACCGCGACAATAAACTTGGCCATCTGGCTGGTGGACTCCGCGATCAGGATGGCGGGGGTGAGCATGTCGGTGAAGCCGACGATCATCGTGGAGGCAACAGCGTCCGCTTCGGGCACCTGAAGAAGCTGGAGCAGCGGGCGGAACGGGATGCCGAGCCATTCAAAGATCGGGGTGAAGTTTGCAAGGACCAGTGCGATGGTACCAATGGCCATGACGGAGGGCAGAACGCCGAACCACATGCTGCAGGCGTTCTTGGCGCCGCTCTTGAAGAATTCACCGATGCCCTTGTGCTCGGCAACGCGCTTCATGGCGAGGTCCATGCCGTACTCGACGTTGCTCTTGTAGCCCTCGGGAAGAGTGTCGGGAGCGGCCTTGCCTTCGACTAAGTACGTGTTGGGCTTTTTGCGCAGGGGGTAGAGGTAGGGACACACGATCGCGCAGACGATACCGACGAAGCAGACGATCAGGTAGTAGATGCCGAAGTAATCGAGCAGCCCCACCGTATCGAGAACGACGAGGGTAAACGTGATGGAAACAGCGGAGAACAGCGTGGCGATGATGCTTGCTTCCTTGGCGGAATAGTAGCCACCCTCATACTGGTTGCAGGTAAGCATAACGCCGAGCGTACCGTCGCCGATCCAGGAGGTGATGCAGTCGACCGCAGCGCGGCCGGGGACCTTGAAGAGGGGACGCATGACCTTGGTGAGCAGCGCGCCGACGAACTCCAGCAGGCCGAAGTCGAGCAGCAGCGGCAGCAGCAGGGCCGCGATGACAAAGATGATAACGAGCGTGGTAAGCAGGTCATAAAGGACAAATCCGCCCTGACCGCCGCCGGTGATCATACCGATGAGACCCACGCCGTCCTCGCCGACACCCAGATAGGTGAGCCACACGAAGATGACCGCGAGCACGCGGAGCACGACCCAGATGGGTTTGCAGGCGAAGCATTCCTTCATAATGTCGCTATTCATAATGAATTTGGGTTTTGCCAGCGCAATGAGGGACATCACTGCCGAAACGGTGAGGATCAGCACGCACAGCAGCGGCAGGAAGCCGCCGATGTAGCCCGAGATGATGTCGGCAAGGATCTTGACCACAACGGTCCAATCGCCGTCAGCATTCTTCACCGGGATCATAAACAGGATGATACCAGTGATCGACGGGATGATGAACAGAGCTTTCAGTTTCGCGTTACTTTTGGTTTCCATTCTCTCTCCTCCTTCATATTGGCAAGTCGGGCCGGAAGGCGGTCTCTCTCATAGCCGCTTCCCCGGCAGACAGCTCTTGCCTTTACTTTATACGAATTCAGCAGTAAAGCAAGTGCCAGCAACGTTCTCAATTTGTATACCAGCAATAAATTTCTCCATTTTGTCATTCACTTTTTTGTCGAACCTGTATGTATCTTTTTTGCTTTTTGGGAAAAAGCCCATTTCCCCTTGCCGTTTCAGGGATTTTGGAGAAGAAAAAGGGAGACGCGATACGCGTCTCCCTCCCGTTTGCTTTATTGCAAGTTTTCAACGTCCTTCTTGCCGACCGCCATGCGCTTCCATTGCTCAGGAAGGCCCGGCGCGATGAGCGGGAACAGATTTTCCGTATCCGACGTCGGCTGGATGTTATAGGTGCCGTACTTGTTGACAAGATCGGCGCAGTCGTCCGGCTGGCCGAAGCGCGCCTTGAGCATCGGTGCCAGGTCATACGGCATGCCGGGGTCTTTTCGCGGCATAAAAATCACCTCCGGACTTAGTATGTCCGGAGGCGGCAGATTTTTTCGATTTGTCTCGTTCACGCGCGCAGCGTTTTGGGGTACACGCCCGCGTCGTGTAATTTCTGAAGCTCGCGCTGCACCATTTCCTTATCCTCGTGATACGTCATGCCGAACCAGCGCGCGCTCGAGCGCAGAACGGAGACACTGAGCTCGCCGCGGTCGATGAGCTCGCCGATCAGGCTCGGCAGCAGGCACTCTTTTTTGAGCTCTCCGTCGGGCAGCGCGCGGAGGAAATCCTTAAAATACGCGTCCAGCTTTTCAAACAGCCACGGCGTAAAGCCCCAGAAGTTCATCGAGACCGGCGTCTCGGGCGCGTAGACCGGGCCGTCGCCGTCTTCCTGAATGTCGCGGATCTTGCCGTCGTCGCAGGGCTTTAGGTGGAACGTTTCGACCACGCGGTCGAGCATCCCCTGCTCGTTCACATGGCACACGCCGCGCGTGACCGTGCCGTGCTCGCTCACGGTGTTGCAGAGGTCGTATCCGACCATCGTGCCCTCGCCGCTTTCGGCGAGCTTTGAGAGCTCGGCGTAAATCGTCTTGAACGCGTCCACGCCGTAATAGTCGTCAGCGTTGATGACGACGAACGGCTCGTGCACGAATTCGCGCGCGCACAACAGCGCGTGCACCGTGCCGAACGGCTTGACGCGATCAGACGGCACCGTGTAAAAATCGGGCACGCTCGAAAAATCCTGATACGCATAGCAGACCTCGACATTGTCCCCATCCGCCGTTTTGCGCGCGGCAAGGTGATGTCCGACCATGTTCTCCATCAAGTCGCGCATGTCGGGCTTGATGATGAAGACCACCTTCGTAAAGCCCGCGCGCAGCGCGTCGAAAATGGAGTATTCCATCAAAATTTCACCGTTCGGACCGATGCCGTCCACCTGCTTATTGCCGCCGTAGCGCGAGCCCATGCCCGCCGCCATAATGACCAGCGCTGCTTTCATAAAAACAAAACTCCTCTCAAAGTTCTCGATCTCTTTTTCTCCGGGCACGCACCGCGCGCTCATCTTCGCCCATCATAGCGTATCCGAACCGGCATTGCAACCGTCTTTTTCGTCTCTTGTCTTTTGCCGCAGGCGTGTTATACTGGTGTAACTATTTCTTAACACCGAGGTCACACCATGGAAGGATTTCTGCACGCGGTCTCTTCTGTCACCATCATCCTGCTGCTCACGGCGACGGGCTATCTCTGCGCGGCCAGGGGCTGGATGGGCCCGCAGGCCAAGGCCTTTATCGGCAAGTTCACGCTCTCTGTCGCCATCCCCTGCATGTCGGTCTACGGGCTGACGAATAACCTGACCCGTGATCTTCTGGTTCAGTCGGGCAGCTTTCTGCTCGTGCCGCTGCTCGGCACCGTGGTCATCACGATCCTGTCACTGCTCGTCGGCAGGCTCTTGAAACTGCCGCGCAAAAAGCTCGGCGTTTTTATGATGATGTGCTCGGTGTCGAACGCCATCTTCGTCGGCCTTGCGATGTGCACCGAGCTCTTTGGCGACACCTGCACGCCCTACGTCATGCTCTACTACCTCGTCAACACCAGCTTTGTCCAGCTGCTGTTTCTCTCGCTTGTGCGCTGGTCGGGCGAGAGCCGTGGCTTTGACCTCAAGATGCTCCAAAAATTCCTGACCACGCCCGCCGTCATCGCCGTTTTCGTCGGCCTCGCGCTCGTGTGGTTTGAAGTGAGGCTCCCCTCGCTCGTGATGAGCTACTGCCGCTATATGAACAACCTCGTCACGCCGCTGGCGCTGCTGCTCACGGGCTATATCATCCACGACATCGGGCTCAAAAATGTCCGGCTCGACCGCGACTTAGGCATCGCGATGATCTTCCGCTTCCTGCTCGCGCCGGCGCTCTCGGTCGCGCTGTGCAGGGCGTTCGGCGTGACGGGCCTTGCTCACGACGTGCTCATCGTCGAAACGGCGATGCCGGTCGTGACGCAGACGGTCGTCGCCGCCGCGGAATACGGCGCGGACGAGGAATTCGCCGCGCAGGGCGCGGCGCTCTCCACGATCGCGTGCTTCGTCGTGATTCCTGTGCTGATGCTGATTTTGTAATCAAAAAAGTGGCAAAGCCACTTTTTTGAGAAGGTTTCGCTGCGTTCTGTGCCTCGGTTGTCCGCTAAAAGCGGACAATTCGACCTTACACCGTTGCGGCACTACGATTCCCGCGCCCTTGCAGGCGCGCCAATCGTGCCGCTTCCTCGAAACCGACTTGCTGTTTCCGCCGCTGGCGGCACTTCGCCGGTTTCCACTTCGCGCAAAGAGTTTTCTGCCAGAAGGTGAATTGCCCCGCAGCGGGCAAGAGGAGCCCCTCTAGAGGGCGCACATGTCGCGGCGGAAAACCGATTTGAATTTATTTCGTGCCGTGCGCGGCACCTGGGCAGCCGTTGGCAGCTTTGCTGCCTTACGGATGCTGCGTACCCCTTGCGGGTAAAAACTCTGCGAGGCTCTCTACCCTGAAAAGAATTCCGCGCCGTGGGCGCGGGATTCTTTTTGTTTTCAATTACCGATCAGTGCGGACAGGCCGCCGGTTCTCAGTTCGTCTTTGTAGTAGTTGAGCTCATCGCCGATGAGCTCGTCGAGCACGCGCATGCCCAACACCTCGACAGGGGCCTTGTCGTCCGTCAGGATGCAGCTTCCGCCCTCATAGGGCGTGAGCTTCGAGTAGACCGTGCGCATCATATCGGCATAGTCGCTGTCCTTGAGCTTTGCGATGCTGCACAGGAACGTCTTCTCCCAGTCATCCGCGTTCGTGCAGAAGACCTCGGTATTCGTGTTGCCCCTCACCGGCGCGGTGACGGTGTGCTGGAAGACACTCGCCATCGTGTCGCAGAGGTATTCGTTGATGGAGCCGTTCTCCGCGGACGTCATGTTGAGGTTCACGACCATCACGCCGTTCGGCTTCAAATGTGCCTGCACTTCATTGAAAAACTCGACGCTCGAGAGCTGGAACGGGATGGTGATATCCTGATAGGCGTCCACCATGATGACGTCAAACTTCTCCTTCGACGCGGCAAGGTACGCGCGCCCGTCCTCGACCGCGACGGTCACGCTGCCTGGAAGTCCGAAGTAGTCCTTCGCGATGTCGGCAATTTTTTTGTCGATCTCCGCGCCCTGCACACTCGCGCCGGGGAAATAGCGCGTGCAGTAGCTCGCGTACGTGCCAGAGCCCATGCCGAGGATCATCACGCTGCGGTTTTCGTTGTCCGTGCCGTCCATGCCCGCCATGCAGGGCGCGGCGAGCGCGTAGTCATAGTACATGCCCGTCAGCGCGTCGCCCTTGACCTGCACGCTCTGCACACCGAAGAGCACGTTCGTCGAGAGCGTCGTGCGCTTCGCGTCGTCCTGCACCTGCAAATAGTTGTAGATGGACTCGTCCTCAAGCGTGATGTCGCTCTGCCAGAAGGCGAAGCTGTAAGACGGCAGGGCAAAGCACAGTCCAGCGATCAAAAGGACGGAGACGATCCCCGGCACGCTCTTTTTCTTCTCGAACACGAAGTACGCGATGCCGATGGCCGCGAGCACACCGGAGAAGATCAAAAACGTTGCCGCCGTGCCGACGGCGGGGATCGTCACAAACGTCGGCACGAAGGTTCCGATGATGCTGCCGATGGTGTTGAGCGCGTTGAGCCTGCCCACGGTCTTGCCCGTGTCGTCGAGATTGTCGACCGTGAAGCGCGTGAGTGACGGCGTGACGGTGCCGAGCAGCACGCACGGGAACGCGAAGATCACAAGGCACGCCGCGAGCGCCGCCCAGACGAGGAAGTTTTTCGTCACAAAAAGCGCCAGCAGCAGCGAGATGCCCGCGATCAGGTACCGCCCCACAAACGGGATGAGCGCGATCCAGATGGCCGCGATGATGAGGCGGCGGTAGAGCTTATCGGGCGTCGCGCTCCTGTCGGCGAGCTTGCCGCCCCAGACGTTGCCGATGGCCATCGCGATCATAATGACGCCGATGATAACGGTCCACACGATCTGCGACGAGCTGAAGTACGGGGCCATGAGCCTGCTCGCACCGAGCTCAACCGCCATGACGGACATACCGGCAAAAAATTCGGTCAGGTATAAAAAGTATTTGCTGCGGATGAGTTTATTTTCCATGCAGGACCTCCCTGTCGTTTCGTTTGTGCCGTCTTCGGTGTAGACAGAGAAATTATAACACGCCTGAACCGCTTTGCACAACGTTTTTGCCGCGTATTCATTCCCGATGCGCATATTCCCCTTCTGCACGCATATAGATGGAGCAACATGAGTCAGGAGTGTGCTGCATGAAGGGTAACATGGAAGAGCGCGCCTGCGCGCTGGCCGCCTACATCATCGAAAACCGCGCCACCGTGCGCGCCGCGGCAAAAAAGTTCGGCGTGAGCAAGTCCACCGTGCACAAGGACTTACAGGACCGCCTGCCGCAGTTCAACCGCAGCCTATACTTGCAGGTCAAGGAGGTGCTGGAGGTCAACAAGGCCCAGCGTCACATCCGCGGCGGCATGGCCACGCGAAAAAAATACAAGGGATTTTGAAACTTTTTTCGACTTTTTGCGTCTAACATAAGAGTGCGCCTCCCGCGCGGCAAAATTACTCTTGCACAATTCCGCCGCGCAGGGTAGAATGCATTATTGTAAACCGAAAGAAAAATGATCGGAGCAACAAGATGAGAAAACAGGACTATTACGAGCCAAGCATCGGCCGCGAAAGCGAGCCGCGCCGCAGGCCGAAGAAAAAGAAGAAACGCGCAAATCGCGGCGAGCGCGTCGTCGTCACGCTTCTGTCGCTTCTTTTCCTGACCGTGGCCGTCGTGGCGACGGTCAAGTACGTCGTGCGCGCGCCCGAGCCCGTCACGGACGGTGAAGACCAGCAGACGCAGCAGGACGGCACGGCGGAGGACAGCGACGCCATTCAAACCATTTCTAACGGCAAAGAGCGCAAAAAATACTGCTATACGATCCTCGCCTACGGTGTGGACAACGACGCCGGCGGCAGCGACACGAACATGCTCGTGCGCTTTGACGCGGAGAACAAGAAGATCGACGTCGTCAGCCTGCCGCGCGACACGCTGATGAGCAACGGCCACAAGCTCAATTCCTCCTACAATAACGGCGGCACGGAAAAGCTGCGCAGCAACATTGAAGACATGCTCGGCGTCCCCGTGGACTTTTACGTCTCCGTCGACCTGAAGGGGTTCATCGCGCTCATCGACCAGATCGGCGGCGTCGACTTCGACGTGCCCGAGGATATGGACTACGACGACCCCTACCAAGACCTGCACATTCACTTCAAGGCCGGTCTCCAGCACCTGAGCGGCCAGCAGTCTATGGAGGTCGTGCGCTTCCGCCACAACTCCGACAAGGATAAGCCCGCCTACGGCGGGCGGCAGGATATCGGCCGCATCGGCACGCAGCAGGCGTTTTTGAAGACCGTGGCGCAAAAGCTCATGAAGCTCGAAAATGTCCCCGCGATGGCGGAAACGTTCTTAAAATATGTCAAGACCGACCTGACGCTCGGCAACCTCGTGTGGCTCGCCAACCAGGCGCTCTCCATGGGCGGGACGGACGCCATCAGCTTTGCCACGCTCCCCGGCGACGGCGCGGGCTGGTACAACGGCAAGTCCTTCTACACGCTCTATCCCGAGCAGGTGCTCGAGATGACGAATTCGATGCTCAACCCCTACGCCACGGATATCACCGCCGACGATCAGAACATTTTAGTCCCGTGATCCCCGTGAAATTTTGAGAATGTGAGAAAGAGAGAGCAAACGCCATGAAGTTCCGCTTTGCGCTGCTTGTCGCGGCGCTCGCGCTTGCGCTGAGCATCAGCGCCTTTTCTTACAGCGAGGAGCCCGCGCAGGACATTGCCGCTCCCGCACAGGAGGAAACGACGACAGACGACAGCACCCCGTTTGTGCTGCTTCGCGTCTACGAGGGCCAGTTTGCCGACGTGAAAGACGGCGACTGGTTCGCCTCTCCGGTCGTCTCGGCCTATGAATACGGGCTTTTGAACGGTCGCAGTGAGAGTTCCTTTGCGCCAAGCGGCAACGTGACGATCGCCGAGCTTTTGACCATCGCCGCGCGGCTGCGCGCCATCTACACGACCGGCAGCGACGCGGTCATCCCCACAGCGAAGGAAAACGAGGCGTGGTATGCGCCGTATGTCTCGTACTTGAAGAGCCAGAATTTGCTCGACAACAGCTTTGAGGGCTTCTACCTCCTGCCCGCGTCGCGCGCGCAGATGGCGGGCATCTTTGCCTTCGCCGTGCCGGAGGAATGGTACACCGAGCCCAACGCCTCGCTCGTCACCTCGGCCTACGCGAGCCGCGACTACATCGCCGATGTGACGGACAAAACGCCCTACCGCAGCGAAATACTGCTGATGTACCGCCGCGGGCTGCTCTCCGGCATGGACGCAAAGGGCAGCTTTTATCCCGACCGCAGCGTCAGCCGCGCGGAGATCGCGGCGCTTTTGACGCGCGTGGTCAAGCCCGAAACGCGCCTGACGCTCACGTGGACGGTCGCGCCGTATCACTCCGTCAAAAATGCGACGCTCGCGAGCCTTGTCAAAGCGCCGGCAAGCACGTCGCTCCCGACGTCTGCCAAGGACACCGCCGCCATCGACGGTTTGGTTCGCAATATGCTCGCGCGCGGCGAGCACACGATCACGCTGAACTACTCCAAGGCCCTCACCACCGCCACCGCCAGCGCGCTGACGCAGGCGTTCACCTCCTGCGTCAAAACCTACTGCGAGCAGATGTACAACGCCGTCTCCTGCCGCTCGTATTCGACGGGCAAGGTCGTACTCACATTTTCGTCCACCGCCTGTACGGACAAAACGCTCGAATCGTACCGCGCCAAGGCGCTCGCCGCCGCGATCAAGGTCCACGACTCCCTTTGGGAGAGCGGCACGCTGAGCTACGACATGAGCCGGTATGAGATCGCGCGCACGTATTTTCAATGGCTGTGCGACCACTGCCGCTACGATAACGCCGCCGCAGACGATTCCGCGAGCCATCTTGCCTACGGCGCGCTTGTCAGCGGCCTTGCCGTGTGCGACGGCTACACGGGCGCTTACAACCTGCTCTTGAAGCTCGAGGGCATCGAGTGCACCTCGCTTTTTAACGACAGCCACATCTGGACGCTCGCGACGCTGGACGGCACGCAGTACCACATCGACGTCACCTGGGGCGACCAGTACGGGCGCACGGACCTGCGCTACTTCGGCATGAGCGAGGAGCAGTCCTACCAGTGCCACCCGTGGGGCACAGCGGACAAAAAGAAATAAGGATCGACATATAGGGAGCCCTGAGACGGTATGTCTCAGGGCTCCCTTTTTTATCACCATTCGAGCTTTGTGCGCACGTGCGCCAACGGCAGGTGAAAGCTCTCCCGCAGGACGTTGCGATGTTCCGGAGGAAAGTGCTCCTCTGAAAATTCATACAGCGGCAGAACTGATCCGTACTGCTGCGCGGTCTCGTAGAACCAGCAGCTGAATTCCAGACGTTCGAGCTTCGTTTGCAGCGCCGCGATCTGCGCGCGGACGTTGTCGCGCTCTTTGGCAAGGATGTCGCGGCGGGCGCTGAGTGTCTCTCCGCCGGGCCGGATGAGCGGCAGAAACGAGCGAATCTCCTTGAGCGGAAGACCGCAGAATTTCAGGTACTCAATGATTGAAAGCGTTGCAATATCGTCGTCTGTGTACGTTCGCTGCCCGTTGCTGGCGCGCACACCGAGAGACAGCAGCCCCTCCTTTTCATAGTAGCGCAGGGTCGATGGGGCAATATTCATCATGCGTGCCACTTCTCCGATTGTATAAGGCATACGAAAATCTCCTTAAAAAACTGTTAAGATGACCGCGCGAAAACCTATTGACTTAAAGGCGACTTTAATAGTTACAGTTTACTTATCCAAATCGGTATTGTCAACAGGAATCAACGGGTAAATTTTCTTCCGTTTGTGCATGATGTTCCGATGCCGACAGTTTTTAAGAAGGAGAAAGAAGCTATGAGAAAAATGATGCAGCGATCCCTGAGCTGTCTGCTGACTCTCGCGATGGTCGTCACGATGCTGATGACCAGCACGCTCGCAGCAGAGAAAAGCGCAAAACTGGAATTTGACTATTCCGCCAACTACGACTCCTCCAAGGTCGTCAGTCTCGAAGTCTACAAGGGCTACCCCGCAGACAGCTATGCCAAGGAAGAAGAGATCTTCTCCCAGCTCGAAGCGATCACCCCGCAGGCTGACGGCAGCTACGTCGTCACCGCTCCCGGCACCTATGCCTACCATGTGCACGGCACCGGCTACTACAACATTCTCCAGCTCTTCAACGTGACCGAGGCCGACCTCACCGCCGGCGTGAAGAAGCTTTCCGTCATCGGCGGCAAGCTCGGCGG
>CEAC01008696.1_pt1 | contig 18252 bp, 19 predicted proteins | sample 557411 | NCBI WGS metagenome assembly CEAC01 (sample SAMEA3182094, study PRJEB8094) | gut metagenome | biome: human; feature: gut; material: Stool; isolation source: human stools | place: Canada | collected 2012-02-21
ATATATGCCTGTTCAACCTTTGCGATATTATCATTGTTGTAGGCAATCATATTATCTAATACTGGTAAAAATATAGAAACATCAAAATTCTTCTGTCCAAAGAATAACTCCATCACTCTAAGTGCAAAAAAGCCATCATTGTTTGCAGCTTTCTTCTCCAAAAAATCAACAAACCATCCTTGTATTTTTTCAAATAATAAAGTTTGCTTTGTTTGTGCTGAAATACATACTGCTCGTCGAATTATGTCAATTGTCCCAACATTGTCATCATCCCTATACCAAAGAGTAAATAATTCCCAATATGCATTTGCTGCAATTTTAGCAGCATTAAATTCTTTTTTATTAGTCCACAATATATCCGCAATCAGTGCACGTAAAATCAATGGCATTTTTTCTAATTTCAAACTATGCAATATCAAATAATCATCTTCTGATATATCTTCTATTGAAAAAGTTCGGCTACCATCTGCCATTACGAACATAGGATGAAATTCTATTCCATCATTATGAATTTTTGTTCCCAACGAAACTATGTTTTTCAATAAATCAAAAATACTTCTTTCTTCTTCACTTAATTCAGTCCTATCAGCTTCAATAAACAAATTAGGCGACAACGAATATCTTTTATTCGCAATAATCCGATTCAATAACTCATATATGTTCACCATATCATCTCCTAAATGCTAAATCTCTCTGAATTATATTATATCGCCATTTGTATTTCTTTTCCACAAAAAAACGCCCCAGCCTAAGCCGGCGCGTCATCTCTTTTCCATATTAAACTACCTTAAACATCTTCTGCGACATAGGTTTCTCTTTCTTCTGTTCAACCTCCGCCTGCGCTTTCCTAAACGCTTCCATTCGTTTCAGTTCTTCCTCGGCATCATCGAATCCGATATGCGTGTACACATTCATTGTGACCGATATATCCGAATGCCCCATGAGGTACTGCAGTGTCTTTGGATTCATTCCTGATTTTGCCATATTCGAGCAATAGGTGTGTCGGCATACATGAGGCGTGATATTTGGCATCTGCACCCGGTAGATGTCATTGTATCTGCCGACCATATGATTAAAACGGTGTTGCCAATGCATTGCAACAAGTGGCATTCCATTATCATCGTAAAACAGGAATCCACTATATCCATCTATGGCTTTCTCCACTTTCGGTGCATTTCTATCCTCGATGATTGCCTGAAACATCTGTGCCACATCCTCTGTAATCGGCAATACTCTTGTTCCTGCATCCGTTTTTGTGGTTTCTATGATATATCACATATCCGATGTTCTCTGCAACTGGTGGTCAATATTTACAGTTCTGTTCTCAAGATCAATGTCTTTCAGCGTCAGTCCACAAAATTCTGCTTTTGTCAATATAAGTCTAAAAAAAATTTGCTTTTAATTCGCAAAAAGCACCACTGTTTTCATCCAGTGATGCTCCTGCGAACAATCTTATTCCGTTTATGCTTTTTCTTCTTTGTAGAAAATGTCATCCATCTTCCAGCTTATCTCCATACGACCTGGTTCATAAATAAAGACTTTCTCAATAATCTTTGACAGCTGTATTTTGTCAAAATCCTGCAATGCTGCAATCTCATTTACTTCCATTTCTTTTTCTGTTGCTTCATCACATTTTTTCTTCGCTACTGCAATCTCATTCTCCAATTCTGCTATCTGCAAAGTGATTTCTAAAATACGGGAAGTCGTTTTTTCCAGTTCTTCCATATACCCTTCCTTGTCCAACACTTCTGAACGATAATCAGAATATAGTTTCATCTTTCTTGACGAGAGTCGCTTTTTTTCACTTTTCAGTGTTGCGATATTTTCTTCTTTCAAAATTGTTTTATGCCATTCTCTTTTCTTTTTCTCAAGATTTTCCGAAATGAATTGTGCCATATTTCTGGCTGCATCCAGTACTGTTTCTTCTGCTTCTTTCCTGTCCATTTTACTTTCCGCACACCCACTAAGACCACTGATATGTGCCTGCATACAGCGATACCCAGTCTCTCTGCTGGTAAAACCAAGTCTTCTTCCACAGGTCGGGCAAAAGAAAATAGGGCAGGCTACTCCTCTTTTTGCAAGAACTTTTTTCTGGTTAGTAAACGCTTTCTCATTTGCTTTCCGGAATAATTCATCGGATATAATTGGTTCATGTGCATTTTCTACAACAATCCACTCCTCTTTATCATTGGAAACCAATTTATTGCTTCCTGTTCTTGCCACTCTCTTTTTATTCCAAATAATTTTTCCAAGATACACTTCATTTTTGAGCATATCTGAGATTGTTGTGACTGACCAGAGTTTCTTTTCTTTTTCGTTTTCTCTGTGCATTTTTATACCTTTTCTGCACATATACTCCCTGCATGTAAGCACATGGGTTTCGTTCAGATATTTTGCTATCTGTCCTTTGGGTTTCCCATCTGCCGCCATTGTGAATATCAGTTTCACTGTTTCAGCCGCTTCTGGATCTATAACCAGATGATGCTTATCTTCTGGATCTTTAATATATCCATATTTTGGAAAAGCCGGCATATATTCACCGTTTTTAGCATGTGTTTTCATCGCAGAACGAACTTTTCTGGACAAATCTCTGCTGTACATTGCGTTCAGCATATTTTTTAACGCTACACTCATTCCTCCAGTAAAACCAGAGGAATTGATACTGTCAAAACCATCGTTAATTGAGATAATTCGAATACCAAGGACTGGCAGGATTTTTTCCAGATAATTCCCCACTTCCAGATAATCTCTTCCAAATCTTGAAAAGTCCTTTATAACAATACTTTTTATACGTCCTGCTTTTGCATCTTCCATCATCCTCTGAAATCCTGGACGGTTAAAGTTTGTACCACTGTACCCATCATCTACATATTCAACTACTGAACAGTTAATAAATTCGTCCTGTTTTTTGATGAATTCGTTTATCAGCATTCTCTGTGCACTGACACTGTTGCTTTCGGCTTTTATACTGCCATCTACATCATTATCCTCCGACGAAACTGATATAATCGTAATAATAAAGTTCAGCCATTCTCGTATTTCTTTAACATCTATCGTTCGTTTTTCTTCTATTGGCAAATTCTGCTTCTCTTTATTTATCGAAAGATTCGTTGCTCTTTCATATTCCGATGCAATAGTTTCTGACACCGTATCAATATCCCATTCTTCGGATTCTGAGAAAACTTGATCGGTAACTCTTCCCAATAAATTTATATGAGGCTTCTGGCATAATGGTGGAAGCCTAACACCATAAATTAACAACACCATATTGAAAAAACACTTGTGTCCTTTAATGTATTAACTGCGAAGAAAAACACAAAAGGAGTATTCACAAGTGGCTTCAGTTAATACATTATGCAAAAGTGTCCTTAATGTCAAGAACACAGTTATAAAAAATTGTAATCTTTACTCTGATAAGAATGGAGTTAAACATATTCGTATCCAAGCAAGACCTAATAAATGGCACGAGAACGACTGCCCATTCTGCCATAAATCATGCCCTGTTTATGATAAACATTCCAGTAGTATAATGCCGAGATATTACGAAGATAACTCGTAGAAAATGCAAAGTCCAGTCGCAAGTTTAGACACGATATTGCTCTTAACAGTCGTATAAAATCAACATTTGCAGGGATTTATCAAATTCCGACATACCGTCTTAGAAAATGAATAATCCCTCGCAATTCATTATGAACTACGAGGGACTGCTTACTGACTGTTAAAGCGGTAGCCGATCTCACGAACACTATCTATGGAAAAGTGAGAGTTTGTATCACAAAGTTTTTTACGAAGATTCCGAATGTGAAAGCCTACGGTATCCTTTTCATTGCCTGCTGATATTTCGCCCCACACCTTATCATAAATCTGCTCGTATGTAAGAACACGACCTTTATTGGCTGCGAGCAAGCAGAGTATATCGTACTCTTTGACGGTCAGTTCAATTTCCTGACCGTTATTGATAACTCTGCGCCGGCTCAAATTGATTTCTAAGCCGGAAAGGGATAATGTCGGCTCATATGAAATCTCTAATTTTTCAAAATCAGGGTGCTGTTTTACAAAAGCCAGCATATCGTCAAAGGCTGTTGAGTCTTGTGCTTTGAACTCCATTATTACGATTCGTCCGATATTATCACCCCCCTTGGTTAGTTTTTTTGTCTTGGACAACATAAGATTTATTGCGTGAGATAATACGATTCATCAATCGTTTTCAGAATAAAATTCACATCGTCATAACGAGAGGAATCGGACTGAGAGCCTAAACTGCATATCAAAAACTCTTTTCCGTGCTGCTGATAAAGCACAATCAAGTTATAGTCGTCAGACAGAGAGCCAGTCTTAATTCCGCATACATTTTCGTTGTAATATTCGGATGTCGGATCAAGGAAGGCGTTTGTATTCTGCCATATTTGTGTACTGCCATCAGGCAGTGTTGCCGTATAAGTGTTTTGAGATACAATTTCTCTAAACCACGAGTATTCCAACAACCGATATACTACTTCTTTCAAATCTAAAGTGGTGGTAAGTGCCTCCATATCAAAACCACTCGGATCATATAAAACTGTGTCTAAGTACCCCTGCTGTTGCAAATGCAGGTTTAAGTTCTCCATGAAAATCCTCACACGCTCTTGACAGCTTTCTGCTTGCGGCGAAAGTAATCCTCCACAATAATCAGCAACCACATAAGCTGCGTCATTCCCTGACGGTACTAACATTGCCGCAAATAGATTGTGTAAAAAGTATTCTTTTTCCTTGATTTGAGCAACAGACGAGCCAGGTTTCGTGAGTGAAATAGCACCATAGTCTGCAACAACGATACTATCAAGGTCTGCTAAAGTTGACGCATACTCAATAACAAACAGCTTGGCTAAACTTGCAGGAATTTGTGGCTCGTTCTCGTTTTTTGAAACAAATATTTCATCATCAGAACAATCCACCAAAATCAGCGATTTTGCATTATAAGAGTCAGGAAAATCTTCTTTGTAGAGAAAACCATTTATTTTATTCTTTACCTCTCTGAAATTTTCCGGCTGCATTGCCCACGGCACAAACATTATACCTATGCCGATACAAACTACAAGCAAAAACAAAAATACTCCAAATCGTTTTTTCTTACGGCGTTTTCTCTGCATATATGTGCTCACCTCCCAACACCAAAACTCCTATGTGCCATTTTTAATCGGCATAATTTGCCTGAATACACTCTGTAAATCCAGACGGATCTCCCAACTTAGCTTTATCAATATTATCACGAAGATATTTGCGTGTGGCGTCATCACAGCGATCTGTTCCCATATAAGGCATATCAAAGGCTTTTTCGAGTTCAGCTAAGGCTTTTGCCGCCCTTTCCGAATCCGTATTGTAAGTATCAAGCCATTCCTGCATCCAAGAATATTCCCAAAGGTTAGATGCTCTTGTATCGCCATATCCTATCTGAAAAGACGCTCCCGTATCTTCGCCTTCCAAAGCATCAGGCGGCGTAAAGCCCTCCGGCCAATTCAAACTCTCAATGGTCGTTAGGTATTCTTCTTCAATGGTAGCAAAGTCCGTGAAACCTCTTGTGTTTGTGTCGGAGTCCGAAGAAGTGGAGCAGCCTGCCAGCATAATCACCAGCAAAGAAATCATAACACACAATAACAGTCTGTACGGTCTTTCGGATTTTGAGATTGTTCGTTTCATTTTGTTTCCTCCTTGAATTGAGTTTTATTATCTAAGAGCCAATGCAGGCTCTAATTTTGCTGCTTTCAATGCTGGTAATAATCCGCCCAATAATGCTGTAAGCACAGACACAGCAACTGCAACAACAGCAACGCTGATTGGATAACTCGGTGTTCCCACCGGGGAATCCACAGGGAGCAACGCTCCAATACAATGCACCAAAATCAGCGAAATCAAAATAGCTGCAAAGCAAACGAATATTGATAAAATCAACTGTGAGCCTAAAACCAATGCCACAATATTTGTTCGTGAAGCACCTATCGCTCTGCGGATCAGCAACTCATGTGTGCGCTGTTCCAATGAAGATAGTCCGATATTGATCTGCCCTAATACGGAAACAAACAGCAACAAAAGCGAAGTAACCAAAAGCCCTAATTGCAGTATGGACAATACCGAATCATAGGTATCTCCAATATCACTCCGCCCAGCACTTTCCCAGTAACCGCCAATGGTATCAGTCAAAATGTCGCCAAGGGCAGAATGTATCTGTTCGATTGTCAGTCCTGTTGTGGGATGCCAATACACATTTGCATTTTGTACTTGCCACATTGCTGGTGCGAAATTGAGGATCGCCGCAGAATCCGCATAGATAGTCGGAAAATCCCTGCCATCGTTTACTACTCCGACAATATTGAATGGGGTTAACGAAAGTGTGCTTTTTACATTTCCTGCAGCATAGGGCGAATCATTAAAATAGTTTTTAGCTTCTTTGTTTATGACCACTTCAAGCGATCCGCCCTCACTCGAAGGCTCTAACCATCTACCGGATGTCATTGGAAGATTATAGACTTGACTATATGCCTCCGTGGTGCAAACTAAATCAAAAGCCATCAGGTTTTGGTAAACATCATTCGGTGGTATTGGCGTTAAATCTTTCATTGGTGCAAATCGAATATCTTCTCCCATAGAAAAAGTAACAGCGGCTACATCATCAATGGCTTCAAATCTCTGGAATAATTGTTCCATTTTATTTCTATCGTGAAAATCGGATTCCGTTATCACGAATGAGTAAGTAGGTGACCAGCCATATACCTGTGCGTTTACGGAAATCAAATACTCCCGTCCAAGCGTACCAACTAATACCGATCCAAGCATTGCGATAATGCCTACAAGCATTGAAACACTTGTCAGAATACTTCTAAGTGGAGACAGACGAAGGTCTTTAAGTATCATTTTTAGCACAAGTTATCCTCCCTCCATCCATTTCAAAAATCGTATCACAGGTATCTGCAATATCAGGATCGTGCGTAACCAACAGCAGCATAATTCCATTTTCTTTTACGACGCTGTGCAACAGTTCCATAATCTGCGTTCCCGTCTTTTTATCCAACGCTCCCGTAGGCTCATCACATAAAATGGCTTCCGGAGATACTGCAAGCGCCCTTGCGATTGCAACTCTTTGTTGTTCACCGCCGGACAAATTGATTGGGTAATCATTTTCCTTGCTTTCTAAGCCGACACTTTTTAGCAAGCCTGTAATTATCTCGTGACGCTGTTTGGCGGTAAACGACTTTTTGGCATAGAGTAGGGGTAATTCGATATTTTCCCATACCCGCAAGTGCTTAATCAGAGAGTAGTTCTGAAATACAAATCCGATATTATTGGCTCGCAGTATAGACAGATCACGGTCTTTCAAAGCAGAAATAGATATACCATCATAAAGGTACTCGCCCTCATATTCCCGATTTAACAAGCCAATAATGGATATAAGGCTTGTTTTGCCTGAGCCGGACTTTCCGACAATGGCATAACTGCGCCCTCGTTGCAATTCCATATTAGCGTTGGTTACTGTTGTCAGCATATCGCCATTATTCAATTTGACGCTTGCTTTCAAATCCTTTATTTTGATTAAAGTCTTTTCGGAAATTCCTTTCATTTTATCAAATCCCCCTCGGATCAAGGTTTGGCGGAGTAGCAGAAACTACATCGCCCTCCTCTAAGCCGGACAGTATTTCTATATTGGCTCCGTCTGTCACACCCAATGTCACTTTTGTTTCCACTCTTTCTCCATTCGGAGTAATTACAGTAACCAATCCCGTCCCTTGTCTACCCGCTATTACCGACAGCGGCAATATAAGGACATCATTTCTCGTTGTCGCCGTTATGACTACCGTTGCACTTTGCCCCGATTTCACATCGACTGTTTGACTGATCAAGCATTGCAGAATGCCCTCTTGCGGCACGATTCCCGTAAACGCATTTTCATCTGCGGCAGGCGACACCACGGCAATCATATCGGTTGGTCCTACACCATCATATACTTGAAATTTTGCTTTCAACTCTGCATACTCCGGTAAGGTACTCAAAAAATTATCTGCCTCTACATTGAGGGCAAATCCTGTATAATGCACTATCGCTACGGGATAATTACTCGGTACGCTTTCATTGGATGGGGCAATAGAGGTAATTGTACCATCCACCGGAGATTTCAATTCTTTGCCGTTCACAGTTCCAATAATTTGCCCGGCAGTGATTTTTTCTTCTAATTCTACCGCTGTATTAAATATGCCATTTTCGGGTGAGAAAATAATAAACGGTACTGCCGGAACAATAGTCGTTTGCGTTGAAACGGTTGGAGTAATTGTCCCTCGTACAACTGATACCGTTTTTTCTGCGGATGTTGCGCTATCTGTAAGATTGTTTTCGTCTGTCTGCCCAATTGCAGAGCAGGCAGATAGCGTAAATACAAGAAACAAAATAGAACATAGCAGCATTTGTTTTCTTAGCAACTTCATCATTCCTCCTTATGCTGTATCACAAAAAATACGAGCCTCTATCTTGATACTTTTATTGTACCAAAACAGAAGCCCGTATTTTCTTGATTGCTCGTAAGATATTCCTCTTTTTTTCTATGCAAATTCTTACAATTTTCCTACGCCAACGGCAAAGTAATTGAAAACTTGTTTTGATCCTCTTGGCTCTCTGCAACGATTGTACCATTGTGTAGTTCAACAATCTGCTTTGCAATCGCCAAACCTAATCCAGCTCCTCCACTGCTTGTACTTCTCGCTGCGTCAAGCCGATAAAACTGCTCGAAAATCCTGTTTAACTTTTCTTCCGGCAGAGTATCGCCGTGGTTACAAAAAAAAATGCTGACCGTATCTTCCTGACATTGTGCGCTGATCGTGATATCCGTATTTTCAAAACTGTAGATAACCGCATTTCTCAAAAGGTTATCAAAAACACGCTGAATTTTGTCTGCGTCACATCGAAGCATTATATCATCATCAACACAAAGATTACATTGCAAATTCTTTGATTTGAGCATAGGCTTAAATTCATATACAAGTTGCTCCAGCAGGCGAGTTAAATTGATTTTCGTGTATTGTAATGTAATATCGTATATATTGAATCGTGTTATCTCGAAAAACTCGTTAATCAGATCCTCTAACCGTTCTGCCTTACCAAGAGTGATTGAAAGGTACTTTTCTCGAAGTTCCTTTGAGATTTGCGACTCATCACGCAGTAAAGTAAGATACCCGATTACAGAAGAAAGCGGTGTTTTCAAATCGTGTGCAAGATACATAATCAGGTCATTTTTTCGCTGCTCATTTTCTTTTGCAAGCCTTGCATTACTTTCAGCCTCTTGTTTTAACTGATTGATGTTAGCGGCGATTTCACTCAACTCCGGGGACATTTCAATGTAACTGACATTCTGATCGAACATTTTTCCTGTCGCAGCCTGTACCTCGTACACATAGGCGACTACTTTTTTCAAAAGTAGGTATGTCATGTATATAATACAGCCACCCCACACGATTACAGCCACTATATAAAGATATACTGTTCTGTAATACAAGTAATAATACAAAACATACTTGCGGAGAATTTCCTCTGCCATAATTCCTAAAAGAAAAGTACCGCCAAAAATAAGCACAGAGCAAATCGCACATTGAATTACATACCCTTTGAACAAGGTAGAGAGCAGATAGTTTTTTTCTTTTTTATTCAATTTCATACCCTACCCCCCAAACAGTTTTAATGAACTTCGGATTTTTTGAAGGTTCATTCAATTTTTCCCGAAGCCGCCCAATGTGCGCCATTACCGTATTGTTACTGTTGCGAAGATACTTTTCTTTCCACACGGCTTCAAATAATTCCTCCGAGGCGACAACTTTACCCTGATGTTCGCACAGATACCACAGAATAGAAAACTCCAACGGAGTCAAGGCTATTTCTTTGCCATACAAGTAGCACTTGTGGCTGACTCTGTTTATCAGTAGACCTCTGATGTCATACTCGTCTTTTTCTTCGGATTGGCTCAAATTAGGACTGTTATAGCTCTGATAACGCCTTAATTGCGTCTTTACTCTTGCCACAACCTCTAAAGGATTAAACGGTTTCGTTATATAATCATCCGCACCAATCGTAAGCCCCATAATCTTGTCGCTATCCTCAATTTTGGCGGTAAGCATAATAATAGGGAAGTAAAACTTTTCCCGAATTTTTTGGCAAAGTCGAAAACCATCAATATCCGGCAGCATAATATCAAGTATCGCTAAATCAATCTGCGACTGTTTGATACATTTCATCGCCTCTAACCCATTATAACATTTATATACTGAATAACCATCGTTACTCAAATACACTTCAAGCAGATCAACGATTTCTTTTTCGTCATCCACAATTAAAATCTTCTTGTTCATTGATCCTACACCTCATTTTCGGGTACGGCTTCCATTATGTCGCCAAAATCACACTCTAAGTATTCGCATATATTCAACAGCACGGGAAGGGTAACATTTTCATTTTTTCCGAGTTTCGCAAATGTACTTTTGCTTGCCCCGACCGCTTCTCGTAATTGACTCTTTTTCATTCCCTTGTCAATCAGAAGTTTCCAAAGTTTGTTGTACCGTACTTTCATTTCCGCACCTCCACCCAAATATAGTTTGTATTATAGCACTTTGAGAGTGAAATCGCAATTATTAAGTCTGTATTTTGAGACTTTTAGTTTTCAAACCGGCACAATATCTTTCTGATATGTAATCCAACCGCCTGCAAAATGCAGGCGGCTTGTGTATTTTAATAGGCAGGTGCGCCGTAGCCAAGAATCTCGTAATAACCGATAGAATACTCATTGACTCGGCAACTGTCGCCGGAGTTGCCCTCGACCGTATAAACCTTGCCGTTTTCGACCTTTTGAACAATACCCGTATGGTCGGATAATCCATCCTGACCACTTTCGTCTGCCCAATCGAAGAAAATAATCATTCCGGGGGCAGGCTCGGCGCTGCCATCCAGCCATTGTCCACGATCCTTAAACCATTGTACTCCGTTGACACAGCCTGCATATTTTGGGATAACTCCAGCGTCGATATAGCCGCACTCGTTGGCACACCAAGATACAAAGCAAGCACACCATTCTACACGGGAGTTAAAACCGTACCACGACCAATACGGCTGACCGCCCACATTGCCAACCAGAGAGAGTGCAACGGTCACGATCTGTCCGTCGCCGCCTGTAATGCCGTAAAGCACCTGTGACCAAAGGTAATTGTTTTCATCTGCAAGCAGTTCAGCGAGGTAGCCTTTCTGTTCTTCGTTAAAACCATATTGCGCCGCCATTTCCTCGGCAGTCTTGTGGCTGACGGTAATATACAGATAGGTTTGTGTGACCGTGCTTTCAGTTTCCACGATATTACCGTGTCCGTCATCGGTTTCGGTAATAACTGTTTCGGTCTTGCTCTCTGTTCGGGAAGATATTTGATTCATCTCCCAAAAGATGTCTTTTAAGAGTTGCTTTTTGCCATCGTCCATTGTGGCAACCTCTTGGGGGTTATCTTGATCCGTATTCGTTTTTACAGAGTAAACGGCAAGCACCTCTTTCCAAACGGCTCTGCTGCCACTCATTTCAAGAACATCATAGGATACCGAGTTCTTTTCCTCTTGCAGCTTGGTATCGTATTCGGTATTGATTTCCTGCACAACGGTCTGCATACTCATTCCAGTGCCGGAATCTTCGTCTGAGAAGAAAATGCCAAATACTGAGCCGAGGATCATACCAATCAGGCAAATCACGATAATAACCAAAACCGCCACCCAGCCGCCTGCGGCGATAGCGGCAATCAAGGCTTTCGTTCCGGCAATAATCGCTTTAATGGCAAGTGCGGTCGCTTTGGCAATCGCCTTTACCGTAACCACGGCGGCTTTTGCCGCAGCCCTTGCCGCTTGTGCTGCTCTCTGTGCAGTTTTAACCGTAATGATTGAATCCACCTAAAAATCCTGGATTGCTATGCCCCCGCTTATGCCCCTTGTCATCATAATGGTTTAAACCGCCAAAGAATCCTGGTCGACTCTCACCTACTTTATGCCCGTTATTGTCATAATGATTCATACCACCAAAAAAGGAAGGCGAACTATGTCCGATTTTCTTTCCATTTGCATCATAGTCGTTCATACCACCAAAGAATCCTGGTCTGCTCTCGCCTACTTTTTTCCGTTTGCATCATAATGGTTTATGGATCCAAAGAATCCTGGTCTGCTATATCCTTTTTTACTCATAATGTCATCCTCCTGACTCTATTAGCCTCTTGTTTGATCTCAGAATAACACACTTTTCTCATTTGGAAGTCGCATAACAGGCGACATTCTTTTATCGCATTTACATTCATTATACCATTTATAATTCTTCCGACAATACGCAATAAAGCCGGAAGCCACGTTATCATCCATGACCTCCGACTCGTTCTGCTTATTCTACACTGTCCTTACACCCAAATCAACTCCTCTCTCCGTTTTATCTTTTCCCTGCTTTTCTTGAATAATCCTCTTATTGATCTCAAGCCGTTCATGAATGGATAATTTCTTATCTTTTCCATCTACCGCCTGCTTCTGCTGTGCCGGTTTTCTATCTGTTTTTCCTACATCCTTAACAACTTCATTCGCTTCGGTACTTGTTACCCTCTCATCTGCTCTTCCTTCATATCTTTCTGCTATCTGCTGTTCTCGTCTCTCCTTCACACCTTTTTCCTCCAGATTGCAAAAACTCTGCAGATACGGAAGCACATGATTCTGCATATTTCATTTTATAAGCAAAAGCTTTTTCACTGATTAAGAGTTCTTCTCTTTGAATATTGGAATCTACCATAATCACCGTTGATTCATCATCCGTAAGATCTTTGATGATAACCGGCATTTTCTCTAATCCTGCAAGTTCACATGCTCGTTTTCGCCGATGACCTGCTACCAACTCATAACCCCCAGACTCTCTCAACCGCACAATGCCAGGAACCAATACGCCGTATTGTATAATACTTTCTGATAATTCTTCCATTTTCTTATCATCTCTTACTTGAAATGGATGATTCGGAAATGGATGAAGACTTCCGATTGCTATCTCACTAATTCCATTGATTGACTCTTCGTTTGTTCCAAACAATGCATCAAGCGGCTGTAAGGAAACGGGAGTTGCTCTTTTTTTAGATGGCATCTTCTAGCACCTCCTCCGTCACTCTCCGATAAGCCTCTGTAGCTTTGCTTTTCGGATCATAAGAGAAAATACTCTGTCCTTCTCTGACTGCTTCCTTCATTCTTACAGAAAATGGAATATAATTATCAAAGATATGGATTTGACTTCCATATGCATTTCTGAGAAGCTCCATATTATTTCTGGCATCATTCGTATGAGCATCGACCATCGTAAACAAAATACCTCCTACTTGCAGCTTCGGATTGATCTGCTTACGGACCTTGCCGATTGTTTTTAACAGTTGCTGCAATCCTTTGATTGGTAGGTAGGACGCTTCAACCGGAATGAGAACTTCATCCGATGCAGCCAGCGCATTAATCGTAATCATTCCCAATGATGGCATACAATCTATGATGACTGCATCATATTGATCCTTGATACCATATAAAATCTGTTTCAATACATATTCCCTGCTCATTGCATTTACCAACTGTACTTCCGTACCTGCCAGTCCAATGTTAGAACAGATAATGTCTATCCCCTCTGCCTGATGTCTGATATAACAGTCGGAAGGAATATCTTCATCTTTCATTACTGCATCCATAAGAACTGTAAGTGTTTCATTACTGTCATCACAATCACGATATCCAAATCCTGCGGATACATCAGACTGTGGATCGGCATCAACGATTAACACTTTCATATTTTTTTGTGCTAATCCTACTGCTAAATTAGCTGTACATGCGGACTTTCCAGTTCCCCCTTTTTGGTTTACAATAGAAATAATTCTAGCCATTTTTTCATCACCTTTCAATCAATAAAAATGACCGAATCAGCTAAACAGATTTTCATCCATTACGAGCTAATTCGGTCCTGTTTTCGCTATTAAATTGTAATATCATCACTTTCGTGATACAGTAAAAGCATCTCAGATAAAAGCGAATATTTTCTTTCATCTGAATAAGGTTTTTATAAAAGATAGGCCTTTCCTTCATAAATTTGTTGATTCGTTGCAAGTTTTTTTCAGGACCAAATCGCCTCAACCCCTTGTATTTACTGGGTTTCCGTTGATTTAGTCTTATTTTATCATCATCATCCGATATTCGCATTCCCGTATGAAAGAGTATGTACACTACTTTCGTGCTTTGCCTTACTCCGGTCTTTGTCTTCAAATATCGGTCTACCAGTTCACATACTGTCATCTGTCCGTCCACGATATTTACAAGCAAATCCAAATCTGTGTTTACCTGTTTTTCCAATTCACGAAGGGAAAGGCATGGTTTCTTGCCCTTTGGAAGTTTATCCGTAGGCTCCAGTTTCCAACTGTATACAAAGTGTAGTTTCCCATCTAATCTTGTAAATCTGTCTCTGCAGAAATCCATTGCATCTTCATAAGTAGGGAACACCAGACACGAAACTCCATACTGCACTTTCCATATTGGAAAATCCTTATCCTGCTTCTGAGATACCACCACAGGCAATCCTGCCCTTCCCTGCAATAAATCCTTGCATTCATACCCCTCTCTTGAAAACATCTTCTTAGACGGATCAATGAAAGACCATATCTTTGAGTATAAAAAACAATTATAATTTACTGCCCACAGTTAGATTGTAATCAGTATAGTAGAAGCTTATAAAGATGTTTTAAAGGTTTTTACGACAACGAATTATACACAACACACCTTTTGACATTAAAACAGTCACCATTCGTAGTAGATTACTACTAACGAGTAGTTGCTGTTTCTTTGGCTATATACCCATTCCTTGCATGAATATTCTTGTGTAATGGACCAGAATATTCACCTTGCATGAGCCTTAGTAGTCGAAACCGTAGTATTTTCAATACTTTCCGCCTTATTCTGCCCTGTGTTGCCCCAGTCTGCGAAGGTATGCATTATCATAAAACTGGAATGCCGTGGCACACAAATAAAATCTTGATTTTTCTCATATTTCCAGTATTTTCGGGCTTTTCAAGCCTTTTTACCTTTCTTCATTTTTCACTTATTTTGGCATATCTTTGCATATTTTTGTCATCAATTTTGGTAAAAACTTTGGTAAATTTCAAGTCTGTACCAAAGGCAAATCTGCCATTGGGAATCGACAGGTAAGAAATTGGGGATTAAGATAAATACTGGCATTCAGCCATTTTTCTCTCATTTTCTTCAGGTCATTATGAATTAATTGCTTTTTGAAAATCTTCCTGTGCATCCTGAAATTTAACATGAGTATAGGTATTCATCGTAACACTGATATCCGAGTGTCCCATAATATACTGAAGCATCTTCGGATTCATTCCCTACTTAGCCATGCTTAACCCTGCCAATATTTTTGCTATGAATAACTTTTCCTTGCTCACACTGCTGAAAATTATCTGATCCGTTCCATTGATTCTTTCATCTGCAAAAAAACCACAGATTCCTATTGCTGAAAGTAGGAGAAGCATGAAATTAGCTACATATACTGATGTATAAATCCCTTCATATCCCTCTTCGTACTGATAAGTAAATGGCTTTTTAGCTTCTGCTTCCTGTACCTCTTTAATCAGAGAATCATCTATTTCTCTCCCTGAAAATTCTTTATAATTCTTACTGATTGCAGCTCTTCCGGTTACTATGTCCGTTATCCCAATTCATATTTAAAATCATCACCCTCTTCATCAAAATAATAAAAACTGATGATATATTTTATATTTTCAAAATATGAAGGAATTCTTTTATCAATATTTTCATAATCATATCGTCCAGTCATCCAAATGCATTTCTGTAAGCTTTACGCCATATACATGCCGATACATGTGTGTGCCAAAGGTAAAATAATTTCCGGAATCATCCTTGAGATTTTCCTTTTTTCATTCTATTGCTCCGCTTTATTATTGAATTATTTTTTATTTGTGCTTTTTATTTCTGCTACCAGTTCTTCATACTTACGTTCGTCAATGATATATTTCCGTTTAATCAATATATAAGCAGCTCCTATAGAAATTACCGGAACAGCTACAATTCCAAGACGCAGTATAAATCTTTGTCCGGCATCTGCTGTCTGGATAAATTTATCTGCCTGTACAATTACATTTTCCGAAGTAAGTTCTCCTGTACCAGCTTTTATTTCTAATCCGGATATTTTCTGACTGATTGCATAGATATTGCTTATAATCAGTATTAACGCAACAACCGCCTGATCAACCGCACTGGCCAGCTTTGTTGCAAAAGATCTTACTGCTGAGATAATACTGTCATGTCGTTCATGAAACCGAACTTCATCATACTCTATGGTATTATTTAACATGACAATCATCGTCATATTGAATGCTCCCTGCGAAAAGAAGATTAGAAAACCGATGATATTCAGTAAAACAACACTTTTGGGTAAAATGTAGCCTACACTCATAAAAAGCATATACCCAATGACTGTAATGATGGTAGCTGCAGTTATAATCTGATTTCGTGTGAATTTTGAGGAAAGCCACGCAAAAGATGCCTCTGATATCAGCGTTCCTAATCCATACATAATTGTAAACCAAAATACAAGGCTGCCACCTACAGAATATCCAAATTCAAAATAAAAGAAATTCATTCCAATCATAATCAGAAGACCATTTCCGATTTGGAATAATAAACATGCAATTCCAATCACTATCAACTGATCATTTCTCAGGAATATATGAAACATATCTTTTAATGACAGTGTTCTTTTCTTTTCCGGTCGTTTTCTCTCTTTTACTCCAAACATTGTAAGTAGCTGGAAACCAATAAAACAAAAAGCAATCACAATCGCAGCCGTCCGATATGCCATAATCGCATTTCCAGCTACCATATCAGGGAGCAGACCTGCAACAGAAAACTGTCCGATACAGATAAAAATTCCCTGTACGGTTACCAGCCAGTTCCGTTCTCCCGGATCTGATGTAAGACTCGGCAGCATTCCCCAATAGGCAATATCATTCATTGTGTAAGTCATTCCCCATAAAAGATATCCCACTCCAAAAAATGCAACAAATCCCCATCCTTCCGGTCTTACTGTAAACAAGCAGATAATTATCAGGCTGTTTAAAATTACTCCTATAAAAATCCAAGGTTTAAATTTTCCGGCTTTCAAATGCGAATTTTCAATAATAATTCCCATCATTGGATCATTAATGGCATCCCACAGCAGACACACTACCATAATTGCTGATATTACTGCATATTGGGCAACTGTCAGTTTCATCGTATATTGAATATATGTAAGAAGAAACATAGAGACGAGTGCATACGCCATATCTCTTCCGGTTGCTCCTATACAATAGCTCCATTTTGTGCGTTTATCCAATTTATTGTTTTCCATATACGACTCCCCTCTCTCTATTTCTTCAGCAGTCTTTTAAAAGCCTGCAAATATTTTTTATTTGCATTGTAAACTAACATATCGATTAACTTCGGAGTTGCAATTCCACCACTGGTTGCAATCAGTCCTTCCAGATTTCCTTCTTCGACTCCCATTTTTACCATTTTAAAGGCCGGGTCCCGCTCTGATTTTCCCCGAAGTATAATCTTAAGTCCGATATGTACGACTCCACGAACAAATTTTCCAAACATTGAGACATTTACCACATCCTGATAGGAATCGTAAACCGTATACTCTCCACGCTTTTTTTCTTTGTCATGTTTCGGTTCACCGCCTAATAGCTGATAAAATTGTTCTGCACTGATTTCCATTCCATGTGGCTGCTCTCTAAAATAATCCGGAAACAGTTCTCTTTCATTTCTAAAATAACTATTTCCTACTACTTCCATATTCGCTTTTAATTGCAAATCATGTACCGATGCTCCGATACAAATCTGATATTTGCCGCTTAACATGGAAAAGGCTTTTTTCTCTACATCATAGACGGAAAAACTTCTTTCATCCAACTCTAGTATAACTTCTTTTTCTTCTCCCGGATGCAGATATATTTTTTGAAATTCCTTTAGTTCTATATGGCTTCTGATAACATCTGATTCAATCGGGCAGATATATAACTGTGCTATTTCTGCTCCACTCACTTTTCCGATATTTTTAATTTTAAAACGAATTTGTATCTTTCCACCACTGTATACTTCCGGTACATTCAATTCCGAATAGGAAAAAGAAGTATAGGAAAGTCCATAACC
>CEAC01021586.1_pt1 | contig 18093 bp, 27 predicted proteins | sample 557411 | NCBI WGS metagenome assembly CEAC01 (sample SAMEA3182094, study PRJEB8094) | gut metagenome | biome: human; feature: gut; material: Stool; isolation source: human stools | place: Canada | collected 2012-02-21
ATATCAAGATTGACATGGCATATAACAGTAATATTATAGCATCGACATACCCTCCATCCGTATGGAATAATTCCGCGCAGAAAACAGGAATAGGAGACAATAATAATCCTATTGTTAGACCGACATATAGACATGCTGCAAAGCGGGCAGGGTCTTTCTTCTTAGAATATGCATCATATATACGCATATAATATCGGTCAATTATTCCTACTCGTTTATCGGTCGGTTTCATGGTATTCAAGGAGTTTTCGGGTTGAGTTTATGATGTCTTTCCATGATGCCTTGTCAAGATTGAAGGAAATTGCACGGTCATAATCCCAGTCAAATCCTTTGCCATCGGTGGCTTTCCGTGTCGGCAGAATTTCCAAAGTGCGACTGTCGTGTTTCAGCAGCACCCCTGTGGAGTGCTGGTAAAGCTGTCGCCATGAGCGTTGCTTCATGGCTTTGATTAGTTCTGCATTTTTTAGCTCCACATATTTGCCATGCAGACTTGCATGGAATATTTCCATGAGAGTATTCTCAAATTCTCCGTTACCACAGCTTCCGGGGAGGAATTTAATCGGAAGACTCGCAGTGACATGATATACTGTAACAAATATATATCCCTTATCGGTGCGATATATCATACACTTTCCTGAGCAATCCAACTCCGGGCATCTGTCGTTGTATTTTCGATTGATTTTTCGCCACCGATATATTGCCAAGACAATCGCAGCGAGGACGAATATAGCGACCAAACTATACGACGGGCCATCATAATATTCAAACACCGTCATATTGTTTTCGGGATTGTCTTTCTGATACACCACGCCTATGCTGTCGCCAACGGCAAAACCATTGGCATGCATACCTCCATTATATGTAACACCATCTACTGTAAAGCTGTAATGTATTATAGGGCCACTGGTGCCTATGTAGCCGATATTTGAAATCACAGTCGATGTATGTTCCGGATTTGCCGACAGTGCATTGTATTTGCGATTTTGGAACCAGAGACCAAAAACGAAAAATGGCACAAGAATCAGCATCATGACAACGAAAGGCAAACGTCTATCACCGCGTCGTCCAAAGAAAAACTGATATGTCTTGGTGTCTGATTTCATGGAAATTAACTACAACTTTAGTTCTCGTTTTCAAGGGTATTGCATATGTCACAATAAAGTCTATTAAAGAATTGAAGTTCAGCCTTATCAGAGCATTTTCCCTCTATGGCAAGCATACAATCATCATCATAGAGCATGGAGAAATCATTGAAATCCACTACCATTTTATATATTGAAAAATCTTCTCTGTCCGGAATACTCTTGAAAAACTCAATAAGCGAGTGTAGATTAGTAATCGGTACGGATATGATTTCAGAGATATTATTGTCGGATGACTGAATATAGGTCGGTTCTACCAGTTCCGGATTGAAAATTCCGAAACAATAATTGGATAGTCTTTTTATTGGCATCGTTCCAAAAACTTTATCCAAAGCAAAGAAATCAACGCCGAGAAATCTCATGCTTACCCGACCATCCTTATATTCGATAGTAATATCATAATTCATATTCACTTCCTCCTGCTTCTTGGTTATTGCTTTATTTTTCGGACACTCTTCCATAGTTTCCCCTTGAGATCAGTGCTTTTAATGAATCTATCTCTTGACAGTGCGCTTCAAATGCCTTCTCATCAAGCGGCAGTATGTCGATTAAACATCCGGAATCATCGTCCTCTATCTTGAACGACTCTCCATATAGTAATATCGCGCCCCAATCGGGCATCACTTTACAGGAATCAACCGTAAAAAAGCCGTCAAACTTACGGTTGTATCGCTCCAGCACTCTATCCTTAATCCATAGCGCACAGTTCGGATTGTCAATCCACCCATAATAGCCCTGGCGAATTATATATTTGTCATCCTCATAATATTTTTTGTGCGGTATATAGATTTCTTCCAATAGCCCGGCCCATGCACCCAAAGTTACAGGAATTGGCAAAACGATGGCTGCGAGCCAACCGAGGCTATATATCTTGGCTAATACATAGAGCCAATTCTTACCAGTACGGACAAAAAATATCGCAAATGCGCTCAAGGTCGTAAACCAGACAATCAGATACCCCAATCCCCACCGCAGATGGTCATAATGTCTGAAGTCGACAAGCAACCAGATGCAAAGGATCAATCCAATGCAATGCGCAATCACCAATATTTTCTGCCACCTCTTCATAGATTCTTGATTTCAAGTTTTTGCCTACATATTGTATGCATAAATTGATTGTAGAAATACAAATAGCCGTTGCGAATACAGTATGCCTGAATATTAGATTCGTTTATGCTGTGGGTATTCCATGTTTTGCCGGCGTCAAGACTGTAAAGCATGTATCTGTCGGTGTTCGGGCGTTTCGTCACAAGACTATATATGACGCCGCCTTCGCTCCGCAATGCCTTCATCATGCCGAAATCAAATTGCCCGGTTTTCGTCATCGTTCCGGTCGAGCAGTCAAGTAAGTACGATTCTACTTCTAATCCGGTTTGGGTTAGTATGACACAGGTATTGTCCGACGATTTGATAAGACTGACATCACCCTTGCAACTGAAATCAGCGATATATGAATCGGCTGTGAAATCATATAGACGATAACCGCTGGGCGAGTGGTAAGACGTGAAGCCGAAGATGTGGTTTTGTACTACGGCAAGTCCCCTGTTCGCAGGTCGCAATGAATAACATCCAATCGAGTCAGCTTTATCGAGGCGCCTGTCCGTCCTGTAAAAACTTCCGTTTGCAGCGAAACAAAGGCTGTCATTGTCTGCAAAAAGGATGGGTAGCTTTGCAAACTTATAATCAGACCACCAGTTGGAGCCTTCATGGTTTATCATTTCTATCTCGTAGGCTGAATGATGTTGAATAGCGCAATATACATCATCATTAATCCTGACTGTATTGAAGGCTTTGCCATAGCCGGGCAATTCGATAAACAGATCCCATTTGCGTCCACCGTTCTCAGTGAGATAAACTGTCGCCGTATCGGGATGATCCATGTAACGCAATGAGCTTATAACAATGCCTCTGCCATCATCGTAGATGTATAGGTCAGACACATCCCCCACAAGTCCCTTCGTCTTCCATTCATTTGATTGATCCGATGAAAACAATCCGAATAAGGCACATGAAAGAATGAACAGTCCTCCCATCATAAAAGGGAAAATCTGCTTTAGGCCATAGAGATAATCATTACTGGAAAGCAGAACTTGATTTGTATTACCATCTCGCCATGCTTCATATTTTGTCTTACGAAATTTCCAAAGATTCACCGGGCTTTTGCCTTGGACGTCTTTTAGCGATTTATGGAAAAGCACACATCCAACGATAGCAAACCCGCTGAAAATGACAAACAGTAGTACATTCTTGCTTATATTGGCGGCAACTCCGATTGCGCCCATTATAGACAGTAACGCAGCACATATGGTCTTGAACGCAGTTCGCTTATATGTCTTGCTCATGATAATCCAACCTGCAAAACACAATACCCCGCTGACAAGAATGAAACTTGGTAAAAGATAGATTTGGACTACAATCAACGGATATGGCTCATGTATTGTCATATTGAATATAACCATCAAAGTGACATCGACAAAATAGGCTCCAACAGCCGCACCCCAAATCAAAAGCCATGTGTATAAAACGCCAATATTCTTTGGCCAAAGCAACCCGATAGCCACAGCCAGCGCGTTTGACAGCAATATCAATATAATGCAGAACGCATTATCGGAATAGAACATCAGGGAGAATGCCGACAAACATAGCGTTGTGGCAATCTCATAAATCCAAAACTTCTTATCAGTCCATCTCATCGCTTGACTCCTTTCCGCCATAGGCAAATAAACAGGAATACTATCACAATGCAATCAACCAATGAAAGAAGATGATAGCCCATAAAATGGAGTTTACTCATATAGATGCAATCAAAGAATGATTCTTGAGTGACTTCCGCACACCATGCTCCACTCTCTTCTGCTAAATGACAGTAATCCAATAATACAATGATATGAGCCAATATCAATGCAACTATCGCAATTACTCCGGATATTTTCTGCCACTTTTTCATATTATCTTCCTAATAATGAACTAATGACTAATTTAATACTTAGTATTACATTGGTAATTCCTACAATTATCAGAGATACCGCAAACCATATTTGTGGCGAACCGACAGCTATCAACATACCGACATAAATCATATACGCTAACGCACAAATCATCAGCAAGATTCGAGATAATACGCGAACCTTATGATTGCGATTGTCATACAAACAATCGCAAATAATTACAAGTATACCCGTAACTGAGATTGGAATCCAAACAAAAAATCCAAACACCAACAGGATGATTCCTTGAAGAAACCACCAGAATTTTACGATTACATTAATCCATGTTCTCATTGGCAGACCCTCCTTTCCATATCATTGTTCCTGTCCATCCATCTATAAATGATTGGAATCAATATTATTTGAGGAATGAAAGACACAATAAAATTCACACACGCTGCCATAGGCCACCATGAACCGAATGTATCTGCAAGCCATACTAATAAGACAAACATCACATCATACAGAATCCATGTTATGATTACCGTAATCAATGTGTTCGTTTTACATAGCCTGTAAGTAAGCAGACCACTCAAAGGATATAGAAGAACATTACAAACAAAATATGCAATAAGCAATAGCCATGGATGTCTGATAAATCCCGTTGCACTTTTCAAAACACAAATCATCAGGCATGGGAGTATTGACAATATAATTCCGCATATCGCCAATATCCGCAAGTATTTTATGAGTGAGGGATTTAGTCTATTCATTTTCGCTGGCGTTTTAAGGTCAGAGGTTTCCGGTTATACCATGCCTGTTTCGGCATAGTGAGTTTATCACGATTTTTTATGTCAAGAACCATTCCCTCAAGAGTCATGTATCCGTATGATAACAGATCCACAGTATTATTGCCTGATTTCAGAACTATTCGGCTTTTTGATATACTCCATGTCCCGGAATTGCGGATTTTCGGAGCTATCGCTCTTTTATCAAGGATTCTTTGTGTGAATACATATGTCGAATCGTTATTTAGGTGAAGTGTATAACTCTGCTTGCCATGTTTGGTAAAATAAACTCCTGCAAGATCATCCACTCTATAATAAGGCAATCCCGTTGTTATCACCACAAAAGGAGTCCGCTGTTTATGGCAGGTAACACTCAGTTCCTTTATTATATCCGTGCTCTTGAGATCGTAATCCTGGAGATCTGGTATTTCGCTTACTAAAATTCGACCAATACAATCCAACCTTCCCAACATTTCTCCGGCTGTCATCTTGATACGACTTTTGTAAGGGGTACCATTCACAACAATCAACAAAGGTTCACGAAAGGAGGTCTGAATTTTCACAACCCCGCTACAATTCATAAAACCATAATACGCAGCCTCTACCGAATCCATGACACAGATACTTTCAATGTCGTATGGATAAACATAGCTCAACGACTGTGCCGCATAGACCATCGCACTGTCACTCCTCATCCGGTCAATAGAGTATGTGAATATGGAATCATGAAGAACCACACCGTCAACCACCCATAATATTTTGTGTGACATATCTTTGCTCTCGGTATTTCTTGTCGGAGCCGTTGCAGCGCAAAACATTATGGATGTTGCCACCAATACCATCCAAAGCACAATCTTATATCGGAAAGAGGTTTTCATATTCGCCCTCCCTTCCTTTTCTGTGTTCTATCGCCGAACGACCGGGGATTGAGGCAATAACGGCAATGGAGCGGGCATCCGTGAAAAGCCACAAGCGTCGTCACTCCATCGCCGTCGGTAGAGAGGCGGTGACGCGCTATGCCGATGATTCTTGCGAGGCTCTTTTCCATTGTGCCCGGATTTATGCTGTCATTTCTTCTTTTCTATCCCATAAGTCGTTAAAGGGTAGTTCTCATCACAAAGTTAACGAGAATAATTGACTTTAAGTGTGACATTTGTCACACCTCCTGCGTTTTTCGCCATATTGTGAGAATTTTATAAGCACGGAAGGGCCGAAAACTCATAAAAAATGAGTAATTTTGCATTATGGAGAAGTTCAACGCCTTTGAACGGGATATTGACTTCGCTTTCTGGAAAGAGATCTGCGAGCGTCAGGGCGAACTGCGGCATTACCGCCGTGGCGAATATTTCGTGCATTCCGGCGAGAGCCTGAAACATTGCGGATGGATACAGAGTGGAGGATTCAAACATGCGCTCACCGACAGCGAGGGTAATCTGAAAACCGTAGGATTCGTATTCCGAAACGCTGTTTTGGCCAACTACTCCGTGATAATGTCGGGAGACCCCATGCCGACAGACATCATAGCTTTGGAAGATTCCGATGTGATGGTTGTGCCGACAAAGATTATACGGGAATATCTGGAGTGCAATCCGGAACTTCACTTATGTCTTGTGCAGTCATTGTTCTGCCACGCTCACCGGGCAATACTGAACGGTTACTACTATTCACCCCTCCAACGCTATCTACAACTGATTGAGCGGTTTCCGCGTATTCTTGAACTCGTATCATTAGGCGAAATCGCCTCCTATCTGAATATCTCCCGACGCCAACTCCACCGATTCAGAGAGACTTCCAGCAGTCAGGCCGATTGACACTCTTGACAAATTGCCTGTTTTTGCTTGGCAGATTCATCAAAAATCATTTCCTTTGCAAAGTCAGAAAGGGGTTGCAATCAGTCATTGCCATAGATTCCAGACCATACCTTTATCTTTCCCTTCCGTTCCCTTTTGACTGCCTGACTGCTTCCTACAAATAAAATCCATTTTTGTTACCCACTTGTTATCAATCACTGATTTTTCAATCGTAAGTCGGTGACAGTTAGCGTTATGTCTTGTTGCTTAATTTTCAAGGGAAATGAACGAGTAAGTGAGCGCAGAGAGTAGCTTGCTTCTCTATGCCGAGCGTGAGTGAATTGCGCGAAGCGAAAAACAAACTCAAACACCTCAAAAACATGGACTATCAAGCAGCAGCAAACATCATCTACCGCAATTCGGGTTTTTACGACATCACCACCAGCGAGGGCAAAGAGCGCAGACGCCTGTTTTACTCCACACAGGGCAATATCTGCGAGTTCGCCCGACGCTCCCGAAAACGCGGCTACATCATACCGCAGTCAACCGTAGCCAACTGGCTCGGACTGGCAAAGGTAGTGAAGCCTGAAACAAATCTGGTGGAAAAGTTCAGGCGTTACGCCTCGCGTGCCACCTTCCCCTCGGCTTTCGTGCGCAAATGCCTCATGGCAGACCCCTCAAAGGGCTGTTACGAAAACGACCTTACCTCCGGCACACGAATAGACGGAGAGATTATCTCCCTCAAAGCCGTGGAGCGTCATGCGCCGTGGGCGGTGGAGGAATTTCGCAAGGCACTTGCCGAAAGACGCCCATACCGTTCCGGCAGATTTGATTTCCGGGGCTATGAAGGCACACTATGGATAGAGATTGCCGACAAGGACAACGGATATTATCGCAAGGGCGACATCAAAGCCGGACTCAACAAGGAATATCGGGATTGTCTCAACGGCTACTACTATCTGCTGATTGACGATGAACACTTTATAGGCGTTGACATAGACTGATTCACCAACCGCTCCCTGCGCGGTCAAAGGCGCGGGGAGCATAAACACAATACCGACATGATTACAACTGAAATCAACTACAAGGGCAAGGAACACACCTGCCGTATCGTGAATAGCAACGAGGGCGAGGAACTGATAATCGCAGGGACAAGCCTGCTCGATGTCCTTATGCCTTATCCTGCAACCGACGGCTCGGACGGCTTCGCCGACAAGGAGGCTGAAAAGATAGATGAAGATATTTTCTTCTATACCGCTGACAGCAACCTCGGTCTGCCCGATGACGCACTAATCGAGGAACTTAAAGAGGATAATCCGGAATGGTTTGATTGACAAAGCGAAATGAATATTAACCGAAAAGAGGAAATACGAAAGGAAGCCGCCGAGCGGTATAAGGACAGCGATTTTCGTGTGCCTAATATGTATTGCTTCATAGAGGGCGCGGAGTGGGCTGACAAAAATCCATGCCCCGAATGGCATAGGTTTTCAGAGTGTGTGCCGGAGAAAGAGCAGGTGATAATCTATGCCGTAATCGAGGCTGATTTCAAGTTAGCCTCATATCTGCTAATGCACTACAACCCTTTACTACCCATGCCGCAAGGCGACAATGTGCGCTGGCTGGCGGTACCCGAATTATAGAGCCGTAGGGCGTGAGGCGCGTATGCGTGTCACGCCCTGCCGTTTTTCGGGCGCGGGTCTATGGAACACCTGTGTGCCGCCGGGTCTTTGGATGATTGCTCTTGAAACGATGGCTCCTATCCGCTTCAAAGCTGACGCTTTGGAACGGATGTTTTTATGAAGATTTTTCCCTGTGAATTATTCGCTGCCGCCAGGGTTGGCGTTTATCCGTGCGAAATTACCGCGTCCGGGAGGAACGGCAAGGGCCACAGTGTTTGAGATCGGCGGACTGCGCCCGTGAGCCTCCGCAAATTTTCTCGTGCCTCCAAAATTTGGGTATCCCGGTCTTGCCGCTGACCTCACCCTTGCCTTATCCTCCCTTTGGCCGCAGTTGAGCATTGCACGAAAAACGGCCAGCCCTGCCGGGAAGCTCAAAAGAGCTTCACAAAAGGGGAAAAAACAACTCAAACATTTCAAGACCATGCACGGCACTATCTATCAATTAGGAACAAGCCCGATTAGCGAGGACGACTACATGAACCCCGACAACATCACCGAGGGCGACACCGTAGGCATCAACTATGCCGACGAGGTGACGCAGCAGGAACGTAAAACGCAGTTGGAAGAACTTTTAGCGGAACTCCCCAAAGGTATGTTCACACTCAATCCCGACCTCTCCATTACATACAACGGAGGCTTTGACGAATGGCGGCTCTCTTATGTAAAGCTCTTAAAGGAGAAAGCGGAGGCAATAACCCCCGACAAGGCAATGGAGTGGACAGGCCCCGTCTATAAGCTAAAAATGGCTCTCTGCAATCCGCTTGACACCGACTGCCTTTTCATAATCGATTACGGCACAGGCTACAGTATGGCTGAACGCTCCATAGAGTTCATGCGTCTTGTTGAACGGCTTAATCCCGGCGACAGACTGTATGCAGGTTTAATCGCCGACTATCACTTCTAACACCCCATACCCATGCGAGTAAAGAGAATGACAATAGAAGAGGGCAAGCGGTGGAACATAGACCGCTACCCGAATTTCCACCGTTCCGGCTCAATTATTGGAATGAAACGGCTCTACTACGGCGAACACGCCTTGTTGGTGCGTTGCGGAAATTACATCTACAACGTGACCGAAAATCCCAAAATCTATCACCGCGCACATCTATAAATCACAACGATATGAATACAGACATAGACTTTATGAACATCGCCGAGGGCGACAAGGCTTTTGTCGCAAAGTTTGAGGACTTTGTGAACGGCAAAGTGAGCAGCCCCGAAAAGACAGGCAGGGCAATGACCACCATGCACCGCTACCTGCAACAGCAGGCGTTCAAGGTGTTCATGGGCTACATGAAAGCCCTCGCCTACAACTACCGACAAGGACGCTATGACGACCGCAACGAGTGGGCTTCGCGCCTCGCTGCCGAGGCTTACAGCCACCTCGTGGAAAAGGAACTCATCTACGACCCCGAATTTACCGAACTCCACAACGCTACCGAATATGTACGATACTGATACCGACTTTCCCGAATACGGTAGGCAATGCGACCTCAAAGAGCCGTGGCGCGGCTACCGCAGAGGCACGATAGTAGGACGCAACGGCTACCGCCTCATAATTGAGGTGAGCAGCGGAGCGACCATAGAATTGTATGAAGATGAAATAGAAATTGACTGACTATGAACAGACTTATGACACCAAGACTGGAGGAAGCCTTAAATGGCTTCCCCCTGTACTCCCAGGACGGAAAAGGCAAAGAAGCCGTATGCGTGGCGATATTCACCATAGGAAACGCCCGTTGGTTCGTGCTTGAAGGGAGCAAGGAGGGCGACGACATGATAATGTTCTGCATTGTCGTGGGTCTCGCAGAGGACGAATACGGCTATGTGTCGCTCAACGAGCTTGCAGAAGTTGAGATAGACTGCCGCAAGCAGGGTTACGGAATACTCCAAGTCACGGAGGTGCCGTATTTCAAGCCCCGACCCGTAGGGGAGATAGCCGACAAGCGGTTGCAGTCTTTCCTCTCCCGACTGCATGACACTACGGAGGAATAGGACAATTTAAGAATGGAATCCGGTCTGCCACAACCGAAAGGATTGTGGCAGACATAACCATGTTTTGAGATATGCTGTTACAGACAATCATAGACATTGCCGCCAAATGCGGCTGGAGCGTGACCGTCAGCGTGATAGACGCTGAATGCACCGCTTTCGATTTCCGGCGAAAGACACGGAGCGGTGTGCCGTTCTGCTTCTGCGCCGACATGACGGGCGGCAACCCGGCAACACTCCTTGACGAGATACTTTCGTTCATAGACGCTTTCCAACCCTCCACCTTTGCCCGGCAATGGCGCGAGCTGTCGGGAGCCGGAAAGAGCCTGCAAGCGAGAGCCGCAGCCGAAATGGACGATATGCGCACCGAGGCATGGCTCCTCGCTGTGGAGCTTTCCGACGCCATAGCCTCCCCGGAACGCCACAATCCGCCGTGGCATATCTGGAACTGAACCGGGATTATAGCCCCTTGCGCCGCCGCAGGGCTATAATCTCTATTATGTCGCTACCCGTCAGGCGTGTTACCCCATTGATGAACGTTGGTTTAGGAAACCGCTCGTCATGGTCGAAGCAATAATAGAAATATGACCGGCTTATGCCGATTATCCGTGCCACTTCCGAGACGGTATATAGCTTTTTGCAGTCTATCAGTGAAAGATTGACCTTTTTCTCGTATCTTCGTTTAGCCATCGCCTTCGGGAGTATAGGTTTTACGGAACGTCTTTCCTCGTATCTCCACGAAATTGAACATCTCCTTGCAACGGTCGTAGATTCTGGGTGAATAGACCTGCGAGAGCTGTTTAAGGGAAAGATTTGTGGTGGCATGGGTGAACTGATTGTCGCGCAGGTCGTAACGCCGTTGAAGAACGTATTGCATCACATTCTCGAAATTGCCCCACCGTCCGGTGGGTATCGTCTCGCTTCCAAGCTCATCAAAAGCCTGGCGCGAGCTTGTTATGTAGGAGTGGAGGGCATAATAGCCTCCATCGCGCGATTCATCGGAAAACTCGGCGCAAATGTCAATGACATTTGTCATTCGGAACCAATACCGCATACCGTCAACGGGAGGATGTACCTCATGGCAGAACTGCCTTACAATTCTGAGCAATGTTGATTTTCCGGTGCCGATGTCGCCCCACAGCAACAGTCCCCGCTCCGGGTCAAGATTGCCATGGTAATCTTTCAACGCCCAATGCACTATGTCGTTGAGAATCTTACGCTGATCCTCGCGGACAATATAGCCGGGACATATCTCATTCGCACAGCGCAGGAAGAACTGTTTGTAGGCATCAATCCTCGTTAAGTCCACAATCGGGCGCAACCGGCCCTCTGCGGCGTCCCGCATTTGGCGAATGGCCTCCTGCGGATTTATTCTTTGTGGGTATTTCATCTTTTGATTTGTTTATTCTCAACCTGGCCCAGTTGAGAAAGTGTTTTTTGAAAGCCGAGAATGTGGGGTGCCAGTCCTCGGTGGTAATTATCGCATTACTGAAATCATCGGCGACAGCCAGCAGGTCTGAAGGTTCGCAATGGAGGCTCATCGCCATACCGTCAAGCGTTGATTCCGATTTTTTCAGCTTTTCTAAAAATTCTTTTTCCCGCTCGCGTTTACCATCAATTAAAAGGTCTTTTATTTCTTTTCTTTTATATAAATATGGCCGCGTCCGGCTCTGCGTTTCGTCTGCCGTATCGCTCCGCGTTTCAGATTGCGTTCCGATTCGCGTTTCATCGGATATACATTCCTGCGGAGTATCCTGCTCCGGATTTTGCATTTCATACCCAATATCCTCCGAATCTTCCGGCAATGGCGCATTTCCGTTATTCTGCATATTGAAGCAATACTTTTCAAATCCACTGACGGAGATAACAGTCACAAGGCCGCTCTTCCTACGGGTAATAAGCCCGTCCTCCTCCAATGCCTCCAGAAAAGAGATTACAGCCCTCTCATCGGCGTGCCAGCGCGTTCCGAGATAAGCGATGGTGACGGGCCACTCTCCGTAAGTCACACGTATGCGGATGTTTGTGTCTCCCACATACCTCATGCCGGGAGTCTTGGCAGCCCGGAACCTTATCTCAAGCCACCATTGGTAACGCTGCGCGTTATCCCACAGCCAGTGTGTCATATCGTCCTCATAGACAGGCATCCATCTTGGCATAGTTTGTAGGTTTTAGAAAAGAAGCGTAACAGTTCGCTTCCACGGAAACGCGGATGCGGATTTGACGGGTCTGTTTCATAGCGCAGACCGTCAGGATCATTGACATAGCTGAACAGTTCGACATCGGAGAGGGTGAACATTGATGTAACCTCCCGGCGAGTGTAGAGGCGCGAGGGTACGACGGCTGGTAGAGTTGTTCTCATAAGCATCGGTTTTGTGCCTTCCATAGTGCAATGGCAAGCGGGTTAATACCTGCCCCATCCATAGGCCGTTGTCTCCCTTTGCCATTCAGCCATTTGATTACACACTGAAAATTCAATTTTTCAGATGCTTCTAATGATTCCACCCGGTTCAGTCGTATGATTCTTCCTGCGGCTGCACTCCCGGTAATTGGGAATGGATTAAACAAAGAAACTATCAGACATCCTGCGTATCCGCTATTGAACAGAAGCCGCAACACTGAGACACAATAATGCCGGAAGCATATACGGCAATATCCTGTATCCTCCAAAACCGGTAATACAAACACCGCTTTTTCAGAAGATTCTGCAACAAGCGTATATCGGCTATCCGTAATCATAGTGAGTCAGGTTATAAGGGAACCAAGTCTTTTCTGGGTGGAGCCTTAATTATTTTTTAATAAACCGCACTCTGCTAAAGTTTTTATAACCTGCAATCTCATAAGTCCCCGAATTTCTGATTAAGCACATCCTTTATGTCCGACATCTTGTAGAGCGGGGTTTTGCCAATCTTTACAGGCACAAGATAACCCTCCTTCTCCCATCGGAGAAGGGTGCTGTATGAACGGTTGAAAATCTTGCACGCCTCCTCGCGCGTAACCGTCGCCAGCTCGTCGTCATAGGCTCGCTGCTCCTCCTCAGCCTCGCGGGTAATGCGTAGAAATTCCTGAAACGCCGCCTTCATGTCGGTGGCGTCAACCACCAGATAAACCCCTTTGGGGCCGTCCAGTATGGAGTTGATTATTTCTGCTGCCATAATCTGTTATTTTGAATTACGGCACAAAAATAGAGCCCTGTACGTACAGGACTCCTTTCACTTTTACCGTGGCAGCTTTAATTAAAGCGATTAAAGTTAAAGCTGTAACACGGAATGATATGTATTGGCAACGAGCAGCTACTATTTCAATAACTTAGCTTCCATTTCCTTTCCCCAGTCATCAATGTTGAAAAAATCGCTATGATACTCTATTACATTTGTAACGGCTTGGTATGAGCAGGTCATTCCCAGCTCTCTTTCCAATGATTTTCCTTGCGGTTTTCTCTGTAACATACGGTGCTTTATCGCGATATTCAGAATTGTCGCTATTTTGACACCCTCGCCGCATACCGGGGCTATCAACTCTTTCAGCCTACGGTATATCTCATCGGTTGTAAGTTGCGGATATTCCGGATTCTCGGTAATGTCATACCGTATGCTGCGATAATGTTCACCGGCTTTCTCGAAAGGTGTGTTGTACCCCATGGGGTCTTTATCATCCGCATTGCAATTCGTGATTGCCTCAACGGTTTTTACAACATTAGGAAATATACTCTCTATAGGAGGCATCCATAGAAATACAATCCGGTCATATATCCGTTTTGCAAGTGGCGAGTTGCCGCAGTCCGTGTGGCGGTTGGCGACATACCATTCAAGATATGATGACAGCAGTCTATAAAGTTGCGATACATAATATTCGCTGCCTTTATCCTTGATTTCATTCCTTAGAGCCTTTTCAAAAGAGAGCTGATTATCCGCAAGATAGTTACACAACCTTTCCATCTCCTTAGTTGAAACGGACGCCATATCATTGCCAAGCAGTCTCAAATCCGCGATAATGTGTCCCAGATTATACTGTATCTCCACTATATCCATAGGTTCATTCGGCATTGTCCCACAATTCTATGCGGCGTTGTATCTCAGATTTCGGGAGACGGACATTTATCGTATATAGTTCTCTCAATTTTTCCGCAGCGGCAGCGGGAGTAATGACTGAATGCGATACCAGCTCATCGAACACAAACAATATTCCTTTGACCGTCAGCCTTCCGGCCTCGGCATATTTCCGTAGTTGCCTGTCTCCGGTAAGCAGTAAAACACCGTGCTTCCTCGCGTAATAGCATACGGAGCAATCCGGGATTGAAAGGTTGCCGGACACAGCCGAATGTTCATCGACAATCTCAATGAGTTCTTCGGCTGTGAAACTCTCCACCCTTATTTTCCCTGCCGTCACAAGCCGTTCAATATCCGTATGCTGGAGGGGATTGGAAATCTCGGCCATCACGAAATCAACCGTGCGGATCTCGTAAGGCAGTTCACAGAACCTATCCAGCAGTCCGATTGAATGGAGGTCGATGAATATGTTTGTGTCATTGACTATTATATCCATCCTCTCATACTAATTGAAGATGCGACTTGACACTTTCCACGGAGGTGTTCAGCAACACCGCAGCCTTGGAAAAGGTAATGGCTTCATCGGCCAACGCACGGTAAACCATACGGGCAAAGCGTCCAGATCTCTCGGCGACAGCCCTTGACTTTTCGGCCAACTCCCTGAAATCGGGCAGCCTGTTCTTTTTGGTCTGGTAGCCGGAGTAGCGGTTAGCCGTAATCACTCCGTTGGCATGGAGCGCGGCCATTATTTCATCGACCGATATTCCGAACTGACGCTGAATGTCGGTAAGCTCCGACAAAGATATGTCATGCCGACTGTTGCCGACCTTGGCCCTCAGCACGCTTACAGGCAGCAGGAACTCGCTGGCGAATGCGTTGCAGATGTTCTCCACCTCCTTTGCCGGCACATCGCCCGGAATGTCAAGCAGAAGATGTCCCAGTTCATGCAGCGCGGTAAACCGCTTGCGCTCGGTGACAAAACCGCCGTTTATGACAATAAGGGGTATGGAGCCGTTGGCATATCCGCTGAGTCCGTCGAAATCCTTGTCCTCGGCAATCTCTATTACCTTGACACCGTTTTCTTCAAGAACCTCAATGACATTTGAAACGCCGTCATTGCCGAGCCTGAGATAATTCCTTACCTCGTTGGCATGGACGGTGGCCTCTTCAGCGGTGCGGACGCTCCTGCGGGGCATCGAAAAAACAGTTGAGCAGCCACAGAGCTGTTCCACCTCCAAGTAACGCTCCAGCTCCTCGCGTACCCTCTCCCTTACGGCAGAGGCCATACGCTCCGGGAAACGCGGCCTTTTGCGGAACTCCACATGATTGACCTCCACAGTGAAAGGACGGAAGAAATAGTCAATCTTGACACCCAGGGCGGCGGCGAGTGCTATAAGCACCCGGCTGTCAGGCATCATAAGACCTTTCTCATACTTGTTGATGGCCTGTCGGGTAATGGCGGGAGTGACCGACTGTGAGAGCTTTTCCAGAGAAAATCCCTTCATCAGCCTTGCCTGACGCAATCTGCGTGAAAATATGTCGTTGGCTTGTTTGTTCATGTCTGCGATTCTTTTGGTTGACAAAGTTAGCAATAATATTTTATTTGTCAACTATAATAAGAGGGGAAAAGTTCACATTTGGCAAATTATCCCCTCTCATTGCGGTTATTCCATCAAACCGATAAGCTCTTTCTTCATGTCATCGTCAATATCACGGTATCTGGCGAACGCCCGGCTTCCTTCCTTGTGGCCACTCAACGCGCCTACGAGATTCGGGTCTTTCACCTTCTTATAAAGGTTGCCTACAAATGTGCGTCTGGCAAGGTGGCTGCTTGCAATCTCATTTATAGGACGCTGCTCCTCTTCTCCGGTGGTGGGGTTGAGTATAGTCACTATCCTTGTTATCCCGCACTCCTTGAATATTTTTTTGATGTCCACGTTGTATTTCTGAGAGCTTATGAAGGGCAGGATCCGGCCCTCGCCGTCCTCTCCCTTATAGCGTTCAAGTATCTCTTTCGCCCTCTGCGTCAGAGGCACACGTATCACCGTCGGACGTTCCCCTTTGGTCTTGCTGGCTATATACTCCACTGCGTCGTTTATTACATTTGCCGGGGTCAGGCGCATGAGGTCGGAAATGCGGCATCCGATACAGCAATGGAATATGAATATGTCGCGCTGGACTGCGAGTGACTTATTGGACGACAGGTCGAAATCAGCTATGCGGTCGCGCTCCTCCAGAGTAATGTAATACGGAGTGCCGTAATGCTCCGTTGTCTTGCCCTTGTACTTTGTAAACGGGTTATTGGAGGTAAGCCCTTCCTCAATGGCCCAGTGGAAGAATGTGCGCAGACAGGCGAATATGTTTATAATGGTGTTATCCCCCTTCGGGAATGGACGGCGTGACTTACGCGCTTTTCTCGTTTCAGCCGGGTATTGCTCGAATATCTTTGGATATTTGTCGAATATCTCCGGCTCGTTGCGCAGGAATCGCTCGTAATCCTCCAGTATGTCAGTGGTGAACATCTCGAAATCGAGTTTTGCGGGAAGCTGACGCCTCACCTTGCGGTACAGCTCAAACCGATGGAGGCTGCGGCTCAATACACCGTACCTTCGGTGACGCCATTCCGAAAGTCCGCGCTTTGTCGGAAACTCCTCGACAAGCTCGATGAACTTCTTTTGCAGCTTCTCTTCTATCGCTTTGGGCTTGCGCTCGCGCTTGGGATGATGGAAGCGGTCGATCTCCTTTTCAAACAAGTCCTTTTTCAATTTCTCGGCAGGAGTCGTTTCGCATAGGGTGAATATCATCTGCTCCAAATTATGGAGTGTGTTTTCAATCTCCCTAAGTTCTGCCGTGAGCTTAGGGTTGGCTCGTGGATAGACGAATTTTCCGTCCACAAATCGTTCTTTGGCGATGAATATACCGCTTCTTACACGCACTCGTGTTGTGCGGTTTGAGTTTATTCTCAGCATAAACTCAACGCGGCCATTGCCATCTTCTTTTGTTGATAAGGAGCGAGTTATAGTTGCCATTTGTTGGGATTTTTGAGGTGTTAAGTCGTTTGTTAAAACAAATTAACACTTGGTTTATCTATATACAAAGCTACAAATAAAATAGTTACGCTCCAAATTTTCGCCAAAATTTTTGTCCCCCGATTGTCCCCCAAAATGATTTTTGGCGGAATTTCTTGGAAACGAGTGACGCCTATTTTTACAATTTTGATTTTATAACAAATTGGTATATAGGTGATTGTCAATTTGTCCAAAACTTGAACCCATTTCCATATTCTTGCATAGCCTTTCATTTGGTTGCTTCTGTTCTGGGCACCCTAAAATCCCGTAACTCATTGATCATCAAGAGTTGCGGGATTTTTCATTCAATTTTTGTCAGCAAATTGTCAGCGAAGGTCTGAAAAATCGGAGATTTTACCCTCTTGAATCGGGCTGAATTTTGGTGGACTGTTCGATTTTAGATTATTTAACATCTTTTAATAAAGTCAGCTCAAAAACCTTATCTCTGACCCCGCTTTCCACTACATAAAGCGAGCTGCATCTAACATTTGAAAAGGGACCCGGATAGCAATTGAAAATGGGACCACCCGGCATGGGAATGCAAAGATAATTAAATTTGTTGGTTCATCATATCCTGAGTCTCTTTCATGCGGTAAGACTTGCCTGTCATGTTGAGCAATATTGCCTTGTGGGTCAGTCGGTCGACCATGGCGGTGACCAG
>CEAC01010671.1_pt1 | contig 18012 bp, 13 predicted proteins | sample 557411 | NCBI WGS metagenome assembly CEAC01 (sample SAMEA3182094, study PRJEB8094) | gut metagenome | biome: human; feature: gut; material: Stool; isolation source: human stools | place: Canada | collected 2012-02-21
GTTGCATACGTGTTACTCACCCGTGCGCCGGTCGCCGGCGGAGAAAAGCAAGCTTCTCTCCCCGCTGCCCCTCGACTTGCATGTGTTAAGCCTGTCGCTAGCGTTCATCCTGAGCCAGGATCAAACTCTTCGTTGTTTATCTTGTTTCTTTTATTTCTAAAAGGTGATAGTTGTCGGAAAAGCCCCGTTTCTCACAGCCTAAAGACTGCTCCGGGAAATCTTGACTCGGGTTTTCAAGAATTGACTAAGAAGCTTCATTTAGCTCTTGTACTACTCTTAATGTCTATTGTAAATCTTTCAATGTGCTCGTTCGGATTGCTTCGGTTTCAGAAGCGCCGAAAAACCTTGCAAAGTTACGCATAAGTTTTGAATCTCCAAAATTTTTCTCAACTTTTTCAGAAAAATTTTCTTTTCGGTTCTCGACTTACAAATCGTAACCAATCAAAGAATTTCAATTGCGATTGAAAAGCCTGCTTTAGGATTTTCATCGGGCCTCCGTCCGAATTGCGAGTGCAAAGTTATAACCTTTTCGCGAAACCGCCAAATATTTTTGCAAGATTTTTATGCTAAAAAACATAAATTTCCGGACATTCGCGATAACATTACTCCGTATCAAACTATGTACCAATGAGTTGCACGCAACAAACAATTCATCGAAAAAGTTCACATCGAGAATCACAAAAACGCTGGACAAGGACCGAAGTCAGTGGAGTTTGCTCTTTAGATAGCGTCCGGTATAGGAAGCGTCGCATGCGGCCACCTCTTCGGGAGTGCCGGCAACGACGACATTTCCGCCGGAAGCGCCACCCTCGGGACCAAGGTCGATGACATGATCGGCACATTTGATCACATCGAGGTTGTGTTCGATGATTAGAACAGTGTGTCCCTTGGCGAGGAGACGGTTGAAAGAATCCATAAGCAGGTTTATGTCGTGGAAATGCAGACCGGTGGTAGGTTCGTCGAATATAAACAATGTGTGGGCGGTATCCTCCATGGCAAGGAAATAGGCCAGTTTCACGCGCTGATTCTCGCCGCCCGAGAGTGTCGACGAAGACTGGCCGAGCTTGATATACCCGAGCCCCACATCGTGGAGAGGTTTCAGACGCCGCACGATTTTTTGAGTCTGCGCAGATGAATCCTCCGAAAAGAATTCTATAGCCTGGTCTACCGTCATGTCGAGCACATCGGAGATATCCTTGTCGCGATAATGGATTTCCAGAATATCCTGCTTGAAACGTTTACCGTGACAAGCCTCGCAGGGGATGGTGATGTCGGCCATAAACTGCATTTCTATAGTGATTTTCCCCTCACCCTTGCATTCCTCGCACCGGCCGCCGTCGGTGTTGAATGAGAAAAACGCCGGGGTAAAGCCCATCTGCTTCGCCGCCTGCTGAGAGGCGAAAAGCGAACGGATTTCATCGTAGGCACCAAGATATGTGGCGGGATTGGAACGCGAGGATTTACCTATGGGATTCTGGTCGACGAACTCAACCTTGTTAACACGCCTTAGATTTCCCGAAAGCTGCTGGAACGCTCCGGGCGCTTCGGAGGCGAGGCCGAGCTGCCGCATCATGGCCTTATACAGAATGTCGCGCACGAGCGTCGACTTACCCGAGCCGCTGACACCCGTAACCACCGTGAGCACATCGAGCGGGAATTTCACGGAAATATTTTTCAGATTGTGCTCGCGTGCGCCTGTCACCTCAATATAATTGTTCCATTTCCGGCGGGAAGATGGCACGGGAATCTCCATGGCGCCCGTCAGATATTTTGCCGTGAAACTGTCACCGGCCTCGGGAAGGTCGGCCAACGTGCCCTCGAACACGATCTCACCGCCCAGCCGACCGGCCTTGGGACCAACGTCGATAATCCAGTCGGCAGCCTCCATGATCTCCTCGTCATGCTCGACCACCACCACAGTGTTGCCGAGATCGCGCAGACTCTTGAGCACACCGATCAGTTTCTGCGTATCGCGGGAATGCAGCCCTATCGAAGGCTCGTCGAGAATGTATAGCGAGCCGATGAGCGACGAACCGAGCGAAGTGGCCAGATTGATACGCTGGCTTTCGCCACCCGACAACGTGGAGGAGAGACGATCGAGCGTGAGATAGTCGAGACCCACATCCACCAGAAAATTCAGGCGGCTTGTTATCTCGCGGAGCAGCCGTCGGGCCACTGCGGCATCGGCATCGCTCAGCTGCAGATCGAGAAACCACTGCCTAAGATCCGACACCGGCATCCTGACCAGATCGGAAATGCTCTTGCCGGCGATCTTCACATAGCCGGCCTCGCGACGCAGACGGGTGCCGTGACATTCGGGGCAGAGCGTTTTGCCGCGGTAACGCGCGAGCATCACGCGATACTGAATCTTATACTGGTTGCTCTCGAGCATCTTGAAAAACCCATCGATGCCGGTGAAAGCGCCTACTCCATGCCACAGCTGATCCTTCTGCTCTTGCGTCAGTTCGCAGTAGGGCTTGTGTATGGGGAAACCGAGCGGCGAAACAGTGTGGATGAAGTCGCGCTTCCACGCGCTCATCACCTCCCCTTTCCAACACTCCACGGCCCCTTCGTAGACCGACAGGGCCGGATTAGGAATCACCAGCCGCTCGTCGATACCGAGACAACGGCCGAACCCCTCGCAGCGCGGGCACGCACCATAGGGATTGTTGAAGTTGAACAGCAGATCCGACGGCTCGATAAACTGCAGGCCGTCAGCCTCGAAGCGTTTCGAGAATTCATGGCGGTGAGGCTTGCCCTTATCGTCCCAGACAACGAGGGTGAGCGCGTCGCCCCCCTCGAAAAACGCCGTCTCGGCCGAGTCGGCCAGACGCGAAAGTTCGTCGGGGTCGTCAGAGACACTCATGCGGTCGATCAGCAGTTCATAGCCGTCGGACTTTTTCGGTTCCTTTTTCGAGGCGAGAAGTTCGTCGAACGGGAAAAATTTCCCATCCTTGTAGAGACGCGAGTAGCCCCCCTTGCCGAGCACCTCGAGATGCTGCGGCAGCGTGCGCTCCCCGGGTATGCGCAGAGGTGCCACCACCGCTATGCGGGTGCCGGCAGGATATGCCGTGGCGGCATCGACCACATCCGTTACGCTGTGGCGGCGCACCTCCATCCCCGAAACCGGTGAGAAAGTGTGCCCCACGCGGCCGAAAAGCAGACGCAGGTAATCGTAGATTTCCGTGGAAGTGCCCACGGTACTTCGCGGATTGCGGGTGTTGACCTTCTGTTCGATGGCCACCGCCGGCGGGAGCCCGCGTATGAAATCCACCTCCGGTTTGGGCATCTTGCCCAGAAACTGGCGTGCGTAGGCCGACAGACTCTCCACATAGCGGCGTTGCCCCTCGGCATAAAGCGTGTCGAACGCCAGCGACGACTTGCCCGAGCCGCTCAGGCCGGTGATCACCACCAGCCGTCCGCGCGGCACAGTGACATCAACATTCTTAAGATTGTTGACGCGGGCGCCCTTCACCTCAATGTCGCCCTCGGAGGCTACAATATTATCAGAGGATGCCGCGTCCGCATTTTTCGTTTCTATATTATTATATGTGTACTTCTTTTTCAGAGTCATATTTTACTAAAATTACAGTTTGCCGCGCGTTTGCCGCGGCGGGAACTTACAAAGTTACTAAAAAAAAGCCGAATCGGCAACTGAATATCCTTTCGCCTGTCTAAACAAATCAACCCTCCTCGCGTTATATCATAAAAAAGAATTTTAAACACAACTTCCTAACCACACTTACAGTCATGAAGAATTTAGATGTAATCCTCGCTGTTGTGGGCGGTGCCGTGGCCGGCGCTGCCTTAGGTCTGCTGTTCGCCCCCAAGAAGGGCGAAGATCTCCGTTCCGACATCTACGACTTTCTCAAAGAGAAGGGCGTCGACATCAAGGACAACAAAGTAACGGAGCTTGTAAAGCAGCTCGAAGCTAAAATCAAACACTAACAACCCCCAAAACATCAGAAAACAATGAAAGCAACAACACTTTTGGCAGCATTCCTCGGCGGCGCCATCGTCGGCGCCGGTTCGGCTCTCCTCTTTGCTCCCGAAAAGGGTGAAGACCTCCGCGAGCAGATCAAGGATCTCCTCAAGAAATATCACATCTGCTCGAAGACTCAGGAAGAGAAAATCGACGAACTCGTCGACGAACTCGCTGCTGAAGTTCACCAGGCACCTGTCAAGAAGAGCATCCAGTAATACCGCCCACTCCGGTAAAACCTCGGATCCCTCAGGCAATACCACAGCAACGGTCGTCGGCACCCCGCCGGGGCATGCCCGGCGCCGTTGCTGCGCCTGTTTTCCCGAAACCCTTCTCGCGTCACGTTTCAACACTTCACACCCCAGACCAACATGAGAGACTTCTCAGAACAGCATGCGGGCAGATTCGCCGCCATAAGAGACTCGCTGCGGCGCCTCGCCACGCTCTATCTCGAAAGCGCGCGACTCACCGCCGCCGAAAAGCTCACACTCTTCCTCTCCACCGCCGTGGCGTTCATCATCGCCATGGTGTTCATGACATTTGCAATAGCATTCGGCGCCGCTACCCTCTTCTACTTCCTCGAATATGTCGACATGCCCCACGTGGCAGCGGCCGCCATCCTCGCCGGCGTGTTCGTTCTGCTGGCGCTCCTCGTGTTCCTGCTTCGCCGCGTGCTGATTGTCAACCCCATAGCCCGGTTCGTGTCACGGTTGATAATGGACATCGGCAAAGGTTCCTAAAAAGTCTGACCTAAAAACTTCCCAAATGAGCAACAAAGCCAACCACAAGGAGTTACAGCCCGCGGAAGCAGGCAAAGGCATGACGCTGCAGGAAATCCGCATGCGCATGGCCGTCACCGACATGCAGATCCGGCTCGAAAAAGATCGCCTCATGACAGCCATCCACCCGGCCACCTCGCCCGGCCAGAACGCCATTCTCACCGGCATAGGCCGTTTCGAAAACTTCATGGCCTACGCCTCCCTGTTCATCACAGCCTACCGTATGACCAAAAAGGGGGTCAACCTTGTTAAAGAATTGAAAAAATAATCGTAAATTTGCGGGAAATTCACACCCTCCGAGGGCGCAACACCCCCTCTTTGGGAAAAAGCATTCCCCAAATGAACGATTACACCGAACTACGCGTCGACCTCTCCCCCTGCTCCGAGACATTCACCGACATCGTGGCCGCCATCCTTGCCGATGCCGGCTATGAAAGTTTTGTAGCCGACGAAAAGGGCGTCACAGCCTATATTCCCGTCGGGCAATACTCCGCCGAAGCCGTCGACAGTGCGCTCGCCGCTTTCCCCGTCGAGGGCGTCGCTTTCTCCCTTCGTGCCGTCACCGTGCCCGGGCAGGATTGGAACAGCGAATGGGAGAAACACTATTTTCAACCCATCGTGGTCGACAACCGCTGCGTGATCCACTCGTCGTTCCACAAAAACATCCCCGAGTGCGACTACGACATCGTCATCGACCCCAAAATGGCGTTCGGTACCGGCCACCACGCCACCACATCGCTCATCATCGGCCAACTGCTGCAGATGCCCCTCGAGGGTAAAACCTTAATCGACATGGGCACCGGCACCGGCATCCTTGCCATCCTCGCCGCCATGCGCGGCGCCGCGTCGGTCACCGGCATCGAAATCGACCCGCCCGCCTGGGAAAACGCCCGCGACAACGTCGTCACCAACCACCACCCCGAAATCAACATCCTCCTCGGCGACGCCGCGCTCCTCGACCGCTGCCCCGAAGCCGACATCTTCATCGCCAACATCAACCGCAACATCATCACAGGCGACATCGACCGCTACGCCTCGCGTCTGCGTCGGGGCGGCATCATGCTGCTGAGCGGATTCTACGAAGCCGACATACCAGTGATAATGCAATACGCCACACCCCTGGGTCTGCGACAGGAAGGCCACACCGTGAAAGGCGACAACTGGACCTGCCTGCGACTTGTCAAAAAATAATCCAATCGGTCAAAGAATAACCCCATCCGGCAAAATAACAACCCCGTCAGAGATCACCCCGCAAATGAAGCCACATATCACCATCACACGCCTGCTATTGTCACTCCTTGCCGCATTCGCCACGGCCTCCGCGGCAGCCGACTCCCCTACCGCCACTCCGTCCGACTCCGTGCTGTTCGTCATCACCGACGCCGAGATCGCGCCTGAGGCGCAGCTCTCCAAGGAATCGCACCTCGGACACTTCGCCTGGGGCATCGACGCCGGCAGTTCGGTCGACATCACCTGCAACGACATGACCTCTATCGACCTCCATGCCTATTTCGGCTACAAAGGTCCCTGGCTGAACTTCCTCGGCGCAGGTGCCGGCATCAACGCCATGATCAACAACGGCAGCCGATGCTATCCCGTCTACATGATGCTCCGCACCTCGTTCTGCCGCCAGCCGCAGCTCTGTTTCCTCGACCTGCGGGCAGGCGTGTCGTTCAACAGCATCATGAACAACAAATCACAGACCGATTTCTACGGCACCCTCGGCGTCGGCTTCAACCTCGCCACAGGGCGAAAATTCTCCTCCCACCTTATCGTCTCCTACAACTACATGCCCCTGCGGCATGCCGAGACCTTCGACACCCCCGATCTGCACTACGCCGCCATCCGCATCGGCTGCAGCTTCTGACCCGCCATTCAAGGCTTATTCCCTATAAATCAACCGCTTTATATTTGTTTAACACAGCTTAACACAAAAACCGGGCGGAAAATTTGGAGGATAGCGAGAAAGTGCGTACCTTTGCACTCGTAAAACAAGACATCGCGGGATGGAGCAGTGGTAGCTCGTTGGGCTCATAACCCAAAGGTCGGAGGTTCGAGTCCTCCTCCCGCCACCATCCAAAGAACCTGTCACACCGACAGGTTTTTTGTATATATGGCTGTATGGATCGGCGTTGTATGGAGCGGCGAGATGTGGAGCGGCGGCTTTCTTGCCGCCGTAATTGTGGAGTGGCGGCTTTCTTGCCGCCCCACACATTGCTACAAGCCTCTCCGCACGCGCCACAGACGTATGGAAGCCATGGAGCGGCGGTTTTTAACCGCCGATAACCAAGGTTCATAAATAAAAACCAACTGTCCGAAATCAAATGTATGATTTCGGACAGAGAATTTTCTTGAAGTAAATCTATAAAATCGGCGGTTAAAAACCGCCGTTCCATATGGCTAAACATCGGCGGTAGGAAAGCCACCGTTCCACGCAGCCGCCGTTCCATGAGGGGTAAACTGCGGCGGTAGGAAAACCGCCGCCCCATAATACCGCCGCCCCATAATACCTCCGGGCTATGGGGTTATTGACCGAGGTAGGTTTTGAGGAGGCGGGATTTCTGGCCTTTGAGACGACGGATGGCTTTCTCCTTGATCTGGCGCACACGCTCGCGGGTGAGGTCGAATTTGGCGCCGATCTCTTCGAGCGTCATCTCCTGACAGCCGATGCCGAAGAACATTTTCAGTATCTCGCGTTCGCGTTCATGCAGCTGACGCAGCGCGCGATCCACCTCCTTGGCCAGCGATTCCTGGTTGAGACCCGAGTCGGCCATGGGGCTGTCGTCGTTAGTGAGCACATCGAGCAGCGAGTTGTCCTCCCCTTCCACAAAGGGTGCGTCGACCGAGATGTGGCGCCCGGAGACTTTCAGCGTGTCGGCCACCTTGTCGACAGGCACGTCGAGCGTCTGCGCAAGCTCCTCAGGCGAAGGACGGCGCTCATTCTCCTGTTCGAATTTCGAGAGAGCTTTGGAAATCTTGTTGAGCGAGCCTACCTGGTTGAGGGGCAGACGCACAATGCGGCTCTGCTCGGCCAACGCCTGGAGAATCGACTGGCGGATCCACCACACGGCATATGATATGAATTTGAAACCGCGGGTCTCGTCGAACTTCTGCGCGGCCTTGATCAGGCCGAGGTTGCCCTCGTTGATAAGGTCGGGTAGGCTCAGACCCTGGTTCTGATACTGCTTGGCCACTGAAACGACAAAACGGAGATTCGCGCGGGTGAGTTTGTCAAGAGCTTTCTCGTCACCCTCGCGGATGCGCTGTGCCAGCTCCACCTCCTGCTCCACGGTGATCAGATCCTCACGACCTATTTCCTGAAGATATTTGTCGAGCGAGGCACTCTCGCGGTTGGTTATTGATTTGGATATTTTAAGTTGTCTCATCTTTTATACTATCAGAAAGAACGTGTCAGCGACTATGCTATAAAAAGAACGTATCAGCGACATAAAAAGCATATTGAAAACGTTAAAACTCGTTAAGCTGTGTAAGTTCCAACGTCTTCTATATCCTTTGCCTCAAAAACAGAGAGCCGCGAGTGGGACTCGAACCCACGACCTTTTCGTTACGAATGAAATGCTCTACCGACTGAGCTATTGCGGCTTGGAGATGATGAGGAAGTATCAGAATTCTGATTTATGATACTTCCTCATTCTCTTTGGTGATGCAAAGTTAGCAACTTTTCCTGAAAAGGCAAAGTTTAGTGACGTAAAACTTTGGGATTGTTATTTGACGGCGATTTTGGCGGTGTGAGCCTGGGAGGTGCCGCGGACGGCGAGGACGTAGACACCGGGCTGGAGCGAACGGGTGTCGACCAGTGCGGTGTTGCCGTCGGCTGCGAAAGCACCTACATGGAGGCCTGCGGTGTCATAGAGATCTACGGTAAAACCGTTCTCGCCGGCCACAAACACGCTGTAGCCGCCGTCGGCAGCGGTGAGGATGAAGTTCTTGGAGTCGTCGGCGAAGACATTCTCAACCGAAGCAGCCTCCTCGATGGTCTTCTTCACGGCAGCCAGCACGTCGATGCGGCCTGCGCCCCACTGTATCTTTTCGTCGGAGGTAGCCGACGAGGGGGGTGCCACGGCTGTGGATGTGAGGATATTGCGTGCACGGTCCACGGTGAGCGTGGGGTCGGCCTCGAGCATCAGGGCCACTGTGCCCGCAATGAAAGGACAGGCCATCGAAGTGCCCTGCATCACAGCCCAATAGTTGTTTTTACCCTTGAAAGTAGTGGTGGCAGTGTAATTGTCGGCCGAGGGGGAGACAAAGTTGTAGCTGTTGACAGCTGCGACGATGGCCGAGCCGGGAGCGCAGAGGTCGGGGAGGTTGACACCCTGGAAAGTGGTGCCCCACGACGAGAATGTACAGAGCTGGTTGCGGTCGGTAGCGTCTTTGAAGCTATAGCTTTTGCCACTTGCCACAGAGAAAGACTTGGCGGAGGTAAATGCGCCGGCCACAATGATGTTGGAGCCGGTGGCCATGTCGGAAATCGAGCCGTTGGCGCTGCCCGACGAGGCGCCGGGGATGCCGAGCGTCTCAAACTGGCCATCGGAGATGGTGGCGAGAATCGAGGCGCGGTTCTTGCCGCTGACCTTCACACAGGGCACATAGGATTTGTCGTTGCTGATGGCGACCATCTTCATGCGCACATAGTAACGCTTGTTCACAGGGTCGACATTGGCATAGACCTGCACCTGCGAACCTCTCACAAAAGCCTTGGCGAAAGTCTCGTCGGAGGTGTCGAACTTGTAGGTCTGGCCTGCGGCGGGAAGCTCATACTCTGTGAACTTGCCGGTGTTGAGATTGTAAAGCATAAAAGAGAAGCCGAATGCATCCTCCAGATTGTACCAGAACTCGGCACTGACCACTTCACCGGGATTTGTCATCAAGATACCGGTGATTGCCTCGGTTACCAGACGGTTGAACGTAGGGTTCCAGGCACACTTGGTGTCGGCCTCGTTGCCGGCGGCCACAACAATAATGGCATCCTCGCCCAGACCGGCCAGATAACGGTTGAATGCCGACGAGCCGTCGTGAGGACCCACGGTTGAGCCTAATGAAAGGTTCACCACAGCGGGTTTGTTGACCGACTTGGCATAATCGATCACACGCTCCACACCATCGAGGATATTGTCGTCGTAGAGAATACCGCCGGTCATCACTATGTCGGCATCGGAGGCCAGGCCGTAGTAAGGCATAGGCTGGTTTTCCTGCACGCGGCCATTGAGACCGAAAGTCGAGGGACCGTTATAGCCGCCCGCCATGATGGAGCATACATGGGTGCCGTGCGTCCAGCCGCTGTAGTCGGTGGCCGCCTTGGCAATCTCTTCGGGGGTAGTATAGGACGCCGAGGGGTTGCCGGCTACTCCGTCAGTCATATAAAAATAGACCTGCTTCACTCGGTTGGCAGTCTGATCGGCGTTCTGGAAAGCCACATGATTGGGGTCGAGACCCTGATCCATCAGGCCGGCGATGACACCTTTACCCTTGTAGGCCTTTGTCAGGCCGACGCCGGTGCCGTCGAGAACAGGGTCGGCGTTGGCCACGCTGCGGGCAAAATACATCATAGGCTGCTGCTTTCCACCCTTGTCGATGCTGATCACCGACTCGAGAGCCGCCATAGCCTCCATCTGCGAGGGTGTAGCGCTGACAATAGCCACATCGGCGCGGAAGCGTTTCACCTCCACACCGAGCGCCTTGATCTCATCGAGGGCGGCAGGCGAGGCCACAGTCACCATCAGCGTCACAGGCAGCTCGGAGGCCTTTGCATCGGCAGTAGACACCTTGACGGCGTGGCGGTAGTTTTCAACAATCGAGGCGGCGTCCATGTTGTATTTCGACTGACCGAACGCAACAACGGGTGTTAAAAGCAGGGAAAATTTAAGTAAATTTTTTAACATCTTATATCTTTGAATTAAACGACAATCAGCGAGTCGCCGGCCTGAAGGCCGGGCAACTCGCTTATTGTCATGAGTTATAGGGAAAAACTATTCTCTACGACTTAGTGGAGCGATTTCTTGCAATCCTTGAAGATGGTGCGATCTCTCATCTCGGCTGCAGGGAGAAGTTGAGCCTTTCTGGCAACAGTCGATATCGCGAGAGGACCGTGACCGTTGAAAGCAGCTGTCGAGGCAGTCTTTGCATTGGCCGAAGCAGATGCGGGAGCGCTGGGGAGAACGAGCTTCCAGGTGTAGGGATCCTGCATTGCTTTAGCGATCTGATTATTGAGAACGAATGCCCAGATAGTGCTCTTCGGTTTGGATTCGAACACACCATCCTTGAAAGTGTCGTTCAGACCTGCGGCGATAATGTCGGCTTCGGTTGTCTCGCCGTCACCATCGGTCCAACCTGCATAGTTGCAGATATAGAGAGCGCCGGTCTGAGGTCCAAAGTTGATCTTGGTGCTCTGCAGATCCATGAAAACGCAGTCAGGGTTGGTAGCGTCGAGTTCAATGTAAGTTTCGCTTGTGAAGTCAACACCGTAAGGACAGATACCTTTCTTGAAGGGGTTCATGATGCGGTACATATTGGGGTCGCCGCCAAACTGGGCAACCTCTACCTCATAGGTGGGGATATCTTCCTGAGTTTCGTCATCCTCCATCACAGCGAGGGGATAGAATATACCGTCGGTGAACTGACCCTTGCCGATAACGGTCCAGACAGTCGAGGGATCGACATACATCTCATATCCGGGGAGGATAATGCGGAAGTTAGCGTTGCGGTTGCCATAATAGATACTTGTAATATTAGCGAAAGTAACAGCCCACTGATCAGTACCATAGGTAATATTACCCTGACTGAGAGTGCCATAGGAGTTACCTTCGGGAGTGCGGCCGTTGGAAAGATCATAGTTACCCATAGCGGTGAGCATGACTTCGCCATCCTCGTCGAGAGTCAGACCGGAGTAATACCAGGGGTCGGATTTGCCGGTACCAAGAGCGACACCATTCTCATCACACAGAACAACCTGATTGGGTTTGCTGATATTGAAGTACATATAATGGTGCGCCGAAGCATCATACATGCCATCCTCATAATAAGGCCATGCGGGTCCGTAGGGGTCAACAACACGGATAATCTTGTCATTGACAGGGCTGGTCTCGATCTTCACTTCATAGGGAACTACATCCAGGCCGTAGAGCGGAGCAACAAGACCGTCGTAGAACTCAGCCATGGTCTCTCCATCCTTACCAACCATGGGATTCCAGGGATTGTAGTTGAAGCGATAGGAGATCTTGTCAGTGTAGTAGGGAGTAACCACGCCATTGCCTACAGAAACGGTGACGGCATAGTCGGTGCGGGCCTGTACCTTGGTCATATCCACGCCTACAACAATTGTCGACTCCTTGGAACCGGAGGCAAAAGTTACGTTGGCGGGGAAAGTGAAACCGTTCTGGCTCGGAGTTACCTGAGCTTTTACAGGCACGGTGAGGGCTGCGCCTGCATCCTTGCGATAAACAGGGATTTCGATGGCGCGGGTATTTTCGTTCACCTCAATCTCGTTGTTGTCCTCGTAGGAGAAGAATACAGGCAGAGATTCGGGGACTTCGGCGGGATTGTACTTCGGTTCCTCATCGGTGCAGGCACCGAGAGAGAACGCCAGAGCCGCCATGGTGAAAAGTCGGAATATATTTTTCATTGTCGATCGGGGGCTTAAATATTGTCAAGAGAAGTGAACTTGTTGCCGATGTTGGGGTTAAGCCAACCTTCGACACCCTTGTTGAAGTTGGCCTCGTAGTCAACGAAGGGCCAGGTGGTCCAGCCGGGACGGCCTACGGTGTTGAAGCGGCTGCCCTGAGGCCAGTTGGTACCGGGATAAGCGCGGGTTACCGAGATATTAAGACGCTTGATGTCGAAGAAAGTCTGACCTTCGCCCCAAAGCTCAATGCTCTTCTGCTTGAAGATCTCTTCTATAAGAGATGCCTGATCGTTGGCGGGGTCCACATATTCGGCGTAGCGGTAATTCTTCATAAAGTTCTCAAGAGCGGCCTTACCCTGGGCATAGTTGGTGTGGGCAAGAGCCTCGGCCTTGATAAAGTACATCTCCTCTACACGCATCAGGGGGATTGCAACGGCGTTGGTAACGGTGGGGTCGTTGGTCACACCCTGACCGCAACGGAATTTAATCGAGACATAGGGAGCAAGCTGAGCACCCTTGGCAGCATTGAGGAAAGGTTCCTGACCCGAAAGGGAAGAACCCTTGGGAGCCTTGAAGAGCAGCTTGCGCCAATCTTTGTCGGGGATAGACTCATAGAAGTTTTTGTCGGCGGTAGGAGAGCATGCATATTTGCCTGAATAGCCGTAATCAGATTCTGCAATCATGAAAGAACCCCAGCCGGTATAGTAGACAACATCGTCATTGCTTTCGATCTGCAGGCCCCAGAGCCATGCAGAGGGGGTCATGTCATTGAAACCTGTTTTTGGATCGGTGAACTGGGCGCGGGTAAGAGGAGTTGCGCCGCTGGTGGTAATAGCCAGATCAGCCTCCTTGGCGGCATTGACATAATCCTCGTCCCACATATACACACGGGCTTTGATACCGTGGGCCACTGCCTCAGAGGGGAGATCCTTTGAAGCGGGAGCAATACCCGACTTTTTGAAGAGAGCGATAGCCTCGTCGAGCTGACCGAGCAGATAGTTGCGCATATCGTCATGCTTCATACGGGGATTGTTGTCAGGGTCGGTGACACCGTCGATGGTAACAGGGACGGTAAGGCCGGTGATATTGTTGCCCGATTTGTTGATTGGGCTGATATTGTCGCTGGGAAGATACTCATAGGTGCGGGCCATATCGATCAGCATGGCTGCACGATAGGTCTTAGCCTGTGCGAGCTGGCTCTGCTTGGCGGGATCCTCGGTGTTTGCGTCGATGGCGGCGATCAATGATTCGCATGTACGGACCTCGAAGTTGTAGAAGTACCAGTTGAGCTGCGAGCAGAAATACTCGTCGTCCATACTTTTGGTGACGCTCTGATAGTAGTAGAAGAACTGACGACCGTTATAGGGCTGAAAGCAGTCGCCTGCCATAAAGTTACGGGCGATCATAGTCGAGGGGTATGCGAAGTCGTAAGGCTGCACTTCTCTATTAATCGGCCACACACCATATGTCTTCATATAGGCGGGCATTGCTTTGAGCATGGCTTCGAGACCCTTGTCGGAGCCGTTGAGCTGCTCCTGGGTGACCTGATTTGTAGGCTCTGTCTCGTCGATGCAGGATGAGAGCATCATCGACGCAGCAACAGCGCAGAGAAGAGCCGGTCGGAATATATATTTCATATTGATAACTTGCTCTGAGGTTGATTAGAAAGTGAGTGTTAAGCCGCCGGTGAATGTGCGGATAGGCGAATAGTAGGCGTTGGTGGTAGCACCGGTGATGCTCTGACGGGGGTCGAGACCCTGACGTTTTGACCAAAGCCATACATTCTCGGCTGCGAAGTAAACGCGAAGCTTCTGAACGAAGAACTTCTGGGTGAGTTTAACGGGGAGAGTGTAGCCGAAGTTGATGTTCTGGAGGCTCAGATAGGAAGCGCTGGTGAGGAAGCGGTTAGATGTGGAGATATCATTATCGCCGAAACGCCAGCGGGGGATGTCGCTGTTGGGGTTTTCGGGAGTCCATGCCTTGAGGACGTCGGCGTGGAATGCGCTACCGATATTATTTGCATTGGGAGTCATCATATAGCCCTTGTAGGCCGAATCCATTACCTTGCCGCCGAGACCATAGGCGAAGTCCATCGAGAAGTCGAAATCGCGGAAAGTGAGAGTGGTGCCGAAACCGCCATAAACATCGTTAAGGGCGGTGCCGTTAAGGTACTGTGTGGGGTCTTCCTTATAGGTGACTTTCTCACGACCGGTAATATTGCCGTCGGCATCCTTGATATCTTTCCAGTACATGCCTTCACCGGTTTCGGGGTTGACGCCAGCCCAGTCGTAGCAATACCATGTGTACATGGGGAGACCTTCGCCCTGGAAGTAACCGCCGGAAGCGGAGCCTTCATGACCTTCGACAGTCATGTTTCTATTTGTTTCGGGGAGCTTGACGATGCGGTTGCGCAGATAGGTAAGGTTGAAATTGAGGGTCCAGGTCCAGTCGTTGGTGGAGATAACGGTGCCGTTCAACTGAAGTTCAAGACCGGAGTTAGACATATCACCGAAATTCTGCCATATGTTGGAGTAACCGGTCGAAGCTGCCAGAGGCTTCTGGTAGAGCATACCGTGAGTCTTGCGATAGAAGTAGTCTACCTCACCGGTGAGGCGGTAGTTGAAGAGTGAGAATTCCACGCCGGTGTTGAAGTTGGAGTTCTTCTCCCAGGTGATGTCGGGGTTACCCTTTACGGTGGAGGGTGAGAGACCGGGCTGGTCGCCTACGTTAACAATAGAATAGCGGTTGGTGTAGAGATACGAGGGGATACCGTCGTTACCCTGTTCACCGTAAGAAATCTTATATTTGAGTTCGTTGACCCAGTCGGCGTTAAAGAAAGATTCCTTGGAGATGATCCAGGCGCCGCCGATCGACCAGAAGTTACCCCAGCGGTGGTCGGGGTGGAACTTCGAGGAGGCGTCGCGACGATAGGAAACGTTGCCGAAATATTTCGAAGCATAGTCATACTGACCCTGGAAGAGCCAGCCTTCGTTGTTATATGCGCCGGAATAAGAGCTCATGGTGCCGTCGACAACAGCGTTATCGAGTTCGGCGATGCCGGGGAGGAAAAGCTGGTTACGGTCTGCATCCAAAGTAGCGGAGCGCTCGTAGGTATTCTCGTGACCTGCAAGGGCTGCAACATTGTGGTCGCCAAATTTGTGGCTCCAGTTGAGCAGCTGCTGATAGGTGGCGACAGTTTTACGTCCGTGGCTTACAGATACAGAACCTCCCGTAGAAGAATAAGAGGGTAAATAGGGGTTACCGAGGAACTGGCCGCGGTATTCATCTACATAAACGCTGTTTTTCGAAGTGAAGCGGAAATCCTTAAGGAAACGAACCTCTACAGTACCGGTTGCACGGAATGTGTTGCCGGTGGTAAGATTGGTGTTATAGAGTGTACCTGACATACCGTTAGAACCAGATGCAGCACCGGCAGGACGCTTGTAGCCGGCGTTCTGGCCATCACCGTAGTCATAAAGGAGCATGCCGGCAGAGTTGAGCATACGATTGCCATCGGCATAACGGAGGAACATAGGATAGATAGGAGCAATGGAGATGGCCGTACCCAGAGGGTTGGAGGAGAGAGTTGTGGAACCGTCGCCCGACATAGCTTTGTTGTCATAGTGGGCATAGGAGAGGTCGCCGCCTACTTTCAGCCAGCTCTTGATCTGTGAGTTGGCAGCCAAGCGGCCGGTGAAGCGCTCGTAGCTGGTATTCTTGATGATACCTTCATTCTTCAGGTAACCGAAAGATGCGAAGAAATCGCCCTTGTCACCGGAATTGCTGGCCGAGATATTGTATTCCTGACGGAGGCTTGAGGAATAGGTATTGTCGAGCCAGTTGTCGGGATAAAGGAGGTAGTCGACACCTTTGTAGTTGGCGACGCGACCAAGGGTAGCATTGGGGTTAAGACGACCGTTCTGACCGATAAAGAGTTCACCTTCAGGGACGTTGAAGACCTGATAGCCGAGACCGGTACCATCGCCATAGATCATCTCGGCGTTGGTGCGGCGGCAGGCAGCTTCTGCGCTGAGGCCGAGCGAACGGTAATAGTCGTTGAGGGCGCTATAGTAAGTCTCGTAGTAGAGGGCAGGATCCTTGATGGTGTTGTAGTCCTGCTGGGCGCGGGTGTTGGCACCCCACTTGGCGTCGAGGGTAACGGTGGCACCCTGATTCGACTTGCCGCGCTTTGTGGTGATGAAGATCACACCGTTGGCACCGCGGGCACCGTAGAGGGCGTTGGAGGCGGCGTCGGTCGATACTGTCAGCGACTCGATATCGTTGGGGTTGATAGCGGAGATATCGCCCGAGAAAGGTATACCGTCGAGCACATAGAGAGGCGCATTGTTCACGTTGGAGTTAACGGAGGAGATACCGCGGATACGGATGGTGGAGGGGCCGCTGCCGGGCTGGCCGGATGCGTTAAACATCTGCAGACCGGGAGCCTTGCCGTTGAGCGACGAGAGCACGTTGGTTACGGTGCTCTTCTCGATCTGCTCGGCCGAGACGACAGCTGCGGTACCGGTGAAGGCCTGACGGGTTGACTGACCGTAGGCGGTGACAATCACGTCAGAAAGAACGTTGGCGGCGGGGTCGAGTTTGATGACCATCTTGCCCGATGTGATGTCGACGATCTTGGATGCCATGCCGACATACGAAATCGTGAGCTTATGAACGTTCTGAGGCACTGAAATAGAGAAGTTGCCGTCGATGTCGGCGGCAACGCCGGTACCACCTCCGACGGGCTGCACGGTAGCACCGGACAGCGGCTCATCGTCGGCAGCCGACACGACAGTACCTGTCACCGTGCGGTTCTGGGCGAAAGCCATTGCCGCGGTGAAGACCACTGTCAAGAGAAGTGAAAACAGTTTTTTCATACACTAAAGATTATTAAACACAATTTTTGATAAATTTCAGAAATAACAATACCGGCTTATCGCCTAAATATTAAGCGAAAGCTGATAAACAGGTTATGAATTTCAAAATCAAAGCACATGTCTGCTACAATTATCAATCGGATAATAGACAAACCTATGTCTGTTTTGCACTGTTATGGCACAAAATTACCACAAAAATTCAATGTAGACAACGTTTTTCAAACATTTTTTGCTGATTTTAACAAAAAAGTTCTCACCGTGCCAGTTTAAGACATCCCGGCGATGTGTAAAAAAATTGTCGGCGGCTGGAAAGCCGCCGCTCCATACATTGCTACACACGCTAACACAGACGTATGGGGGCGGTATGGGGCGGCGGCTTTCCTGCCGCCGATTATCATTAGATTATTTGGGGGTCATGGATTAAGAGCTTGTTTAATAATAAATGTTACCGATAGGGCGGTCACTGTTCGAGCAGATTTCTGCTTGCGTTGAGGGAGTTATGGGGTTCCATAACGACCGATGCGCAAACAGAAAGATGCCGGACAGTGACCGACAAACGGGTATTATTTTCAAGAACTTCACATCTGTTAAAAATTATTCTCATGTTTCTGAGAAATATCTTTTGTAAAAAATTACCTTTGTTTCGCATATCCCGGCCTGCTTTCGTCCTGTTCCTCAGTCGTGTACACACGTACACTCCATCGTCACACGACGAAATCAGGCTCAGGATATGCG
>CEAC01025107.1_pt1 | contig 17852 bp, 9 predicted proteins | sample 557411 | NCBI WGS metagenome assembly CEAC01 (sample SAMEA3182094, study PRJEB8094) | gut metagenome | biome: human; feature: gut; material: Stool; isolation source: human stools | place: Canada | collected 2012-02-21
GCCAAAGCCTCCCCTCGATAGGGGAGGTGGCTGCGCCAAAGGCGCAGACGGAGAGGTTCAGCCCACGGCAGCGTCGAAACCAGACAGAAAAACGATAAATACCAAAAATTACCAAATGGCAAGTCGAAACATTTTCTGACGAAGAGACACGGATTTTCCCCCTTCGACAGGGCGAATCGGTTACAATAGCCGCAGACGCGGCATTGGGATCGGCCGCGCGCGGAGAGGAGGGAAAACGAGAGAAAAAAGGAGGGACACAGGATGGATGTGCGCACACGCACCGAAGAGATCGAGCGGCTGACGCTGGCCCCGTGGGCGACGTTCAGCGATGCAAGCCGGGGCAGGCAGAGACCGGAGGAACAGGACCCCATCCGCCCTGTGTTCCAGCGGGACCGCGACCGGGTGCTCCACTGCAAGGCGTTCCGGCGGCTCAAGCAGAAAACGCAGGTCTTCCTCTCGCCGGAGGGCGACCTCTACCGCACCCGCCTGACCCACACGCTGGAAGTCTCCCAGATCGCCCGCACCATCGCCCGGGCGCTGCGGCTCAACGAGGACCTGACCGAGGCCATCAGCCTCGCCCACGACCTTGGCCACACCCCCTTCGGCCACGCCGGAGAGCGGGCGCTGGATCAGCTCACGCCCGGCGGCTTCAAGCACTATATGCAGAGCCTGCGGGTGGTGGACAAGCTCGAGAAGGACGGGCAGGGCCTCAACCTGACCTGGGAGGTGCGCAACGGCATCGTCACCCACACAAAAGGCGTTTGGGCCGCGACGCCCGAGGGCCGCATCGTGCGGATGGCCGACCAGATCGCCTACGTCAACCACGACATCGAGGACGCCGTCCGGGCCGGTGTACTGGACCCGGCCACCCTGCCGAAGGACTGCACCGCCGTGCTGGGCCAGACGAAGTCCGCCCGCATCACCACCATGATAAACAGCATCCTCGCCCACAGCGACGGGGATGTGGCAGTCGGCGCGGAGGAGAATGAAGCCTTCCTCGCCCTGCGGGACTTCATGTATGCCACCGTGTATGTGGACAAGACCGCCAAGGCCGAGGAGCAGAAGGTGGACAAGGTCATCGGGGAGCTGTACGAGTATTATCTGGCCCATGTGGACCAGATGTCCAACTTCTACGTCCAGCTGGCCTATCAGGACGACCCCGAGCGGGCCGTCACCGACTATATCAGCGGCATGAGCGACGAATTTGCCATCCGGACCTTTGAGGACGTCTTTGTGCCTCGCAAGTGGCACGTTTTGTAAAAAGGAGCGCCGAACATCGTTATGATCCCACACGAATATATTGAAGAGCTGACCCGCCGCACCGACATCGTGGAGCTGGTGGGCGGCTATGTCCAGCTCAAGCGGAAGGGCCGGCTCTACGGCGGTCTGTGTCCCTTCCACAGCGAGAAGACCCCCTCGTTCTACGTCTATCCGGACACCCAGAGCTTCTATTGCTTTGGCTGCGGTGCAGGCGGCGATGCAGTGACCTTTACCAAAAAGATAAACAGCATCGACTACGTGGAGGCCGTCAAGCTGCTGGCCCAGCGGGCCGGTATGCCCGAGCCCACCGAGGACGACAAGACGGGCCGTCTGCGCAGCCGCATCCTCACCATGAACAAGGACGCGGCCCGCTTCTTCCACGCCTGCCTCAACTCCACCGTGGAGGAGGCTCGACAGGCCCGTGCCTACTGGCGTCGGCGAGGCCTCGACGACAAGACCATCAACCGCTTCGGGCTGGGCTACGCCCCCGACGACGGGCAGGCGCTCTACCAGCATCTCCGGGACAAGGGCTACAACCAGCAGGAGCTGGACGCCAGCGGCTTATTCAAGCGGAGCCAGTCGGGCCGCATCTACTGCCTGTTCTGGCGGCGGGTCATGACCCCCATCTTTGACCTGCGGGGCAATATCATCGCCTTCGGTGGCCGTGTGCTGGACGACTCCAAGCCCAAGTACGTCAACAGCCCCGAGACGCTGGTCTACCACAAGTCGGACACGGTGTTCGCGCTCCAGATCGCAAAGCGGAGCGCTTCCCATCGGTACATCCTCTGCGAGGGCTACATGGATGTCATCTCCATGCATCAGGCGGGCATCGACACCGCTGTCTGCGCCTGCGGCACGGCCCTGACGCCCGACCAGATCAAGCTCATCAGCCAGTATGCCGATGAGGTCATCCTCAGCTACGACTCCGACGAGGCGGGCCAGAAGGCCACCCTCCGCTCGCTGGAGCTGTTCCGCAACAGCCCGGTGCGGGTGGGCGTGCTGCAGATCCCGGGCGCGAAAGACCCGGACGAGTACATCAAGAAATACGGTGCCGACCGCTTCAAAGCCCTGCTGGACGGCGTGGGCAATGCGCTGGACTTCCGGCTGGGCCGTCTGCGCAGTCAGTACGACCTCAAACAGGACGCTCAGCGCCTCGAGTATGTCAAGGAAGCGGTGGAGATGCTGGCGCAGCGCTCCAACCCTACCGAGCAGGAGGTCTACGCCGGGCGTCTGGCCGAGGAGACGAACATCTCCAAGACCGCCATCATGGCCCAGCTGGCCGACGCCGTGAAGAAAGCGGGCAGCAGGCGCCGCCGGGAGCAGAACCGCGCCCGCCTGCAGGAGGGGGAGATGAACCAGATCAAAGTCCCCTACAGCGCAGGCCGGGGCGCACTGGGCATGGCCAGCGCAGAACAGCGGCTTCTGGCCGCCATGCTGCGGGAGCCGGGCTATATCGATAAGGTGAGCGCCCAGCTCAGGCCGGAACAGTTCTTGCAGCCCCAGCAGAAGGAGCTGTACGAAGCCATGCTCCGCTGCAGGGAGCAGGGGGTGGAGGTGAGCCTCGCCACCCTGCGGGCCTTTGTCAGCGAGGAAGCTCTGAATGAATTGAGCCGTCTTGCGGCACAATACAGCGATGTGAACTGTACGCCGGAGGACATCAAGCTCTATCTGGAACGCATCGCCCGGGGGACCCCTGTGGCCAGCCGCGCCGCCAGTATGTCAACCAACGATATTGAACAGTATCTCCAGTCGATGCGGGAACAAAAGCAGGGAACTGCTGACGCAGAAGATTCGGTCTGATCTCTCCACCGGCTGGGGCCGGAAGGAGAAGCACAGATGCAGAAAATGTCACAGACGGAAGAAATGGCGAAGATGCTGGCGGGACGCGCCCGCCGCCATGTCCTGACGCCCGAGCAGGTGAGCCGTGCCATGGAAGAGCAGGACTTCGACCCGGCGGGGCTGGATGAGCTGTATGCCGCACTGGAGACGCGGGGCGTGCAGGTAGCCGAGGAAGAGACAGAGCTGCCGCTTCTGGACGAAGAGCAGATCGGAAAGCTCGAGCATGAGCTGTCCGCCGAAGGCGTGGCGCTGGACGACCCGGTGAAGACCTATCTGAAAGAGATCGGCCGGGTGCCGCTGCTCTCGGCGGAAGAGGAAGCCGCCCTTGCCCGTGCCGCGCAGGCAGGGGACGAGGACGCCCGCCGCCGTCTCAGCGAAGCGAACCTCCGCCTCGTCGTCTCGGTGGCAAAGCGGTATGCCGGGCGGGGCCTGCCCTTCCTCGATCTGATCCAGGAAGGCAACCTCGGCCTGATGAAGGCGGCGGAGAAGTTCGAGCCGGACCGGGGCTTCAAGTTCTCGACCTACGCCACCTGGTGGATACGCCAGTCCATCACCCGGGCCATCGCCGACCAGGGCCGCACCATCCGCATCCCGGTGCATCTGGTGGAGAGCATCAACCGGGTGAAGAAGACGGCAGGAGAGCTGCTGCGCCGCACAGGCCGGGAGCCCACCGCCGAGGAGATCGCCGCCCAGCTGGACATGGAGCCCGCCCGGGTGCGGGAGCTGATACAGCTGGCTCAGGACCCCATCAGCCTCGAGACGCCGGTGGGGGAGGAAGAGGACGCCCACCTCGAGGACTTCATCCAGGATGATGAGGCAGGCGTCCCTGCCGACGAGGCCGGGCGGCAGCTGCTCCGCCGGGAGCTGATGAATGTGCTCAAGAGCCTGACGCCCCGGGAAGAGCGGGTCATCGCCCTCCGCTTCGGTCTGGAGGATGGCCGCGCCCGGACGCTGGAAGAGCTGGGCCGGGAGTTCAACGTCACCCGGGAGCGGGTGCGCCAGATCGAGGCCAAAGCCCTGCGCAAGCTCCGCCACCCCAGCCGGGCCAAGCGCCTGCGGGATTATCTGGATGAATAAACCGGATTGCAAGAGTAAATGGTGACAAAATGCACAAGGGTGTTTTTGTCTGGAACGTAAAAAACAAAAAAATCAACCCCAAAATCGCGCAAAGCATACACGTTCCCGGGTGTCCGATAAAAGAGGGCGTCCGGGAAATTTTTTGCCTCAAAACGGAAAAATGGCTTGACAACAGGGGTTTCAGGGTGTATACTGCATTAGTATCACATAATGGCCTAGTGCGCCAAAAAGGGAGTTTGCGCAGCATGAGCGGAACGGGTCCTACCGAAAAGTTTGTGCAAAACGCCGGACTTCTGCGCGCGGTGCAGGCCGAATTATGTGTGTCTGCTCAAATTCGACCTGCATTTTGCAACATCCGTAGAGTATAAAAGTAAGGAGTGGTTGATTTTATGATGAAAGTCAAGCCCGTCAAGCTCGGCAAGACCGAGCGCATGAGCTTCTCCCACATCGACGAAGTCATCAGTATGCCGAACCTCATCGAGGTCCAGAAGAACTCTTATCAGTGGTTCCTGGACGAGGGCCTGAAAGAGGTCTTCCACGACATCGGCACCATTGAGGACTACACCGGCAATCTGGCACTGAGCTTCGTGGACTTCCGTCTCGATAAAGAGCCCAAGTACAGCATCAAAGAGTGCAAAGAGCGCGACGTGACCTATGCAGCACCCCTGCGCGTCACCGCCCGTCTGCTGAACAAGGAGACCGGCGAGGTGAAGGACCAGGAGATCTTCATGGGCGACTTCCCCCTGATGACCGACGCCGGCACCTTTGTCATCAACGGTGCAGAGCGCGCCATCGTCAGCCAGCTGGTCCGTTCTCCCGGCGTATTCTACGGCCATGATCACGATAAGGTGGGCAACGACCTGTACAGCGCCACCATGAACCCCAACCGCGGCGCCTGGCTGGAGTACGAGACCGACGCTTCCAACGTGTTCTATGTCCGTATCGATAAGAACCGCAAGCTGCCCGTCACCGTGCTCTGCCGCGCACTGGGCCTGTCTTCCAACGAGGATATCCTGAACTACTTCGGCGAGGATGAGCGCATCCTTGCTACTCTGGAAAAGGATACCACCAAGAACACCGAGGAAGGCCTGCTGGAAGTCTACCGCAAGCTGCGCCCCGGTGAGCCTCCCACGGTGGAGTCCGCTACCAGCCAGCTCAATATGCTCTTCTTCGACCCCCGCCGCTACGATCTGTCCCGGTTCGGTCGCTATAAGATGAACAAGAAGCTGTCTCTGGCACGCCGCATCATGAACCACATCGCCGCCGAGAACGTCGTCGCTCCTCTGACCGGCGAACTGCTCATCGAGAAGGATGCCAAGATCACCCGTCAGCTGGCTGAGGCCGCTGACAACGCCGGCGTCAATGTCGTCGTGCTGAACGTCGAGGGCAAGAAGGTCAAGGTCATCACCAATGGCTGTGTTGACGCTCAGGGCTTCTTCTCCTTCGATGTCAAGGAGTGTGGCATCAACGAGCGCTGCTCCTTTGAGGAGATCAAGAAGATCCTCGACACCACTTCGGATGTGGAAGAGCAGAAGGAGCTGCTGCGCCGCAACCACGACCAGCTCATCGGCCGCACCGTCACCGTGACCGACATCCTGTCTTCCATCAACTATCTGAACGGCCTGGGCCACGGCATCGGCACCACCGATGACATCGACCATCTGGGCAACCGCCGCATCCGCAGCGTGGGTGAGCTGCTGCAGAACCAGTTCCGCATCGGCTTCTCCCGCATGGAGCGCGTCATCCGTGAGCGGATGACCCTGCAGAGCCAGGACCAGAGCGTCATCACTCCGCAGGCCCTCATCAATATCCGTCCTGTGGTCGCCGCCATCAAGGAGTTCTTCGGTTCCTCTCCGCTGTCCCAGTTCATGGACCAGAACAATCCTCTGGCTGAGCTGACCCACAAGCGCCGTCTGTCTGCTCTGGGCCCCGGCGGTCTGAGCCGTGACCGCGCAGGCTTCGAGGTCCGCGACGTCCACTACAGCCACTATGGCCGTATGTGCCCCATCGAGACTCCTGAAGGCCCCAACATCGGTCTGATCTCCTATCTGGCATCCTACGCCAAGATCAATGAGTACGGCTTCGTTGAGGCTCCTTACCGCAAGGTCAAGAAGACCTACGACGAGAAGGGCCGCCTCATCGACCAGGTCGTCACCGACGAGGTCGAGTATATGACCGCTGACGTCGAGGACGAGTACGTCGTTGCTCAGGCCAACGAGCCTCTGGACGAGACCAAGCACTTCAAGCGCGCCCGCGTTTCTGCCCGCCGCCGCGACGACATTCTGGAGATCGACGCCGAGAAGGTCGATTATATGGACGTCTCGCCCCGAATGATGGTCTCTGTCGCTACCGCCTGCATCCCCTTCCTGGAGAACGATGACTGTAACCGTGCTCTGATGGGCTCCAACATGCAGCGTCAGGCAGTGCCTCTGATGGTCACCCAGCAGCCCATCGTTGCTACCGGTATGGAGTACAAGGCTGCTACCGACTCCGGCACCGCGGTTCTGGCAAAGAACGACGGTATCGTTGAGAAGGTGGACGCTGACCATGTCGAGGTGCGCAACGCTCAGGGCGCCGTGGACAACTATTCTCTGGTCAAGTTCGCCCGCTCCAACGCAGGCACCTGCATCAACCAGCGCCCCATCGTCGAGGTGGGCGAGAACGTCAAGGCCGGTCAGGTGCTGGCCGACGGCCCCGCAATGCGCAACGGCGAGATCTCTCTGGGCAAGAACGCCCTCATCGGCTTCATGACCTGGGAGGGCTACAACTACGAGGACGCCGTCCTGCTGAACGAGAAGATCGTCCGTGAGGACGTTTACACCTCTATCCACATTGAGGAATATGAGACTGAGTCCCGCGACACCAAGCTGGGACCCGAAGAGATCACCCGCGACATCCCCAACGTCTCTGAGGATGCTCTGAAGGACCTGGACGAGCGCGGCATCATCCGCATCGGCGCCGAGGTCAAGAGCGGTGATATTCTGGTCGGTAAAGTCACCCCGAAGGGCGAGACCGAGCTGACCGCTGAGGAGCGCCTGCTCCGTGCCATCTTCGGCGAGAAGGCCCGCGAGGTGCGTGACACCTCTCTGCGTGTGCCTCACGGCGAGTATGGCATCATCGTGGACGTCAAGGTCTTTACCCCGGAGAACAGCGACGAGCTGCAGCCCGGTGTGCGCGAGGTCGTCCGCTGCTACATCGCACAGAAGCGCAAGATCAGCGTCGGCGATAAGATGGCAGGCCGTCACGGCAACAAGGGTGTCGTTTCCCGCATCCTGCCGCAGGAGGATATGCCCTACCTGCCCGACGGCACCCCGCTGGACATCGTGCTGAACCCCCTGGGCGTTCCTTCCCGTATGAACATCGGTCAGGTGCTGGAAGTCAACCTGGGCTACGCTGCCAAGGCCTGCGGCATCAAGGTCATGACCCCCGTCTTCGACTCCGCCCGCGAGGCTGACATCGGCGATACCTTCGATACCGCCCGCGAGATGTGGCACGGCGAGAATGCTCCTGCATATCCCACCAAGCTCCCCAAACTGATGGGCGAGAAGGGCCACATCATCGACTTCTCCAAGATCGAGCTGGACCGCGACGGCAAGACCACCGTTTACGATGGCCGTACCGGTGAGAAGTTCGATAACCGCGTTACCGTCGGTTATATGTACTACCTCAAGCTGCATCACCTCGTTGATGATAAGATCCATGCCCGTTCCACCGGCCCCTACTCTCTGGTCACCCAGCAGCCTCTGGGCGGCAAGGCTCAGTTCGGCGGCCAGCGCTTCGGCGAGATGGAGGTCTGGGCTCTGGAAGCTTACGGTGCTGCTTACACCCTGCAGGAGATCCTGACCGTCAAGTCCGATGACGTCGAGGGCCGTGTCAAGACCTACGAGGCCATCGTCAAGGGCGAGCCCATCCCGCAGCCGGGCATCCCCGAGTCCTTCCGCGTTATGCTCAAGGAACTGCAGTCTCTGGGTCTGGACGTCGTGGTCCAGGACAAGGAAGGCAACGAGATCGACATGCGCCAGAACTTCGACGACGAAGAGACCGGCTTCGATATGCGTGATGTTGCCGGCACCGAGACTGTCGCCAACGAGAACGAGCTGCTGAACGATTACACCATCAAGGACGCCGATGCTGGTTTCGATGATCCCTCCGTGCTGGAGGATGACAACTCTGCCGCTGCAGAGTCCGCTTCTGACGAAGTGAACATCGACGAATAATAAGGCCCCTTTGAGAAAGCTGTGTTTCCCTGCGCGGTGCGCGTGCTGCCGCCGCAGGGCAGGGGAGGGCAGCGGGTCTTCCAACGTCAACTGTTATCATCGAGACTATAAAGATTAAGAAAGGGTTCGTTTCATGGAAAACAACGTCTTCGATTCGATCAAAATCGGCCTTGCCTCTCCTGACCAGATCCGCAACTGGAGCTATGGCGAGGTGAAGAAGCCTGAGACCATCAACTACCGCACCCTGAAGCCGGAGCGCGACGGTCTGTACTGCGAGCGCATTTTTGGACCTACCAAGGACTGGGAGTGCCACTGCGGCAAGTATAAGCGCATCCGTTATAAGGGCAAGATCTGCGACCGCTGCGGCGTCGAGGTGACCAAGGCCAAGGTCCGCCGTGAGCGTATGGGCCACATCGAGCTGGCTGCTCCTGTGAGCCACATCTGGTACTTCAAGGGCATCCCCAGCCGCATCGGCCTGATGCTGGACATCAGCCCCCGCCTGCTGGAGAAGGTCCTCTACTTTGCAAGCTATATCGTCACCGATCCCGGCCTGACCCCGCTGGAAAAGAAGCAGCTGCTGACCGAGAAAGAGTACCGCGAGATGCGCGAGCGCTACGGCGACGAGTTCGAGGCTGCGATGGGTGCTGAGGCCGTTCAGGACCTGCTGAAGGAGATCGACCTCGACCAGCTCAGCGCTGAGCTGACTGCCGAGGTGGAGAAGTCCTCCGGCCAGAAGAAGGTGCGTATCCTGAAGCGTCTGGAAGTCGTCGAGGCTTTCCGCGTTTCCGGCAACCGCCCCGAGTGGATGGTCATGGACGTGCTGCCCGTGCTGCCGCCTGACCTGCGCCCCATGGTCCAGCTGGACGGCGGCCGCTTCGCCACCTCCGACCTGAATGACCTGTACCGCCGCGTCATCAACCGCAACAACCGTCTGCGCCGCCTGCTGGAGCTGGGCGCTCCTGACATCATCGTGCGCAACGAGAAGCGTATGCTGCAGGAAGCAGTTGACAGCCTCATCGACAACGGCCGCCGCGGCCGTCCCGTCACCGGCCCCAACAACCGCGCACTGAAGAGCCTTTCCGATCTGCTGAAGGGCAAGCAGGGCCGCTTCCGTCAGAACCTGCTGGGCAAGCGTGTTGACTACTCCGGCCGTTCCGTTATCGTCGTCGGCCCTGAGCTGAAGATGGACCAGTGCGGTCTGCCCAAGGAGATGGCTCTGGAGCTGTTCAAGCCCTTCGTCATGAAGGACCTGGTCGAGAAGGGTGTTGCCAACAACATCAAGTCTGCCCGCAAGATGGTCGAGCGCGCAAAGCCCGAGGTCTGGGACAGCCTTGAGACTGTCATCAAGGGCCACCCCGTCCTGCTGAACCGCGCACCTACCCTGCACCGTCTGGGCATCCAGGCCTTCAACCCCGTGCTGGTCGAGGGCCGTGCCATCAAGCTGCACCCCCTGGCCTGTACCGCATTCAACGCCGACTTCGACGGCGACCAGATGGCAGTCCATCTGCCCCTGGGCGAGGATGCCTGCCGTGAGGCCAAGATGCTGATGCTGGCTTCCGGCAACCTGCTGAAGCCCTCTGACGGCGCACCTGTCACCGTTCCTACGCAGGATATGATCTTGGGCAGCTACTACCTGACCACCGTTCGTGAGAACGAAGAGGGCGCAGGCAAGGTGTTCCGCGATGAAAACGAGGCTCTGATGGCTTACGCTGAGCACGTCGTCACCCTGCACGCACCCATCAAGGTGCGCCGCACCATGGTCATCGACGGCGTGGAGCGCACCGGTCTGGTGGACGCCACCGTCGGCCGCATCATCTTCAACAACCCCGTGCCTCAGAATCTGGGCTATATCGACCGCACCGACCCTGAGCACTGGCTGGAGTACGAGGTCAGCTTCCGCGTGACCAAGAAGACCCTGCCCGACATCATCTCCCGCTGCATGACCCGCAACGGCAGCCGCAAGTGCGCAAAGATGCTGGACGCCATCAAGGCACAGGGCTACAAGTACTCTACGCTGTCCGCTATCTCCGTCGCTGTCTGTGACGCTGTCATCCCGCCCCAGAAGGACGAGCTGATCGCCGACGCCGACAAGCAGGTCTCTCAGGTCAGCAAGCTGTTCAACCGCGGCCTGATCTCCGAGAACGAGCGCTACTCCCAGACCATCAACATCTGGCAGGCTACCACCGATAAGGTCTCCAAGGCTCTGGCTGCAAATCTGCCCGAGGACAACGAGATCTTCATGATGGCAGACTCCGGTGCTCGTGGTTCTATGAACCAGATCAAGCAGCTGGCCGGTATGCGCGGCCTGCTGGCAAACACCGCCGGTAAGACCATCGAGATGCCCATTCGTGCGAACTACCGCGAAGGTCTGAATATCCTGGAATACTTCGTTTCCGCTCGTGGCGCTCGTAAGGGTCTGGCCGATACCGCTCTGCGTACCGCTGACTCCGGCTACCTGACCCGTCGAATGGTCGATGTTTCTCAGGAAGTCATCGTCCGCGAGATCGACTGCGGCACCACCGACGGCCTGTGGGTCTCCGAGATCCACGAGGGCAAGGAGAAGATCGAGAGCTTCCGTGAGCGTATCATCGGCCGTTATGCCGTGGGCGATGTCCTCGACCCCGTCACCGGCAAGGTCATCGTTCCCGAAGGCAAGATGATCGACCTCTACGATGCAAACGACATCGAGGCCGCAGGCATCACCAAGCTGAAGATCCGCAGCCTGCTGACCTGCCGCGCCAAGATCGGCGTCTGCGCACACTGCTACGGCAGCGATATGGCAAACGGTGAGCCTGTCCAGCTGGGCGAGTCCATCGGTGTCATCGCTGCAGAGTCCATCGGCGAGCCCGGTACTCAGCTGACCATGCGTACCTTCCATACCGGCGGTATCGCATCTGCTGAAGATATTACTCAGGGTCTTCCCCGTGTCGAGGAGCTGTTCGAGAGCCGCCGTCCCAAGAGCATGGCCATCATGAGCGAGATCTCCGGTGTCGTCTCTCACGACGATACCAAGAAGAACGTCGTCGTCAAGGTCACTGGCAAGGACGAGAACGGCGCTGAGGTCGTCAAGAGCTACTCCATCCCGTTCACCCAGCACGCACGTGTGATGCCGGGCGACCGCGTGGAGAAGGGCGACATCATCACCCGTGAAGGCGTCCTGTATCCTCAGGACATCCTGGCCATCAAGGGTCTGAGCGATGTTCAGAACTACCTCATCAGCGAGGTCCAGAAGGTCTACCGTCTGCAGGGCGTTGAGATCAACGATAAGCATATCGAGGTCATCGTCCGTCAGATGTGCCGCAAGGTCCGCGTGACCGACTCCGGTTCTTCCGACCTCATCGGCGGTGCTCTGGCAAACCGTCTGGAAGTCGAGAACATCAACGCCGAGCTGCAGAAGCGCATCGACGCCGGTGAGCAGGGCATCAAGCTGGTCGAGTATCAGCAGGTGTTGCTGGGCATCACCAAGGCTGCTCTGGCAAACGAGTCCTTCCTGTCTGCCGCCTCCTTCCAGGAGACCACCCGCGTGCTGACCGAGGCCGCCATCAAGGGCAAGGTCGATCCGCTGGCCGGTCTGAAGGAGAACGTCATCATCGGTAAGCTCATCCCCGCAGGTACCGGTCTCCCGGAGGTGCGTGAGGATCTGAAGCGCCGTGAGGAAGAGCGCGACGCCGAGGTTGCCGCTGAGCTGGCAGCTGCCGCACGGCAGTAAGCCCTCTCAGTCACCTACGGTGACAGCTCTCCCAGAGGGAGAGCCCTTGGCAGGCCGGTCAACTCTGAGCTGACCGCCGGAAGCCTAATATAACGTAAAAAATAGTGCCCTGCTACAGAGATTCACAGCAGCTTGACAAGGGATATTGTCCCGAAGCAGCTGCCCTCTGTAGCAGGGCACTACTGTTTTCAATAAAATCAAACTTTGCTCGTCCAGCGTGGGCCTGACCGGCACGCCAGTGCCTCTCCCTATGGGAGAGGTGGCTGCGAAGCAGACGGAGAGGGCATGTCGTTGTGGGAGAGCTGTCACCGAAGGTGACTGAGAGGGTAAAAACCTTTCGGCGAATAAAACAAAAAAATATTGGAAAAACTGTTGACATTCCTGATGAAAACGGGTATTATATAACTGTTGCGCGTCCCACACAGGGATAGTGCGGCAAAAAAGTCGGAAAACATCCGATGTTCATCATTAAGAAAGGAGAAAACCAATGCCTACTTTTAACCAGCTTGTACGCAAAGGCCGCCAGGTCCTGGCTACGAAGAGCACTGCTCCCGCACTGCTGAAGACTTACAACTCTCAGAAGAAACAGTATTCTGATCTGAACAGCCCCCAGAAGCGCGGTGTCTGCACTGCAGTCCGTACCATGACCCCCAAGAAGCCTAACTCTGCTCTGCGTAAGGTCGCCCGTGTCCGCCTCACGAATGGTATCGAGGTCACCTCTTACATTCCCGGTATCGGCCATAACCTGCAGGAGCACTCCGTCGTGCTGATCCGTGGCGGTCGTGTTAAGGACCTCCCCGGTGTGCGTTACCACATCATCCGTGGTACTCTGGATACCCAGGGTGTTGCAGGCCGTAATCAGGCCCGCTCCAAGTACGGCGCAAAGCGTCCTAAGGCCGGTGCTGCAAAGAAGTAATTGAGGAACGAACCGCCATAAACGGCTTTCCATTATATAAATAACAAGTCCGCAGAAACGTGCGGAGGGCAACAGTTTATGTAAGGTCAGCTCTTTGTGACACAACGGGAGTTTTATTACTTTCGAGTACCGATGATATCATTCTGTGAAGGAGGGAAGAAAGATGCCTAGAAGAGGTAACATTGCTAAGCGCGATGTCTTAGCTGATCCTATTTACAATTCCAAGATGGTCACCCGTCTGGTCAACAGCGTCATGCTGGACGGCAAGAAGGGCGTCGCTCAGAAGATCGTTTACGAGGCTTTCTCCATGATTCAGGAGAAGACTGGCAACGATCCTCTCGAGACTTTCGAGAAGGCGATGGAGAACATCATGCCCAGCCTCGAGTGCAAGACCCGCCGTGTTGGCGGCGCTAACTACCAGGTCCCCCTGGAGGTCAGCCCCGCTCGCCGCGAGACTCTGGGCCTGCGCTGGCTGACTGCTTACAGCCGCAGCCGTGGTGAGAAGACCATGGCCCAGCGCCTGGCTGCTGAGATCATGGATGCTGCCAACAACACCGGCAACGCCGTGAAGAAGCGCGAGGATACCCACAAGATGGCCGAGGCCAACAAGGCTTTCGCTCATTTCCGTTATTGATCTGTTCTGTAGGAGGTTAATTTCATGGCTACTCCCAGAGAAGTTTCTCTTCAGATGACGAGAAATATCGGCATTATGGCCCACATCGATGCTGGTAAGACCACCACTACCGAGCGTATTCTGTACTACACCGGCATCAACCACAAGATCGGCGAGGTTCACGACGGCGGCGCTACCATGGACTGGATGGTCCAGGAGCAGGAGCGTGGTATCACCATCACCTCCGCAGCTACCACTTGCTACTGGAGCCACTCTGAGACTCAGAAGGACCCTGTTGCATTCAAGAAGAATCGTCACCGCATCAACATCATCGACACCCCGGGCCACGTTGACTTCACTGTTGAGGTCCAGCGTTCCCTGCGCGTCCTGGACGGTTCTGTGACCGTTCTGGCTGCTAAGGGCGGTGTCGAGCCTCAGTCTGAGACCGTCTGGCGTCAGGCTGATGAGTACAAAGTCCCCCGTATGGTGTACGTCAACAAGATGGATACCATGGGTGCTGACTTCTTCCGCTGCATCAAGATGCTGCACGATCGTCTGCACGCCAACGGCGTGGCCATCCAGCTGCCTATCGGTCAGGAGGATACCTTCCGTGGTATCGTTGACCTGGTCGATATGAACGCTGAGGTCTACTACGACGATATGGGCAACGATATGCGCACCGAGCCTATCCCCGAGGATATGCGTGAGCAGGCTGAGGAGTATCGCAATATCCTCGTTGAGGCTGTTGCCGAGAACGACGAAGAGCTCATGGAGAAGTACCTCGAGGGTGAGGAGATCACCCGTGAGGAACTGAAGGCTGCTATCCGCAAAGAGACCATTGCGAACACTCTGGTCCCCGTTGTCTGTGGTTCTTCCTACAAGAACCGCGGCGTGCAGAAGCTGCTGGACGCTATCGTTGACTATATGCCCGCACCTACCGATGTCGAGGACATCAAGGGTGTGAATCCTGAGACCGAAGAGCAGGAGACCCGTCCGTCTTCCGACGACGCTCCCTTCGCAGCTCTGGCCTTCAAGATCGCTACCGACCCCTTCGTTGGTAAGCTGGCATACTTCCGTGTCTACTCCGGTAAGGTCGAGGCAGGTACTACTGTCTACAACTCCGTGAAGGACAGCAAGGAGCGTATGGGCCGCATCCTGCAGATGCACTCCAACCACCGCAAGGATATCGACTGCTGCTACGCAGGTGATATTGCTGCTGTCGTTGGTCTGAAGAACACCACCACCGGTGATACTCTGTGTGATGAGAACCATCCCATCATTCTGGAGTCCATGAAGTTCCCCGAGCCCGTTATCCGCGTCGCCATCGAGCCTAAGACCAAGGCCGGCAACGAGAAGATGGGCATCGCGCTGGCAAAGCTGGCCGAAGAGGATCCTACCTTCAAGACCTACACCGACGAAGAGACTGGTCAGACCATCATCGCTGGCATGGGCGAGCTCCATCTGGAGATCATCGTTGACCGTCTGCTCCGTGAGTTCAAGGTCGAGGCTAACGTCGGCGCACCTCAGGTCGCTTACCGTGAGACCATCCGCAAGGAGGCCAATCAGGAGACCAAGTACGCTCGTCAGTCTGGTGGTAAGGGCCAGTACGGTCACGTCAAGATCAAGATCGAGCCCAACGAGGCAGGCAAGGGCTATGAGTTCGTCAACGCCATCGTTGGCGGCGCTATCCCGAAGGAATACATCCCGGCTATCGACAACGGTATCCAGGGTGCTATGAAGTCCGGCGTTCTGGCAGGCTATCCTGTCGTTGATGTCAAGGTCACCCTGTATGATGGCTCTTATCATGAGGTCGACTCCTCTGAGATGGCCTTCTCCATCGCAGGTTCTATGGCCTTCAAGGATGCTATGCGCAAGGCTGATCCTATCATCACCGAGCCCATCATGAAGGTCGCTGTCATCGTTCCCGATGAGTATCTGGGCGATGTCATCGGTGACCTGAACTCCCGCCGTGGTCAGATCCAGGGCATGGAGGCAATGGCTGGCACCCAGCGTGTCAACGCATTCGTTCCTCTGGCTCAGATGTTCGGCTACGCCACCGACCTGCGCTCCAAGACTCAGGGCCGTGGCCAGTATGTCATGGAGCCGTCTCACTACGAGCCGGTGCCTAAGAACATCGCTGATCAGATCATCGCAGGCCGCACCAAGGGCTGATCGTTGAAAAACGGATAAAGATTTTGCCGGGGTAGTGTAGCTCCGGCAAAATTTCCTGTAAAACACTTGATTTTACAGGTGGAATCTAGTAGAATAGTTTTGCAATGCAATTCTGTATTAGCAGGACTGTTGTAACCAATATCAAAACCTAATTTAAGGGAGGATATTCCAATGGCTGAAAAGGCAAAGTTCGACCGTTCTAAGCCGCATGTTAACATCGGCACCATCGGTCACGTTGACCACGGCAAGACCACTCTGACCGCTGCTATCACCAAGTACCTGGCACTGAAGGGCGACGCAGAGTTCATGGACTACGCCAACATCGATAAGGCTCCTGAGGAGCGTGCTCGTGGTATCACGATCAACTCCGCTCACGTTGAGTATCAGACCGACGCTCGTCACTATGCTCACGTTGACTGCCCGGGCCATGCTGACTACGTCAAGAACATGATCACTGGTGCTGCTCAGATGGACGGCGCCATCCTGGTCGTTGCTGCTACCGATGGTCCCATGCCCCAGACCCGTGAGCACATCCTGCTGGCTCGTCAGGTCGGCGTGCCCTATATCGTTGTTTTCATGAACAAGTGCGATATGGTCGACGACGAGGAGCTGCTGGATCTGGTCGAGATGGAGATCCGTGAGCTGCTGAGCGAGTACGACTTCCCGGGCGACGACACCCCGATCATTCGTGGTTCCGCTCTGAAGGCTCTGGAGGCTCCCAACGATCCCGACGATCCCGCTTACGAGTGCATCAAGGAGCTGATGAACGCTGTCGATACCTATATCCCCAACCCCGATCGTGAGGAGGACAAGCCCTTCCTGATGCCCATCGAGGATGTCATGACCATTTCCGGCCGTGGTACTGTTGCTACCGGTCGTGTTGAGCGTGGCGTTGCTAAGGTTGGCGATGCAATGGAGATCGTCGGCATTAAGCCCGACCGTCTGTCCACCACCGTCACCGGTCTGGAGATGTTCCGTAAGTCTCTGGACTTCGCTGAGGCTGGCGATAACATCGGCGCTCTGCTGCGTGGTGTTGATCGTACCCAGATCGAGCGTGGCCAGGTTCTGGCTAAGCCCGGTTCTGTCCATCCCCACAAGGTCTTCGAGTCTCAGGTCTACGTTCTGACCAAGGACGAAGGCGGCCGTCACACCCCGTTCTTCTCCAACTATCGTCCTCAGTTCTACTTCCGTACCACCGACGTGACCGGCATCATCACCCTGCCGGAAGGCACCGAGATGTGCATGCCTGGCGATAACGTCATGATGCACGTTGAGCTGCTGACCCCCGTCGCTATGGAAGAGGGCCTGCGTTTCGCTATCCGTGAGGGTGGCCGTACCGTTGGTTCCGGCGTCGTCGGCAAGATCATTGAGTGATCTTGTCCTTGAACGTCAGTTCTAAGGCGAACTAAGCACTGATAAAGACCTTCCCATTCCGGAGAGTGGGAAGGTCTTTTTTGTTTGCTCTTGTGCTGCGGGGGCCGGGCCGTTATAATAAAAGAAAAAGCCGCTGTCCGGCGGCGGAAAACGAGGAATGGATATGAAGCTTCCCGAGAAGAAACAGCGCTGGGTCTATCATGCAGAGGCTCTGCCGCAGGCGGCAGGCGAGGGCGTCACCCGCCGGGTGCTGGCCTACACCGACGGCCTGATGTGCGTGGAGAACACCTTTGAAAAGGGGGCCGTGGGCGCATTGCATCACCACCCCCACACCCAGATCACCTATGTGGTGTCGGGTGCGTTCGATTTCACGGTGGACGGCGTGACCCACACTGTGAGGGCAGGGGATACCATCCTGAAGGAGGACGGCGTGGAGCACGGCTGTGTCTGCACCGAGGCCGGCATCCTGCTGGACATCTTCACCCCCATGCGGGAGGATTTTGTCTGAGAGGCTGCCCCGCCGGGCCTGTTGTCGGGCATAAAAACACCCTTTCTTTGCCTTGACCGGCAGGGGAAGGGTGTTTTTTGCATTTCCGGCCCGACAAAAAGTAAACAAATAAAATGGCGAAACTTTGTAGATTATTGCTATTGAAAAATGTATAGGGGGGGGGGGGG
>CEAC01004918.1_pt1 | contig 17403 bp, 8 predicted proteins | sample 557411 | NCBI WGS metagenome assembly CEAC01 (sample SAMEA3182094, study PRJEB8094) | gut metagenome | biome: human; feature: gut; material: Stool; isolation source: human stools | place: Canada | collected 2012-02-21
GTATGCATGTGTGGATATGACAAAGATTCCTGTTTTACCATTATTTCGTTTACTTTATGAACAGGATATGATTGGTGCCGATGTATTTCCTCATCGGTTTCATATGGGAATCGGTATGGTGGTAGTCGTACCGGCAGACAAATGCCAGGAGGCGATGCAGGTGATCGGACAATATACAGAATGTTGGAATATTGGAGAAATCAGGGCAGATAAAGAACACAAAGAAGAAAAAATAAGGACGACAGGAAAATTGCAATGGTAATAAAGAAAAAGAAGTTATTTTATGACATCGGAATACGATATGTATGGATTCTCTGCATCTATGTTGTTATGTCTATTTCCCTGAATGAGATCGTTGTTCGGGGAAATGATTATATTGCACAGGTGACGGACAGTATGCTGACGGGAAAGCCGGTAGTTCTGCAAAATATTTTAATACAGATGTCGGGGATGATCATAGTCGGCACGGTTGCAGCGTACTTTGCAGATCTTAGCCGAAAGTATTATAGTTCTCTGGTACAACGAGAAGTGCGGGGACGATTAGCGGAGCACCTGCTGCATCTGCCATATTCATATTTTGATGAAAAAGGTTCCGGCAGTATTCTGACACGATTTTCTTCAGATATAGGAGAAGCAGGAAATTTTTTTTCAGACATTCTTCCCGATTTACTGGTAGATATTGTGACAGTGGGGACAATAACTGCTTATTTTATACAGATGGACGTAAGGCTGATCGTGATATTATTTGCAAGCTATCCGGTGATGCTGCTGGTGGCAGACAGATTGTCCAAAAAGCTGGCGGTGATTCTGCGGAAGTTCCGAACTACAATGGATGATAGAACCCAGATCGCTTATGATGCCATTCAGGGAATCGCCATTGGAAAAAGTTATAATCTATATCATGTGATGTGTGCGCGCATCAATGCGGCGATAGATAAAATAGCAGATCATGGTTGCAAGAGTACAAGAATCAGTTCCATGGGTTGGTTGTTAAAGGGAGTGATTACCACGATTCCTGTAGTGGTCTGTTATTTTTTTGCCCTTTTTGAGGTGATTTCGAATCGCATCAGTGTGGGAGAACTGCTGGCTTTCACGATTTTATTGAGCAGAGTAAATAGACCTCTGGGTAATGTGATGTTTTGCATGAATGATATCCGTGCCTCCAAGGTTGCTATGGACAGACTGGAGACTCTGTATCAGGCAAAAAAAGAGGAAGAAGCTTTCAAAGGAAAATGCACCAGGGACGAAGTGGAGCTGCCGGATGCAGAGTGTAAGGATGCAATCGTATGGAAAAACGTACATTTTTCTTATTCCGCTGACAGAGAAGTACTGAAGGGAATTTCCTTTCAGATAAAAAAAGGACAAATGGTGGCTTTTGCAGGTGGTTCAGGAGAAGGAAAAAGTACCATTGCTAGGTTACTGTATGGTCTGTATCGCAAAGAAAGCGGTTCCTATCAGCTTTTTGGAAAAGAAGTGGAGCAATGGTCGCTGCGGGAATGGAGAGACTGCTTTTCCGTGGTATCCCAGAATGTGTTTCTTTTACCGCAGAGTGTTGCAGAGAATGTGGCGTGCGGAAAGGAAGGAGCTGCGAGAGAAGAAATTGAGGAAGCCTGCAGAGCAGCGGATATTCATGATTTTATTATGAGTCTTCCGCAGGGATATGATACGCAGGTAGGGGAACGGGGAGTGAAATTGTCTGGAGGGCAGAGACAACGGATCTCCATAGCCAGAGCATTTCTGAAAAATGCACCGATTCTCCTGCTGGATGAACCTACTTCGGCGATAGACACAGAGACAGAAGCGGAAATTCAAAAGGCTATAACAAGAGTTGCAAGGGATAAAACGGTAATCGTTATAGCACACAAGTTATCCACGATTCAAAATGCAGATTGTATTTATGTGGTAGAAAACGGTGCGATTGCGGAATCGGGGATACACAGGGAGCTTCTCGCTCGGAACGGAATCTATGCCGGACTCTATGGAAAGGAGGTGGGGGCAGATGAAAGATAAAGAGAAAAAGCACTTACTACGTTGGTTTCTGGGGCTAATGGAAGACAGACTTCCGATTTATTTGTTTTGCATTTTGATATCGTCTATGGGAACTGCATTTTCCAAAATTGCCAACGCATGGATCGTGGAAAGCGTTGTTTCTGCAGCACAAAGCAGAAATCCAGACGGCTTACTAATCAGGATCCTGATACAATTTCTGGCATTTGTGTCCGGCTGGTGCTTATGGAGAATGGGCATTATGCATTACAACATAGAAGGAAGAATAGGCACTGCCAAATTGGAGAAAAGAGTGTTTGCAAAGGCAATGCGCCTGCCGTATTCCTATTATGAGCAACATCACAGCGGCGATTTTATTTCGAAACTAATCTACGATACGGAACGCGCCAGCGATATTTATTCTTCCCGTCTGCGCAGACTGCTGGCAGCGATAATCGGAGCAGTAGTTTATCTGCTTCCAATGATGTATTACAGTCCACAGTTGACATTGTGTCTGTTATTGATAAGTGTGGCAACATTTCTGGTAAATCATTATTTTGCACATCCTATGAAACAGGCAGGAAAAGAACTGGCACAGAATAATGTGGGTATGATGGAAGCGATGACCAATATTCTATCAGGGGTGGAGCTGGTCAAAACTTATGCGGTCGGTGAGAAATTGCTGCAAAGCTTTGGAAAGGAAAATCAACAATATTTTACGACGCAAAAGAAAGTAAATCGAATCAGTGCGGCGTTATCCGGTTTGAATAATCTATTTGATCTGCTGGGAACACTGGCATTTCTGGGATTGGGAGTCTGGTTTGTGTCCCGGAACAAAATCACGCTGGGGATGTTATCTGCTATCTATACATTGTACGGATCGTTTCATTATGCATTTATGGATATAGGAAGATATTTTCCGGAGCTGATGAACTGTCTGGCAAATGTGGAAAATCTGTACGATTTTCTGCAACTGGAAGAAGAACCCGGTCATTATATTACGCAAAGTAATTATGAGGAAGTGGCAGCGGAAATAGAGGTGGATGTAAACAATGTCTCCTTTGGATATACGGAAGGGAAGGAAGTGCTTTCGGATTTTCATATGCAGATAGCCAGAGGGCAGTGTGTGGCGATCGTAGGAGAATCCGGAAGCGGGAAAAGCACTCTGGCAAAATTGTTGTTGGGATTTTATCCGTTGCAAAAAGGAACGATAAATATTTGTGGAAAGAATGGAAGAAACAGTACAATAGAAGAAATGCGTGATCTGATCGCTTATGTTCCGCAGGAGCCGTATTTATATGAGGTTAGTATTGCAGAAAATATCGCATATGGAAGAGGGAAAAAGACGCAGGAAGTCACCAGAGAAGATATTGTGAATGCTGCAAAGATTGCCAACGCACATGAGTTTATCATGCGTCTGTCAAAAGGGTATGATACCATTCCCGGGGAGCGTGGAAACACCTTATCCGGTGGGGAACGCCAGCGGATCGCCATTGCCAGGGCAGTGCTGAAAAACGCACCGATTCTCCTGCTGGATGAGGCAACTTCCGCACTGGACAATGAATCGGAGAGACTAGTCAACGAAGCAATAAATAGAATGTGCAGGAACCGTACCACGATTATAATTGCCCATCGGCCATCTACGATTGCAATGGCAGATAAAGTGGTAAGACTATAAATATTATTTTAAGTAGGGAATCAAAGGAGAAAATACAATGAAAAAAATATTGCTGATTACAGGAGATATTGCGACAGGAAAATCTACTTTTGCTAACATTCTTTCAAAAAGATATCATACGAATATGTTTTTTAAGGATTCTATTAAAGAAGTTTTGGGAGATACCATAGGTTTTTCCAACAGAGAGGAAAATAAAAAGCTGTCATTTGCTTCCATGGAATTAATGTTTTTTATATTTTCTGAGTTTGCTTCACTGGAAAAAGACTTAATTTTAGAATCAAATTTTCATAAATCGGAACTGGAAAGGTTACATAAAATAGCGGAAGATAATGGTTATGATGTACTTACAATTGCTCTTTTTGGAGATGTGGAAGTATTGCATGAGAGATATTTGAATAGAATGGCAAATGAAAACAGACATCCGGTTCATTTAAGTACAACGATAGATAAATTCGAAGATTTTAAAAAGTGTTCCGATTATATGAAAAGAATAGAAATACCCGGAGAAGTGATGCGAATAAATGCAACGGATTTTGGGTATCAAAACAATAAAGAGATATTAGCTAAAATTGATGCATTTATGGCAATATAATAATGAAATTATAATAAGCCAATTTTGTGACACCAGTGGTGACACAAATAAGCAGTTAATCGATGGTCAAAAAATCATCGACATCCGACCCCACACACGTTATAATGTAAGTAATCTAATAAGAAAACAGTGTTATCATTACCGCATACAGAGTGAGAATGGTAGCCATAAATATGAATTTGCAGGAACGGAATGGTTGAATCCTCAGGATGACAGTGTCACTCATTTGTCAGCGAGAGGTGCTTAACTCGGATGATTTTCAGTTTTCTTATTTTGACATGGATTTACAGGAAAGGTAGAAAAATCAATGCTTTACTTGACTTGTATTAACTTAAAATAATATAGGTTTCCAGTATGGACTTGAACTCCTAAGACTCTATTGTAGGTTCGATTCCTATAGGGAACGCTCTATTTTAAGCGGTAATGAGAGAAAAATCATTGCCGTTTTTTTTGTTGTTTTTCTCTGCCCACTTCGCCAGACGCTTTGTGTTTCTTCGGATATTCATATATAATGTATCGTATTGAGTATTATCCATGCGGAGGTGCGGATCCCCGGTGCATCCCGGTTCGGGCGTTCATGGGCAATCCCGGAAAACGCAGAAAAGCCGTCCGCCCCGCGCTTTCCGGGGCAGCACCGCGATTCCGGCAGGACAAGCACCTGACAGACACCCGGCTATATTTGAAGCATCCGCAAAAAGGAAGTGAACGCTATGGCTTGCGACGAGGCTTTGTACCGCCAATATCTGAGCGGCGACGACGAAGGGCTTAATGCCCTGATGAAAAAATACGGCGACCCCCTGACCCTGTATATCGACGGCTGTATATCGACGGCTATCTGCACGACGTTCACGAGGCGGAGGAGCTGATGCTGGATGTTTTCGCCTATCTGTTCACGAAAAAACCCCGCATCCGGGACGGCGGCTTCAAGTCGTATCTCTATAAGGCGGCGCGGCGCAGTACATCGCCTACGCCCTGCCGGTGCTGCTGGTGGCAGCGGGAAGATTGTCCACCTTCCGATTATCACGGAGAAAATAACCGAATATCCACTCCTTGAGAGCTGCTTTTTGGCGGCTCTCAATTTTTTGGTCAATTTTTTTGAAAAATTTTGAAAAATTTTGCGTTTTGGGTGAGAGTTTTTTCGATTTTTTGTACCTATATAAGTAAAGGGGTTTTTAAGCCGCATTTCAAAAAATCCAGAGAGAAGGTTCAAACGAAATGTACAATACCGCAAAACGAGTCGCACTCGTCAAGCAGCGGGTGCGGAAAAACACATGCCGGAGGCAGCGGCGCGAGGCAATAAGCCTCTCCGCAGCGTGTATGCTGCTGTGCGCGGCGCTGACGCAGGCGGTGGTCGTTACCGTGTTTTGCACACGATTGAGAAAAAACAATAAACAGCAGGAACAAACCAAGGAGGATGAGGAAACATGAAGAAAAGATTTTTAGCGGCGCTGCTGAGCCTGTGCATGACGCTCACGCTGCTGCCAACTACGACGTTTGCAGCGGTGAGCGATTCGATGGGCAACACACCCGAGGAAAATCAGGCGATTTTGGAGCAGCTCTCCGCCCTGACCGGCGATAGCAGCGACCAGGTGCTTTCCATGCTGAACGCTTTGGGGCTGCTGGATGAAGACGGCAATTTCAAGGTGGATCAAACCATCACGCTGGACGGTCAGGTGTTGACACTGGCGGCTGTCATGGAACTGCTGGAAAATCCCGCCACGGATCTCACCCGTATAGCCGACGTGGATGGGACTCCGGTGGCGCTGGGTGATTTGAAGACTATGATCCAAATCGAACAGGAGCTGCAACGGATCAAGGACACCTATTTCTCCGGCAGGGAGTTTACCGGGGAAGCTCTGGAGAATCTCAATAGCCTGATGGAGCAGCTGGAGCTGCAGGGCATCAGTTTGCAGTATTCCGCCTCTGCCACAGCGCCTGTGGGCGTTGAGACGGTGGATATGAGCGGCATGATGAGCCAAACGCTGGGGGATCTCACAAACAACAGCTGGAGCTCCGGGACTTTTACTGTATACGGCGGAAAACCGGTCGGTTTTTCCTACCGCATTCAAAAAGGCCAGCTCAGCGAGTATATCACCGGTGTGGAGGTCTCGATAGGCGAGACGAGTAAGGTCGTCGAGCAAAGCGACGGGTCCTACAAGCTGACCTATGAGGTAGACGGCTACAGTTTAGGTGATCAGAAAATCACTGTCAAAGTTACAACCAAAGGAAGTACCCAAGCCTGGCACGATAATTCTTATTCCTATGGTGACCTGCTGGGGATGATTGAATTTTACGATGCGGAAAATCTGGTGTTCTATGACGGCGCCGGTTATGCCGACCACTGTCAACTCAAGCTAAAAAAGACGGTTGACGCCCCCACAATACAAACATCAATGACCGCGCCGAGCTATGTTGAAAAACTCGAAAATACAACCGTATTATATGATGATTTGTTTATTCCTTTGCTGGCAGATGAATACCTTGCAGCCACCGGTGCCAACAATCCGGACTTCGTTGCGCTAAGCAATACCATCGGAATTTTGGAGGGTGCCCGCAACTCGGTGCTTCCCGACAGCTCCGACCCATTTTATCAGCCATACCAAATCGACGCCAGCATCGAGTTTAGCTGGAGCGGAGACATAGCTGCCTATAATGGCTCTGCGCCGTATGGCAATTATATTTCTGCAAACCCGATACCCTATGCCCCGTTCTGTCTGACGGAGTACAAGCTCGATGGAACACCTCTGACGCCCATCGCCGACGGAAAGAGAACGGAGAACTGTACGATTAACAATGGCAGTAAGGTCAGCATCTCCCTGCAGTCTACCACGCAAAACAGAGGGGATCAGCAGTACTATCTGCCCTTCGAACTGTATCTGAAGAATGTAAATAGAGATACCCAAAATTCCACCACCACCGCCACGACCAGCAACGTCACCGCCAAGCCGTTGGACACGGACGCCCCCACCATTCAAAGCGTCACGGCCCCGGCGGGAACCTATGCCAGCGGACAGCATGTGCCTATCACAGTTACCTTTAACGAGTTCGTGGATCTTAGAAACGCCACCGTGACCATCAATGGCAAAGAGTATACCGCCGCTGAGCTTTCCATGAACAAATACGGTGTCACGGCAATGCTCTGGTACCCAGTGCAGGATGCGGATGACACCACGGTCACCGTCAATGGTATGACCGGTGTGGAAGATGTTTTCGGTCATACGCTGGATACCACACTCTATCAAAGCGACTCGATTGCCGGCGTTACGCTGAAGAGCGTCTTGATGCGCAACGCTCCCACCGAACTGACGGCCACCTACGCCAACGGCAAGGCATCGTTCACGATGAACGCCAACATGGAGCAGGTCTACAAGACCGTATACAGCAATTATCACACCCCGGCAGGCACAGAGCCGAGGGAAGCCCCGTTCCAACTCGAACTGAAGTACGGCTCCGCGGAGGCACCAAGCTATCTGCAGGTCTATCTGGACACAGAGAAGGAAGCCTTCACCATTAGCGACTACGCAATCGCACCCTCTGCTTACGACCGCACCTACACGGTGACGCTGCAGGCCAACGAGGGCACGAAAGCCGATCCTGAATGGGTGAATGTTCTTCCCATGACCCGGCAGTTCACGGTGGCAAAGAAAGTTTCCGCGCACACGGTGAAGGTCGTCCCGGAAGCGGATGACGCCGACTATACGATTTCCCTCGGCAAAACCACCCGCCCCACGCTTAAGGCAGAGGTTTTGGGGGCAGGCGGTGAGACGGCCAGCTACATCACCGGCAAATGGAGCAGCAGTGATACGCTCATTGCCACCATCAACGAGGATACCGGCGTTGTTGCCACCACAGGAACCAAGGTGGGAACCGTCACCTTTACCTTTACGGCGGACAACGGGACTGAGGACACTGCCGATGATGTGACGGGCGAGTCAAAGCCCTATACCGTGACGGCAGGCGATTCCCTGGCACTGGTGATTCCCGGCGGCGCGTCCATCGTGACGCGGGTAAATCAGCCCGCCACCGTGCTGTGGAGCTCCAACGCCACGCTAATGGCGCCGAACAAAGAATTCAATTACAGGATTGACCTGTATGAGGGCAACTACGCGAATGAGGCGGCGCTGAGCGGCCGCAAGCCCGTTGCGACTTATACCGCCGGCAAGGATAAAAACAGCGTGCGGATCGGGGAGAATGTGCTCTCCAAGCTCTCCAACGGCAATACCCCTGCCTACACGGTATTGGTTTCCATGCCGCACCCCAACGCCGGCGGTGAGGACGTCCGCCTGTCGGCACTTGCCTGGATCATCGTGCAGGCACCACCTGCCACAGCCAAGCTGACACCGCCCCAGAGCATTTACCTCAAGGATACCGATGGTGCTGTCAATATCGACTGGTCGGTGGAAAACACCACTGAGGGCGCCCCTTTGCAGCCCACGCTGACCATTACCCGGGTCACAGAGGACAACAGCACCGAAGTGGTGGCTAGTAAGAGTCTATCCGGCACCTCCGGGAGCGTCTCCCTGTCATTACAGAGTGTGAAAGCCGGCAATCTGAAGGACACCTATCAAGTGGTTTTGAGCGTGGAGAATCCTGGTGAGGAATCTCCCAGCACCGACTCCTTCCCCCTGTATGTCTACGATGCCGACGCACTGAAGGTGCAGAACGACAAAGGAGAAACGATTTCTAAGCTGACCATGGACAATACCTCCAAGGTCAGCGGCAGCCTGCCCACCGTTACAGCTGAAATTTTGCAGCTGCGCCAGGAGTTGGGGCTGATCGAGTACATAGGCATCAACTATGACGAGTACGGATGGAACTCCTTTAAAGACGGCATCCGGTGGCTCTCCAGCAACAACAATGCCATTTCCGTCAACTACAAGCAGGGCGGACTGTATGAGGACATCAGAAACTTCTCCTTTGATTCCTACCTTCCCGAAACCAAAATGGCGCTGTCCGGCTTGGCCAACGGCACCGCAACCGTCACGGCTACCCATGCCGCCACGGGCATGAATGCCGCCGTACAGGTGACAGCGAAAACGCTGCAAAATAAGTTCTATCTCTTCCAGCTGACGCCTGCAGCGGAAACTACGCTGCAATACACCGACGGCAAAGGTGTGCCCAAAACGGTCACGACCAACAGTGAAGGCGTGCTGGCGCTTTACGAACCCAACGGAATCGCCAGTGAGGTGTCTCTGCGGTCCGGCTCCGGCGCGGATATTTATCTGGGCACCATCTATAAAGAAAATCTGCGTTCCGGCGAGCGGGATGCCACAAAACTACAGCTTTATCCCTTGAATACCTTCAGCCTTCGGCGAGTCGCCCGGGCATCTGTGACGCTCATCACGCCGGGCGGCGATCCGCTGGCGAACAAGACGGTGACCGTTCGTGGAGGCGTTTATAAAAACGGAGGCTACTGCGAGACAGCTCTGCTGGGCTCCAGGGCAGGAGCACTTGTCAGCGGCATCACCGGCGACACCTATACCACGGATGCGGCGGGAAATATAACCGTCTATCTGGATTCCACCCAGTTCTGGTCGGCCGAAAAGGGCGAGAGCAACACCACGGCGCTTTCTGCTCTGGATCAGCTGGAGTACATTCTGGAGATCAGCGCAATTGACGGCGACAAGTACTATCCGCTGCTGCTGACCGTCAACGGCAAGCTGGGCGTGGACGATGTAATGCGCACCGCAGAGGGCGTTGTCTCTCTGGAGCGTGTGCCGGCGGGGGAGGAAAACAAACCCTTCATTGTGGCGCAAAGCGTTGATTACGGTCTTGCCAACGGTCAGAAGGTGGATGTCCGCAGCTCGACTGGGAAGATTGGCCCTAACAGCAGCTTTAAAACAGCAAGCCTGCACACCACCATGTTCCTCTGGGGCGAGGATATTGCCAACGCGCGGAATTACAGTCTCAAACTGGCGGACGAATACGGCATTCTTCCTGCCGCCCAGAGCAGCAGTACCAAGCAGTATCCCTTCTCATCCATCCCCGTAGCGGAAAACGATCTGACCCTCACCGAGGCCACCATGACCACCTCTGGATGGATCGCCGACGGCAAGGATGTGGGTATGAAAACGCAGCTGAGCCTGAACGGCAGCCTGCTGCAGGAGAAAATAATGCCCTTCCGGGTCGTTGATCTGACCCGAGTGCCCAAGGTGACAGAGGATGACCGCGTCACCGGTATTCTGGCGACGATGGGAGCCTCCAGTGGAGTGAATCAAGTCGACTTTGGCGGAGTGGGCGATAGCAACATTCTCAAGGTGCTGACCGGACGGCTGGATGATCTGAGCGGTCCGGTGGACACTTCCGTGTTCAAAATGATTATCACTCCCAGCGAAGATCCCTCCGTGTTCCGTGCCATGATTTGGGCCGGGTACAATACGCTGGAGATGGAGGACATGGACTATTCTGAGGACGGCGTGGCGTTGGGTGCGAATGTGCTGACGCAGAACCTGGAAGTGGGTGTGCCCGGGACCGGGGACCTGAGCCAGATGGCCCAGGGCACTTATGATCCCAAGGGGGACTACAAAACCAACTCCATAGCCGACAATGTCACCAGCACGGATCTCAACTTGCAGTTGGAGGGCTTTTACGAAGCGGAAATCCGTTATAACACTGAAAAAAAGGAGTGGGAGGTTTTCACCGTAGGCGGCGGATTTACCACCGGCGTTGGTGTGGGCTTCTCCTTCAGCGTGAACGCCATGGCTGGCCCCGTGCCGTTGACAGCAACCTTTGAGCTGGGTGGTGCCATTCAGCTGGATTTCCGTACCGCAGTGCGCTACGGCCGGCAGGGCGAGGGTACAGAGCTTGCCTGGAGCAATCCCACGGCCACGGCAGTGAATGACTTTTTGACCACGCTGCGTATCAACGCCTATGTCCACGCGTTTGGCGGTATTGGCTTTGACTATTCGGTCGTGGCGCTGAAGATCGGTCTATTCGGCAATTTGGATGTGGACAGTCAGAATAAGTTCCTTTCCCGCACCTATCTTGCCGACGAGACAAAGCGCCAGATCAACGGTCAGGCCCTGGGGATCCAAAGCGAAGTGGGAATCAAATTTGTGGCAACCTTCCTGTTTATCTCCTACGAGGCGGTGATCGCCTCCGGAACCCTTGGAGCCACCAGGACTTTTAATGACTGGAAAACAATCGACGACTACTGGAATAGCGCCACCAGTGGGCTGAGCCTTGCCTCGCTGCGGATGGCGGCGGCCCAGAGCGGAATGCAGGTGGCTTCTGGCAGTGCAACGCTCCAAAGCCGGGACTATCTGGAGCAATATGCCCGTACCTGGGGCCAGCCCCAGCAGCGGATGATGCTGTTCTCTCTGAACTCCACCAGTGGGCTGGAAAACATCCAGACCAATGCCAACCCCACATCCTATCCACAGCTCAGCGATGACGGGAAGGTATTGACCTACATCAATGACGGCAACAGCAGTAGTATTTACGACAGCCGGGCGCATTTCTCCACCCTCAATGGCGGCGTCTATACTCCCTCCATTGAAATTGACGCTCCCACAGGGTTCCCCGGCTACGGCGACACGAGCGTTTCTTTGTCCGGCACTGGCAGCTTTGCGGCGGCGGCTTGGGTTCGCATGGGCACCGACCTGCCGGGTAAAAATGCCGGTGATCCCGTGACATTGGAAGAGCAAAACCTGCTGATGAACAGCACGGAGATCGTAGTGTCCGTCTATAACGGCACAACCTGGACTTCCACCCGCCTAACCAACGACGGCACGCCGGATCTGGCCCCAGCCACGGCAGTGGGCGGCGACGGCAAAGCCATCGTGTTCTGGCGCAGCGTCTACACCCCCGATCCCGGTACGCAGGGCAGCAACAACCTGCTGAATTTTACGACCAGAGATTGTATCATGTACAGCTGCTATGACAGCACTAACGGCACCTGGAGCAAGGCAAAAATGCTTTATAACGGTGCTACTGGCAGCGTGAAGGCGTTGCAGGCGGCCATGCTGCCCGACGGAACCGCTATGGCGGTTTACTCGCTGGACCGCAGCGGAACCGGAGATACCTCCGCCTACGAGATCGCCTATTGTACCGTGGCTGCTGACGGAACTCTCGGTACAGCCATGTTGGCGACCTGTGACAGCAATCTTGACGAAAACCCCCAGGTCGTTGCAGCCAACTTCGGCAGCGGGGATGACCGGTTTGTCATCGGTTGGCACAGTGTCCGAGACGGCAGCAGCGATATTCAGCTGTTGGCTGTGGACGGCAGCGGCACCATGTCCAACAGTTTTCCCGGCTCTCTGTCGACCCTGACCAGCAGCGGCAACGCCGTCGTGGGCGGAGACTTCCGCTTCGCTTCCCTCAGCGGGGATCATCGCAGCTGCAATGATCTTACCATCGTCTGGAATGAGACTGTCAATAACGCCAACGGCGCGGTAGATCACGGCATTTTGAAGGCGGCCAAGCTGCGCTATGCCACAAATACCTACACTCTGTCCGCACCATTGGAACTGGCAGAGCTGCCGGATCGCACGCTGGCTGACCACTTTGATGTCTATGTCAGCGGCACCAATCAGGTGCAGGCCGCCATTCAGACCACCCGGTATGACGATGAAAACCCGCAGGTAATCGGCGGCGTGACCGTTCCGGGTGAGGAAACGATCCTCTATACCGCTACTTCTGATTTTGTCACCGATGCGGTGGCAGTGGAACAGATCGGTGTGGATTATGCAACGCTGGCGTTGAACAGCCTGACACCCATTCGCTTTACCATCCGCAACACCGGGCTGAACGATGTGACAAACCTAACGGTCAGCCTTGGCAGCGGGGAAACCGCTACCCTTACGGAAAAACTGCTGCCCAATGAAAGCACCACCCTTACCGTCTGGCACCATGTGAAGGACCGCGTGACCGACCCGGGCTATACCAGCACCGCCGCTGGCGGCATCCACGAAAACGGCACAGTGTATCTGGATTATCCCGACATTGGCATCTCACAAATGGAAGTGATTGCGGAGAGCGCCGGCAAGCGCACGGTGCGCATGACCCTCTATAATTCCTCTGCCGCCACGCTGGCCGGCGGAAAGAGCCGCGAGGTGAAGCTTGCGTTCTATGCGGATGATCTGCATACCGAACCTGCAGAGGTAGCCTGCACCACAAACGGCGTATCGGTTAGCGGTAATGAAATCACCATTTCCGAAGACAGCGCCCTCGCCCGCATTGATCAGGGAACCTTTACACTGGACCTGACCTATGATCTGGGCGAGTATATGACATCCATTGGCAAAACCGAGATCCCCAATGTGGGTACCTATCTGTACGCCGAGGCGTGGGCGGAAGGCCTGATCGGTGGAACGGGAAGCAATCAGCGCCTGCCGGAGTATAACGGCAGTGACAGCGAGGCCAGCGTCCATATGACCGGCGCACTGGCCCGCACCGGAGAGCAGCTGACGATGGATGTGACACAGGGGAACGACGGCAACGATCACAGCACCGCCGCCATTACTCTGCGCAACAACTGCCTGCAGTCTCAGACTGGCGCAGAGCTGGTGGCCACGCTGCTGGATGCTGCCGGGACCGTTCTGGAAACGAAAAAGACCAGTATTGGCGGTGCCATCTCCGGGGAAACCTTCCAGACGGAAACCGTCACCTTCTCCCGGCTTGGCACCCGCGTAGTGGTGCGAGCCGCAGTGCCCGGTAAAGACCTTCTGACCTTTGAAGGTCTGGCAGTGGAGCTCGGCGATTTTACCGCCAACGGAACGAACTATACCTATACGCTGCAAAATGATAGCGGAGCAACATCTACGCTAGTCACAGCGGTGTCTGGAAACGGCGAGCCCGTGAGCATCAACGGGCAGGCTCTGTCCACCGGCGGCAGCGCAACCGTTGCCATCCCCAACAGCGGCACAACCGACATTGTCGTGAGAATCGGTGCTAAAACCTACACGCTGACGATTCTGCGCAATAGCGGCACAGGCGGCAATGAAGGCAATAGCGGCACAGGCGGCAATGAAGGCGGTAGCGGCAGTGGCGGCGGAAGCGGCTACAGCTACTACACCATCAAGGCAACTGCCGGGGCTGGCGGCTCCATTTCTCCCTCCGGCAATGCTAGCGTCCGTGAGGGCAGAGATCAGACTTTCACCATCACTCCGGATAAGGGCTATGCTGTCGCCAACGTCAAGATTGACGGCAAGAGCATTGGCGCGGCGAAGTCCTACACCTTTGAGAATGTCAGCAGAACCCATACCATCGAGGTCATCTTTATGAAAGCCAACGGCAACCCCCGGACCGGCGTGTTTGTGGATGTAGCCACCGGCAGCTATTATGAGGATGCTGTGGATTGCGCTGTTCTCTTTTCACTACAAGAAACAAATTAATGACATTTTGAGCTGCGCCGCTATCCAAGCGCGGCAAGGAGATAGCATTATGAAAAGAATCACAAGAATCATTCGTCCGATCATCTGCATAGTTGTCCTTCTCGTTGCTATGACCACGGCAGTCAGGGGCTGCTATCAGAGAAAGACAGAGCCTATCGACATTCCCGGCACATCTGCACCTCAGCCATCAGCGCCTCTCGCGGGCGAAGTTATCCCCTCGGTGGACAGGCAGACAGAGTTGGCGGAAGCCAGAGCGAAGAATCCCGACACCGTGGCGTGGCTGTATATCCCCGGTGCGGAGGTGGACGACCCTGTGATGCAGGCGGAGGACAACGGCTATTACCTAAAGCTGGATGAAAAAGGTGAGTACGCCATATGGGGCTGTTATTATGCCCACTGTGAAAACAAAATCGGCGGCAGGGATAAGCTGGACAAAAACACCACCATTTTCGGTCACTCCGCCAGCAACTGCGACCCGGACGGTGTGCGGTTCACCAAGCTCTACCGTTATATGGACGCAGACTTTGTAAAGGAGCATCCGTATATCTATCTCTCTGTGGATGGTGAGGACATGATCTTTCAGATCACCGCACTGTTCGTCACGGATATTGGTTTTGACTATATTGCGCCTGATCCCACGGGAGATGATCTGACCAGCTTCTTTGAGACGATTGCGCGGAAAAACTGGCTTGACTTTGATGGCGTGACCTTCTCCGAGGAAGATACTGTTCTGACCCTCTCCACCTGCTGCCGGAAGTATGACAAGGCTAACAGCGGCAATCAGCGGCTGGTGGTCATGGCAAAGCTGCTGCCGGAGGGCGCAACCGCACAGGAGTTCAGCGTATCCCTTGTGGATAGTCCTGAAATGCCCTAAAAGAAATCAGAATACGACGATAATAGGACACCCATCCTTGCTGTCCCAACATTTAATAGGTTGCCAAAATAATTTGGTCAAAAACCATCGACATCCCTTGCTCATACACGCTATAATATAGATAATCTAATAAGAAAACAGTGTTATCATTACTGCTACAGATAGAATGGTAGCCATATTTATGAAAAAATCATTGAAACGGAATGGCGGAACCCTCAGGGTGACAATGTCAGCGATTTGACAGCGAAAACCATTTTTCTCAGGTGATTTTCCGTTTTCTTATTTTGACAGAGATTTACAAAATAGTCAGGAAAATCAAGGCTTTCCTTGACTCATATTTACTTAAAATAATCGCTGTTCCCAGTGTGGACTCGAGCTCCTAAGCACTAGTTGAGGGTTCGATTCCCCCTGGGAACAGTCAAATTTTGCAACAATGATGACCACAATTCATTGTTGCTTTTTTTATTTATAGGTGCTTACGAGCACCGAATGCCGCGACAACGAGCGTGCAACGCGAGTGAGTTCAGGGAAAAGGAGAGAATGCCTATGGCAGAAAAAACAGACGAACGAGTTACGGATGAAAAAGTGGTAGAAATTGAAATGGAAATTTTCTAAATATGTGCCACAAATCTTGAAAAAATCTTGATTTGTGGCATAATAAATATATATTTTGATTTGGAGATGATGTTATGTATATAAAGCGTGAAAGATATCTAAGCAAAATAAGACCATTTTATGATGTGGATTTAATTAAGGTTCTGACAGGTGTTAGAAGATGTGGAAAATCTATATTGTTAGAGCAGATTAAAGAAGAATTTATTGAAAATGGGTTTGATAGAGCGCATATTATTACCATTAATTTTGAAGATTTGCAATTTGAAAAAATAAGAACTGCAGAAAAACTTAATTCCTATGTGAATGAGCAAATCAAGGATCATGACAAATACTTGATTTTTTTAGATGAGATTCAGCATGTCAGGAGCTTTGAAAAGGTTTTAGCTTCCTTTCGGGCAACATTAAATTGCTCAATTTTTATTACTGGAAGTAATTCGAAATTGCTATCCGGCAAGATGGCAACATTGTTGGTTGGAAGATGTGTTGAATTTAGAATAATGCCATTTTCCTTTGCCGAAAGCTACGAATATGCTACAGCTATAGGAAGAAATATGTCTCCGGATGAGTTTATGATTGATTATATCAATTGGGGTGGCTTCCCTTTGCGTTTTTCGTTTACAAAAGAAAGTGATATTAAGAGATATTTGGAGCAGACATATGAAGGTATCTTAGACAAGGATATTATTACTGACAGATCAAAGGTTAATAGACAAAACTTTGAAAGAGTAGCAACATATATTATGGCAAATGCAGGAAAGGATTTTTCCAGTAAAAACATAGAGAACTATTTTATACATCAAAATGCAGATACTTTGGATAAAAAGACGATATACAGATATCTTGATAAAATGGAAAAGGCTTGTCTAATTGATCGTGTAAAAAGATTTAATATTGTAGGAAAACAGGCAATGTCGTATATAGAGAAGCAATATGCGGTAGATACTGGTTTTCGCATGATAAATACAAACTTAGTAAATTTTGAGGATACCTTTTTTCTTGAAAATATAATTTATAACGAGCTAAAAGCAAGAGATTATGAAGTCTTTACTGGAAAAACATATAAGGGTGAAATTGATTTTGTTGCAATAAATGGAAGAAAGAAATGTTTTATTCAGGTGGCATATTATTTGGCTGGCAAGGAAACGATTGAAAGAGAGTTTGGTGCTTTTAAGCCAATTAGTGATGCATCACCGAAATATATGTTTTCATTAGATCGATTTGATTATTCAAGAGATGGAATTGCACATATCAATATTGTTGATTTTCTTTTGGGTAAGAAGGATATTAATTTATCATAACGCCACAAATTAAGAAAAAATTTAAA
>CEAC01002505.1_pt1 | contig 17278 bp, 18 predicted proteins | sample 557411 | NCBI WGS metagenome assembly CEAC01 (sample SAMEA3182094, study PRJEB8094) | gut metagenome | biome: human; feature: gut; material: Stool; isolation source: human stools | place: Canada | collected 2012-02-21
CCTTCGGGGTCTGAAAGGGGCGAGTAGCCCCTTTCTCGTGGATCCAGCGCGTCGAAATCGCTGGTGGTTTTCTGGTTCTCTTTTGACATCAAAAGAGAACAATTAGCCTTAATGAAAAAGCGCTCTGGCCCGCGCGGAGCGCATTGCCATTTGACCGAAAGAGAAAACTGCCCCGCGCACCGGCGCGTGATGCCGTCAATCAGTAACAATTTCAAAATCTGCTTTCTTTTCAATGCCATATTGCGCAAAATACCCCTCTTCCAGCGGGATCCACCGCTCCACAAAATTAGAATACAGCTCCCCCTCCCGTCTGCGGAGCCTCCGGGCCTGTTCATCGGGAGAGCAGGTGACGAATATTCTTATATCATAATAGGGTGCAAGGCTGGGATGATGGCTGTAGCTTCCCTCCACGATGACCAGCGGCGCAGAGCCGAGGAGATGCGGCGGCAGATAGGCACCTTCGCGGCAGGAGTAGGCCCGGTAGGAGAATGCCTGCCCTGCCCGGGCGGGAGCGACGACCTCATCCCGCAGGCGCTGGATGTCCATGTTGGCGCAGGGAATGCTCTCCCAGCCCGTGACACGCCGGGATGGCGGGAGATAGAAGTCATCGGTGTGGACGGTGATGCTTTGAGGAAAACGCTCTGCCAGCTGTGCGGACAGCGTCGTTTTGCCGCTGCCGCAGCGGCCATCCAGTGCGACGAGGACGGCAGGCTGTCGGGCCAGACGGTCGGCGATGGCCGAGGCCAGCTCTTCGGGTGAGATAAGATGCATGGGGATACCATTCCTTTATATCAGCTTTGGCTCAGTATAGCACGGCGGAGAAAATGGAGCAAATATTTTTGCAAAAAAGTGTTGACACAGAGCCGGACCTATGGTAAGATAATGCCACGTTAGAAATGACTAACCAAGAAGCGGAAGAAGCTCGAGATGGGCAAGCTGCCGCATTCTTTTTGAAGTCTTGGTTAGCTTATTCTAACTGTATCTCCTGCATAAGCACCACACGGCAGGAGACAATAGTGGAAAACGGGCAGGGAGGCCGAAGACATGGAACGCAACTTTGAGACAGTCATGATCGAACAGTGCGCCCCGGTGCTGGCCAGCTTAAAGCCTGCGGGACTTTTCCGCTACGAGACGAGCGACTGCGCCGACCTTGCCCGCCGCGTCCGCAGCTGGAACGAACAGCTGGGCGAAAAGGGTCTCTGCGTCCGCGTCCTCAAGGGCTGTGTGCGGACCCATCGGTATCTGGTGTACGTCTACCGCGAGAGCAAGCTCCGCGCTGTGCTGGCTCAGCCGCAGGTGCGGGATTTCCTGTGCAGGGAAGGCTACACTCTGCCTGAGCAGTCGGACGACTACGCGCCGCTTTTGCGGCAGCTGTCCCGCCGGCTCTGCTGCGAGGCTGATTTTCCCCATGAGATCGGCGTATTTCTGGGCTATCCGCTTTACGATGTGGTGGGCTTTATCGAAAATGCGGGCCGCAACTTCACCTACTGCGGCTGCTGGAAAGCCTATGGTGACCCCAGTGCTGCCCAGCGGCATTTTGCTCAGCTGAACAAGTGTACGGCAGTATATCTCCGCCTGTTCCGCAGCGGAACGCCCATCCAGCGTCTGGCTGTCGCAGCCTGACGCCCCTGAATTTTGACATTCTCTTCCAAATACTCTCTTTTTATCCTGGCGCCCGCCAGAGCGAAACCACGCACTGGCGGGAAGAATCCTCCTTTTGACACGCGGCCGCTCGTTGCAGAATACCCCCTGCACCGGGCGGCTGTGTCATTTGCGGGGAGTGTAAAAGAGAAAAATCGTAAATATGTGCAAACAAAGTTAGCATATAGAAACTGTAAAAATCTTCTTGAAATAAGGGAAGAAAATTTGTTTGTTCATACAAACTAACTTTTTTGAACCGGAAAATGGTTGACAATGCGGGTTAGTAAGTATAAACTATCTGTGCTGATAGTTGCGACTGACTAACTGCCGTAGCTTTTCGGAGGGGGACGCGGGCATGAGCGAGCGCGTTGCGGCGTCTGGCTGGTGCGGCCATCCCCGAGGACGAAAAAAGCGAACTGAAAAGCTCCCCGCAGAAGGGGGAGCACGAATGGGAGTGGAACAATTATGATGCCTTTGACTATGGCAAAAGCAGGCGATACCGTCACCATCCAGAAGATCACCGGCAAGGATGAAGTGCGTCTGCATCTGGCAGAGCTTGGTTTCGTGGTGGACAGTCAGGTGACTGTCGTCAATGAGATCGCAGGCAACCTCATCGTTCAGGTCAAGGAGAGCCGTCTGGCCCTCGACAAGACGATGGCAAACCGCATTATGGTTGGCTGAGCAGCGGCAAAACGCTGTTTGGGAGACGCTCCGAAACTGGATAGTCTCTGAATAGAAAGACAAGTAGAGGAGGATTTTTATGAAGACTCTGAAAGACGTTAAGGTCGGCGAGACTGCCACCGTGGCGCGCCTGCACGGCGAAGGCCCGGTGAAGCGCCGCATCATGGACATGGGCATCACCAAGGGTGTGGAGATCTACGTCCGCAAGGTCGCCCCTCTGGGCGACCCGATGGAGCTGACCGTGCGCAACTACGAACTGAGCGTGCGCAAGGCCGACGCCGAAATGATCGAAGTCGTTTGATCGTAACGAGAGGAAAGGAGTTGCAATGAGCATTAAAATTGCACTGGCCGGCAACCCGAACTGTGGTAAGACTACCCTGTTCAACAATCTGACCGGCTCTAATCAGTACGTCGGCAACTGGCCCGGCGTTACCGTCGAGAAGAAGGAAGGCAAGCTGAAGGGCGAGAAGGATGTCATCATCCAGGACCTGCCCGGTATCTACTCCCTGTCTCCGTACACTCTGGAAGAGGTCGTCTCCCGTACTTATCTGGTCAAGGAGAAGCCCGATGCCATCCTGAACATCATTGATGGCACCAACATCGAGCGCAACCTGTACCTGACCACTCAGCTCATCGAGCTGGGCATCCCCGTGGTCATGGCTGTCAACATGATCGACCTCGTCCGCAAGAACGGCGATAAGATCGACCTGAAGAAGCTGAGCGCCGAGCTGGGCTGTCAGGCTGTTGAGATCAGCGCACTGAAGGGCGAGGGCACCGAGGCTGCTGCAAAGGCTGCTATGGCTGCTGCAAAGGCTGGCAAGGGCGGCGAGCTGCCCCATGTCTTCACCGGCAGCGTCGAGCACGCCATCGCTCACATCGAGGAGTCCATCCAGGGCAAAGTCGATGACCGCTTCCTGCGCTGGTACGCTGTCAAGCTGTTCGAGCGCGACGACAAGGTCATGGATGAGCTGAAGCTCTCCTCCGACCTGATCGCTCATATCGACCAGCACATCAAGGACTGCGAGGCTGAGATGGACGATGACGCCGAGAGCATCATCACCAACCAGCGTTACGCATACATCAATGGCGTCGTCGATAAGGCTGTCAAGAAGAAGGCCCGCGTCGAGCACCTGACCGTTTCCGATAAGGTCGACCAGATCGTCACCAACCGTATTCTGGCCCTGCCCATCTTCGCAGTCATCATGTACCTGATGTACTCCCTGTCCATGGGTACTTCCATCGCCGACGGCGGCTGGGCCATCGGCACCTTTGCGACCGACTGGACCAACGACGTCCTGTTCGGCGAGATCGTTCCCAATGCTCTGGGCGGCTTCCTCGAGGGCATCGGCGTGGCAGGCTGGCTGTACGGCCTGATCATGGACGGCATCGTCGCCGGTGTCGGCGCGGTCCTGGGCTTCGTTCCCCAGATGCTGGTCCTGTTCTTCCTGCTGTCCATCCTGGAGGACATCGGCTATATGTCCCGTGTCGCCTTCATCATGGACCGTATCTTCCGTAAGTTCGGCCTGTCCGGTAAGAGCTTCATTCCCGTGCTGGTCGGCACTGGCTGCGGCGTCCCGGGCGTCATGGCTTCTCGTACCATCGAGAACGAGCGCGACCGCCGTATGACCATCATGACCACCTGCTTCATCCCCTGCGGCGCTAAGATGCCCATCATCGGCCTCATCGCAGGTGCGCTGTTCGGCGGTTCTTCTCTGGTGGCTGTCTCCGCTTACTTCATCGGCATGGCTGCCATCATCTGCTCTGGTATCATCCTGAAGAAGACCAAGCTCTTCGCAGGTGACCCTGCTCCCTTTGTTATGGAGCTGCCCGCATACCACATCCCCGCTTGGGGCAACGTCTTCCGTGCTACCTGGGAGCGCGGCTGGTCCTTCATCAAGCGTGCCGGTTCCGTCATTCTGCTGGCAACCGTCGCCATCTGGTTCCTGCAGGGCTTCGGCTTCGAGAACGGCGCCTTCGGCATGGTCGAGGATCAGGACAACTCCGTCCTGGCTGCTATCGCAACCAAAGTCGCTTGGATCTTCGCGCCTCTGGGCTTCGGCAACTGGAAAGCTACCGTCGCTTCTGTCTCCGGCCTGATCGCCAAGGAGAACGTCGTTGGTACCTTCGGCGTCCTGTACCACTTCGGCGGCGAGGAGCTGTCTGAGAACGGCGACGAGATCTGGAGCCTCGTTGCTGCTGATTACACCGCTCTGAGCGCTTATGCATTCATGATCTTCAACCTGCTGTGCGCTCCCTGCTTCGCTGCTATGGGTGCGATCAAGCGTGAGATGAACAACGGCAAGTGGACCGCCATCGCCATCGGTTATATGTGCGCACTGGCCTACTGCTCCGCTCTGGTCGTGTACCAGCTGGGCGGCCTCATCACCGGTGAGGTGGGCTTCAACTTCTTCACCGTCGTGGCCGTGGTCATCGTCGCTGCCTTCCTGTATCTGATGTTCCGTCCCAACAAGTACGTGAACGACAACGAGGTCAAGATCGACGTTTCCAAGATCAAGTAAAAACTTTTCAAAACGCGCTGAAAGGAGTGCATTGTTATGATGGAGTTCCTGGCTGCTAATTTCAATCTGCCGACGATCATCGTCGGAGCCATCGTGTTTGGCGGTGTAGGCTGGATCACCTGGCACTCTCATAAGCATGGTGGCTGCAGTGGATGCAGCGGCGGCTGTGACGGCGGCTGCAGTGGAAACTGCAGCAGCTGCGGCGGTGGCTGCCACTGAGCGATCGCGTAGGAGAAGGGGGCGCGGGTCAAGGCTTTGGCCCGCGCCCCTTTTGTAAACCAAGAGTTCGTGTGATATAACGAAAAGAGAGTGATACGAGATGGAACTGACGCCAGCACACCTGCGGTACCTGCTCGCGATCTATGAGGTCTCGCAGACCCATCTTGACATCAGCTCCCGCAGCATCGCCGAGAAGCTGGGCGTGACCAAACCCTCGGTGGTGCGGGTGCTGAACCTGCTGATGGAGCGGGGGATGATCGTCAAGGAGTATTACGGCAAGATCTACCTCACCGACCGGGGCATCTTCGTAGCCCGGGAGGTCAAAAAGCAGCTGGACGAAGTGCTCGCGCACTTCCCTCCGGTGGAGGAAGCGCTGACCGATGAGGAGCGGTTCACCGCCGCCCTCGCCCTGACGGCGGCCCTGCCGGAACGGGTGTTCACCGGCCGGTACGATCAGATGATGGGCGCAGAGGAAGCGCCCCCTGCCGCAGGCTGATGCCTTGAAATGCAAAAGAACCGGACTCCACGGAGTCCGGTTCTTTTCGTATGCGGGTCCTCAGACCAGATAGCCCTCGAAGCAGTGGAGGTCTTCGGTCTTGACGATGCCTTCGAGGTAGAGGCCGTCTTCACGGTACTCCTCGAGCTGGACGCTGCCGCGCTCCCGCATGGGGGCGGCGAGGCCCAGCTTATCGTAGGGCAGGAGAACGCGGATGGTGTGGACGCGGTCGCTGAGGGTCTCGTCCAGCTTGGCCAGCAGCTTGTCGAGGCCGTAGCCGGTCTTGGCGCTGGTGAGCAGGATGTCGGGGTCGAAGCTCAGCGCGCCGGGCTTGTCGCACTTGTTGTAGACGGTCAGGCGGGGAATGTCGGCGCAGTCGAGGCCGTCCAACACTTCGTCGGTGACGGCCAGCTGCTCCTCCCGCTGCTCATCGCCGGCGTCAGCCACCCGGACGATGACGTCCGACCATGCGGCCTCTTCCAGCGTGGATTTGAATGCTTCCACCAGATTGTGGGGCAGACGGGAGACGAAGCCGACGGTGTCCACCAGCAGCACGGCCATGCCGCTGGGCAGGACGAGCTTCCGGCTGGTGGGGTCGAGGGTGGCAAAGAGCATATCGGCCTCGGCGACGCTGGGGCCGCAGAGAGCGTTCATCAGGCTGGATTTGCCCACATTGGTGTAGCCCACGAGGCTGACCACCGGCATTCCGGTCTTGGCGCGGGCTTTCCGGCTCTCGCCCCGGCGCTTTTCCATCTCGGCCAGCTTCTCAGCCAGTGCGTCGATGCGGGCGTGGACGTGGCGGCGGTCAAGCTCGAGCTTCGTTTCACCGGCACCACGGCGGGCGCCGCCGCCGCCGCCACCGCCGCCGCCCTGACGGCTCAGGCTTTCGCCCATGCCCTGCAGGCGGGGCAGACGGTAGCGCAGGAGGGCCAGCTCGGTCTGCAGCTTGCCTTCGTTGGTCACGGCACGGCTGCGGAAGATCTCGAGGATGAGCATGGTGCGGTCGATGACCTCGAGGCCGCCGAGGGCCGTGGAGATGTTGCGGATCTGGCTGCCGGTCAGCTCACCGTCGAAGACGGCGCACTCGGCCCCCAGCTCTGCTGCGGCCGCAGCGGCTTCTTCCAGCTTGCCGCTGCCCAGCACGATGCCGGTCTCAGGGGTCTGGCGCTTCTGGGTGACTTCGGCCACGGCCTCCATGTGGTTGGCCTCACACAGCGCAGCCAGCTCGGCAAGGCTGCGCTCGCAGTCCCACAGGCCCTGGTCGAGGGCGAGAAGGATGACCTTCGTCGGGGGAGTTTCGACTAAAATATCGTAAAGTTCGCTCAAAATGATTCCTTTCTGTTATTCGTTTGGAGAATATAGCGATTCGTAGTGTTCTCGCGTCAGGGCATAGCACTTGCAGGGTATCGCTGTACCGTCGAATTTATGGTAGACGGCCTCGTGGTCGTAGACAAAGCCTGCTTTCATCATGACCTTGCCGCTGGCGGGGTTCTCCACGGCGTGGGAGCAGGCAAGCCAATTACTGTCTGTATTCTTGAACCAGTATTCTACCAGAGCGTTCAGAGCCTCGGTGGTGCAGCCTTTGCCCCACCATGCTCTGCCGATGCAGTAGCCCGGCTCCCAGATGCCCTCGGAGAGGTCAAATCCCGGCCATTCATTTCGCTGTGCCGGTTCTCCCAGCAGGCTGTTGTAGAGGCTGATGGAGCCGAACACCTGTCCGGTGGCCTTTTCCACGATGGCCCACTGGTAGTAGTCCTCGTTGGGATAGAGCAGCGCCCATGCGCTCAGAAGCTCCTGCGTCTCGGCCACATCCTTGTGCGGCGTCCAGCGCAGCCAGCGGGTGACTTCCGGGTCGTTGGCCCAATTTGCGTACATCATCGGGGCATCCGACGGCATAAGGCGGCGCAGAAGCAGCCGCGGCGTTTCGATTTCCTGTGTGCCGGCGTGGCGCATGATACATTCCTCCCAACCATTGTAAATATGCATAGAATAGCACAAAACCGGCTTCGGCGCAAGCAAAATGGGCTGCTTCGGGGCAAAAATGCTTGACAAGTGCGCAAACTTCATTAAACTGAAGATGACTGCACAAAAATTCTCCCCGGCAAAGGGCCGGGGAGAATGCTCATGTTGGAAGAACATCCGCCCGCAGGATAGCCTGCCAGTCGCTGTGACCATACAGGAAGCGGAGGATGTGGACGGTCTGGGTGGAAGAATCGACTTTATAAAATGCAAGATAGTTTTGAACTGGAATGAGCCGGATTCCCAAAGAGGAAAGAAATGAGTCATTCACAAGTGAAAAACGCTGTGGGAAGGTGTCGAGAGAACGGAATTTCTTCCATGCGATGGCAACCAGCTTGTCGGCAGCAGAGGGATTTTTCAAGTTCAGGTCGATATAGTCGAAGGCATCTGCAAGGTCACGCTGAGCAGAAACGGCAACATCGATAAAGTAGTTCATCGAAGACTCCTTCTGTTTTGCAGCTCCTGCATGAACTCATCCAGCGGGCGCGTCCTTCCCGCCGCCACGTCATCCAGACCTTCCTGCAATTTTGCGTACAAATCGAACCGGGCGGTCAGGGCCTCGTAGGTCTCGATGCTCATCACGGCAAGGTCGCCTTTGCCGTTTTTGGTGATGAACACCGGCTCGGCGTAGTCGTGGCAGAAGGTGGAGATCTCATTGTAGTTGTTGCGCAGGTCTGCGCTGGAACGAATCTTGGGCATCCAAAAGCACCTCACTTTCATACAAAAATTATACCTGAATTTCTTTATAAAATCAAGGAAAATAAAAAAGGAGAACCTTTCTATGACGGACATCCGAGAGCATCTTGCCCACAAGCCGCTTTTGTTCGACGGCGGCATGGGTACCTATTATAAAGCGGCACCGGGCGCGGACTGCGAAATGGCCAACCTCACCGACCCCGAGGGCGTGAAGAAGGTCCATGCGGAATATCTGGCCGCAGGCGCACAGGCCATCAAGACCAACACCTTCGGTCTGCCCCGGATGGCGGCGGCCCAGACGCCGGGCTGGGAAGAGCTGGCCGAGGCGGGCTGGAAGCTGGCCTGTGATGCCGCTGCGGAGAAGGACGCCGCCGTCTTCGCTGACTTCGGCCCGGCCCCGGACACCGAAGCTGCCCCGGCCAGCAGCGCTTACGGCCTTGTGGCGCAGCAGTTCGCCGCACTGGGGGCAAAGAACTTTCTGTTCGAGACGCTCAGCTCCGATGTGGGCATTGTGGAGGCGGTAAAGGCACTGCGTGTGGCCGTGCCGGACGCCTTTGTCATGGTGTCCTTCGCGGTGCTGCCGGACGGCTACACCCGCGAGGGCCTGCTGTTCCGCGACCTGCTGCGCCGGATGGAGGGCAGCGGCGTGGTGGACGCCGTGGGCCTGAACTGCGTCTCGGCCCCCGGCGCGATGAAGAAACTGGTGCAGAGCCTTGGCGAGACGCTGCTGCCCCTGTCGGTGATGCCCAACGCGGGCTATCCGGTGGTCACCCGGGCGCGGGTGCTGTATCAGGGCAAGCCTGCGTATTTTGCCCGGGAGATGGGGCAGATCGCCGCTGCGGGCGTCCGTATTTTGGGCGGCTGCTGCGGCACGACGCCCGCCCACATCGCGGCCCTGCGTGCAGAGCTGGATGCCCTGCCCCAACAGACCAAAGCCGCTCCGGTAGCGAAGCTTTCCACCGGGACTGCACCGGCGGTGGAAAAAGATGATGCCTTTCTGCGGAAACTGAACGCAGGCGAGAAGGTCATCGCCATTGAACTGGATTCGCCCCGGGTGGCCGACCTGAGAGGCTATCTGGACGGCGCACGGCGGCTGCAGGCCGCAGGCGCTGACCTGCTGACCATCGCCGACTGCCCCATCGCACAGGCCCGGATGGATTCCTCCCTCGTGGCCTGCCGGGTACACCGGGAACTGGGAATGTGTGCTCTGCCCCACATGACCTGCCGCGACCGCAACCTCAACGCCACCAAGGCCCTTCTGCTGGGCCTTTACGCCGAGGGTGTGCGGGAGGTGCTGGCCATCACCGGCGACCCCATCCCCACCGCAGAGCGGGACGAGGTGAAGAATGTCTACCAGTTCAACTCCCGCAAGCTGGCCCAGTACATCGTCTCGCTGGCCGGGGAGGGCCGGGAGATGCCCTCGGTCATGACCGTCCTTGGTGCGCTGAACCTCAACGCCCGGAACTTTGACGTGGAGCTGCGCCGGGCTGTGGAAAAGCTGGAAAACGGGATGTCGGGCTTCCTGACCCAGCCGGTGCTGTCGGCACAGGCGGTGGAAAATCTCCGCAAGGCCCGTCAGACACTGGGCGAACGGGCTAAAATTCTGGCCGGCATCATGCCCGTGGTCAGCCAGCGGAACGCTATCTTCATGGAGAACGAGATCAACGGCATCCATGTGGAGGAGGACATCATCCAGCGCTTCGCGGGCCTCGACCGGGAGCAGGGCGAGGCGCTTGGCCTTGAGGTGTCGATGCAGATGGCCCGGGAGGCTCTGCCCTACGCCGACGGCTTCTATCTCATGACCCCCTTCAACCGTGTGGCCCTGATGGAGCGGCTCATTGCCCGGCTGAAAACGGAGCTTCTGGACGCGGAAGGGTGAGAAGAAAAAATCTGCCTGACGCAGGGAGCGAAGGCCCCGCACAAGGATGTGAAAATTTTGTTCCGATGAAAAAGAGATTGACAAAACGCACAAAAAACGCTATATTCTTTTTATAAATGCAAGGAAAAAGAGTGTGCGTCGTTTTCGCCATCCAGAGAGCCGGGGGCTGCTGAAAACCCGGTATGGCGGTGCGGCGTGCTGTCGCTTTTGAGCAGAGGCGGGGAAACAGGAGTAGTCGCCTCCGGGTCTGCCCCACGTTATCGGGGCATCAAGGGGCATACGGCAGAAAGCCGTGTGCAATTTGGGTGGTACCGCGGTTATATTACAGCCGTCCCATGGAACGCTCCGTGGGGCGGCTTTTTTCGTCCCACTCCAATTATTCATCTGGGAGGATACTATGAAAGAACTCGCAAAACAGTATGATCCGAGCCAGGTGGAAGACCGCATCTACCAGTTCTGGCTGGATGGCGGCTACTTCCACACCAAGGCCGACCCCGACAAGAAGTCCTACACCATCGTGATGCCCCCTCCGAACGTCACCGGCCAGCTCCACATGGGCCACGCCGTGGACAACACCATGCAGGACATCCTCATCCGCACCAAGCGGATGCAGGGCTATGCCGCCCTGTGGGTGCCTGGCACGGACCACGCTTCCATCGCTACGGAGGCCAAGGTCGTGGAGGCCATGCGTGCTGAGGGCCTGACCAAGGAAATGGTGGGCCGCGACGGCTTCCTGGAGCGCGCCTGGGCCTGGAAGACCAAATACGGCAACCGCATCGTCAGCCAGCTCAAGAAGCTGGGCAGCAGCTGCGACTGGGAGCGTGAGCGCTTCACCATGGACGAGGGCTGCTCTGAGGCTGTCAAGGAAGTCTTTGTCCGCCTGTACGACAAGGGCCTCATCTACCGCGGCAACCGCATGGTCAACTGGTGCCCCCACTGCAACACCTCCATTTCCGACGCCGAGGTGGAGTATGAGGAAAAGGACGGCAGCTTCTGGCACCTGCTCTACCCGGTCAAGGAGACCGGCGAGATGCTGGAACTGGCTACCACCCGTCCCGAGACCATGCTGGGCGATACCGCTGTTGCCATCAACGGCGATGACCCCCGCTATGCTCATCTGCACGGCTGCCATGTCATCCTGCCCCTGCTGAACAAGGAGATCCCCATCGTCTGCGACGAGCACGCCGACATGACCAAGGGTACCGGCGTCGTGAAGATCACCCCGGCCCACGATCCCAACGACTTTGAGGTCGGCCTGCGCCATGACCTGCCCATCGTCCGCGTCTTCACCTACGACGGCCACATGACCGGCGCTGCCGATAAGGCTGCTGCCGATGCTCTGTTTGCTGCAGGCAAGAACACCGTCAACGAGCCTCATGTGCTGGACTGCGGCAAGTATGCCGGCATGACCACCCTCGAGGCCCGCAAGGCCATCCTCGCGGACCTGAAGGAGGGCGGCTTCCTGAAGGAGATCGAGCCTCTGAAGCACGAAGTCGGCACCTGCTACCGCTGCCACTCCACCATCGAGCCCATGGTGTCCAAGCAGTGGTTCGTCAAGATGGAGCCTCTGGCCAAGCCCGCCATCGAGAGCGTGGAGAAGGGCGACATCAAGTTCGTGCCGGAGCGCTTCACCAAGAACTATATGAACTGGATGAAGAACACCCGCGACTGGTGCATCAGCCGCCAGCTGTGGTGGGGCCACCAGATCCCGGCCTGGTACTGCGACGACTGCGGCGAGACTGTGGTCGCCAAGAGCGCACCCTGCACCTGCCCCAAGTGCGGCGGCACCAGGCTCACCCAGGACCCCGATACCCTCGACACCTGGTTCTCTTCTGCTCTGTGGCCCTTCAGCACTCTGGGCTGGCCCAATGAGGAGAGCGAAGACCTCAAGTATTTCTATCCCACCAACACCCTCGTCACCGGCTACGACATCATCGGCTTCTGGGTCAGCCGCATGATCTTCTCCGGTCTGGCCTACACCGGCAAGGCTCCCTTCGACACCGTCTGCATCCACGGCATCGTCCGCGACAGCCAGGGCCGCAAGATGTCCAAGAGCCTCGGCAACGGCATCGACCCGCTGGAGGTCATCGCCCAGTACGGCGCTGACGCACTGCGCTTCATGCTGGTGGACGGCTCTACCCCGGGCAATGATATGCGCTACAGCGAGAAGAAGGTGGAGGCTGCCCGCAACTTTGCAAACAAGCTGTGGAACGCTACCCGCTTCGTGCTGATGAACCTGCCCGAGGACTTCCAGCCCGGCCTGCCCAGCGAGGAGAAGCTGGACATGAGCGACAAGTGGGTGCTGACCAAGCTGAATCAGGTGGCCGGCGCCATGAGCGACAACCTCGACCACTACGAGATGGGTCTGGCCGCTGCCAAGATCAACAGCTTCATCTGGGACGTCTACTGCGACTGGTTCATCGAGATCGCAAAGCCCCGCCTGAACTCCGGCGACGCCGAGCAGGCCGACACTGCCCGCCGCGTGCTGGTGTATGTGCTGGACAAGGCCCTCAAGCTGCTGCACCCCTTCATGCCCTTCATCACCGAGGAGCTGTATCAGGCTCTGCCCGGCTCTGCCGAGACCATCATGACCCAGAGCTGGCCCACCTTCGATGAAGCTCACAACTGGGCCGACGAAGAGGAAGCCTTTGAAAAGGTCATGGACTACATCAAGGCTGTGCGTACCATGCGCACCGAGATGAACGTCCACCCCGCCAAGAAGACCAGCATGATCATCGAGACGGCTGACCCGGCTCCCTTCCAGAGCGCCGAGATCTATCTGGCAAAGTTCGCCTTCGCCACCGATGTGACCTTCACCGGAAAGTATGAGGGCAGCACCGACGGCATGGTGCAGGTGTCCACCCACGCCGCCCGCGGCTTCATCCCTATGATGGAGCTCATCGACCGCGACAAGGAGCTGGCCCGTCTGAACAAGGAAAAGGCCAAGGCCGAGAAGGAACTGGCCATGTTCGAGAATCAGCTCAACAACCCCAAGTTCGTCGAGCGCGCTCCCGCCGCTCTGGTGGAGGACATCCGCAATAAGCACGCCAAGAGCCAGGACAAGCTTGCCAACATTGAGCAGAGCATCAAGGCTCTGGGCTGATGCGGGAAACGGATCCTGATATGCAAAAAACTTCTCCCTGGCTCATTGCGGCACGAGTCATCTTTACCTTTGCGCTTATCGCCTGCATCGTATTCATCTTCTCCAACTCCATGCAGATCGGTGACGTCTCGGAAACGGCAAGCGGACGAGTATTGCTTCTGATGAAAAAGGTGTTCACCCGTCTGGGAATGCCCGGCGCGGCGAACCATCTGACAGACCACATCGTGCGCAAGCTGGCACATTTCTGCGAGTATGCGCTGGAAGGCTTCCTGCTCACTCTCTGCCTGCGGGTCTATACCCGGCACTTTTTCGTTCACATCTCGTGGCCGATCCTGGGCGGTCTGCTCACGGCCCTGACGGACGAGACCATCCAGATGTTCAGCGATGGCCGGAGCAGCCAGCTCACCGACGTCTGGCTGGATCTTTCGGGCGCGATGGCCGGTATTCTGGTGGGCCTGTTCTGTCTGGCCCTGTGCAGGATGTGCTGGCTGCTCTACAAACATCGAAACGAGGATTGACGCAATGACCATCGAACAGGCAAACGAATATTTCTCTTCTCTGCCCGAGGGCTTTGCCCCGGCGGAGGAGCTGCGCGCTGCCCTGACGGCGGATGTCCAGAAGGTGCAGTTCGTCGGTGTGGCCGGAACGGCGGGCAAGACCGCTGCTGCCGGTCTGCTGGCGGCCATCCTGCGGGAGGCGGCGTTCCACGTCGGCTTCTACCGCGCCGGCTGTGAGCCGCTGTCGGCCCGCATCGCCATCGGCGGCGTGTCGGTGGACCCGGTGCTGCTCTGTCAGGCTGCCGAGGCTCTCAGTGCCGCAAAGCCTCTGCCCCGTGAGGAGGCAGAGCTGGCGGCGGCGGCCCGCTGCTTTGGTGCGGCAGGCTGCAAGCTGGCTGTGGTGGAGCTGCCGGATGCCGGTCTGGCATCGGCCCTGCCCAATATGCCGGTCTGCGCCGTCACGGCCATCGGCCCGGACGGTGTGAGCCGCTCGGTGGAGCGTCTGGCCGCGCTGGCCGCAGGCGTCATGCGGAAGGACGCCGTCTGCGTCACTGCGCCGGAGCAGCCGAAGGCTGTTCTGAGTGAGCTGGTGGTGGCGGCGGCTAAGGCCGAGTGTGAGCTCGTCGTCCCCGACGCCGAGGACATCACCTTTCTCGAGGCGGAAAAGTTCACCAGCAAGGTGGACTATGGCGGATACACCGCCCCGCTGGCCTTCCTGGGCCGTCACGCGGCGGGCAATGCCGCCGTCGCGGTCGAGCTGGCATTGGCCCTCTGGCGCAAGGGCTTTGAGATCCCCGATGAGGCCATTCTGGCGGGTCTTGCCGCTGTGGAGAACCGCAGCAGCATCCGCGTCCTGTCCCAGAAGCCCCTCATCATCCTTGACGCCTGCCGTACTCCGCAGCAGGCTGCAGCCCTTCTGCGCGTCCTCAATATGGCCAAGGTGCGCCATATGAGCGCCGTGATCGGCCTGACGGAAGAGGAAGGCGCGGAGTCGTTCCTTGCCGCACTGGAGACCGGACTGACTTCAGAAGAGCAGAAGAAGGACAAGAGCACCATGCCCGGCATGGGCGAGAACCCCTTCGACAAAGTCTTCCTTGTCGCCCCGGCGGGAACGGAAGCGGCGCTGGCAGAGCGTCTGACCGAAAAGGCACGGTATCACTTCGACGCGGTGTTCTGCCCGACGCTGGCCGAGGCCGTGGAGCAGGCGAAAGCCAACAGCCGCCGCGGTCTGCTGGTCTGCGGCAGTGAGGCCATCGCCCTCGAGGCCCTGAAACTATTTTCATAAGCATTGCACACCGTCTGAACGGTCTTTTTGCCTGCATACTGCGTTGAGTTCCCTTGCGATCCACCAAGGATTGCAGCGGAAAATCGCCTTGTCTGCGGGCAAAAATTCTCGTCATTCGGTGCACCCCGCTTACGAAATAGCTTCTGAGAAGCTGCTGGAGAACCGCTGAGCGACACCGTTCTCTAAAAAATAACCCGAAAGACCTGTACACTGAAAAGGTGTACAGGTCTTTTCTTTATGCCAGAAAAAAGGAGATGAGGATATGGCGACAGTGACCTTCAGCGCGGCGGACGATGTGCTCTACGCCTATCTGGCCGGCGAGATCGACCACGACGCGGCGCAGGGGCTTCGCATCCAGCTGGACGACGCCCTGCTCACCCGCAGCCCGCGCATTCTGGTGATGGACCTCGGCGGAGTGGGGTTCATGGATTCGTCGGGCATCGGACTGATATTGGGGCGGCAGCGCTGCGCCCGGACGCTGGGCGGCAGTCTGCGCATCCAGCACGCGCCGGAACAGCTCCGGCGGGTCTTACAGCTTGCAAGCATCCCCTGCACCGAGCCGGGCGGGGAAGTATCAGGAGGGATATAAATGAAAGCGGAAAACAGTGCAAAGATCCAATTTGATTCGCTCAGTGCAAACGAGGCTTTTGCCCGGGGCGCAGCGGCGGCCTTTCTGGCTCGGTATGACCCCACCGTGCCGCAGCTGGCCGACATCAAGACGGCGGTGTCCGAGGCAGTGACCAACTGCATCGTCCACGCCTACCCGGATGCCATCGGTCCCGTGACCCTGAGCATCGCCGTCTACCCGGAGCGGCTGGTGAAGATAACGGTGACGGATAAGGGCATCGGCATCACGGACGTCGAAAAGGCCATGGAGCCTCTTTTCACTACCGGCAACCCGGAAGAGCGCTCCGGTCTGGGCTTTGCGGTGATGCAGAGCTTTATGGATAAGGTCAAGGTGTCCTCTCAGCCCGGAAAGGGGACGCGGGTGGTGCTGACCAAGCGTCTGGATGAGCGCTCTACATAATAAAGAGAAAGAGGGCGTCGCAATGGTAACGGACAAGACCCGGCGGAGCGCATTCATCGAGCAGAATCTGGGGCTGGTGCATTCCTGCGCCGGACGGTTCCGGGGGAGAGGCATTGAATACGACGACCTCTACAGCGCCGGCTGTATGGGGCTGGTAAAAGCGTATGACGGCTTTGATGAGTCGCGTGGCGTCTGTTTTTCCACCTACGCCGTGCCGGTCATTCTGGGCGAGATCAAAAAGCTGTTTCGGGACGGCGGCACTGTAAAGGTGAGCCGGTCACTCAAAGAGCTGAGCCTGCGCATCAATGCAGCCCGGGAGCATCACAGCAAGCTTTGCGGAGCAGAGCCTACTCTGTCGCAGCTGGCAGAGGAGCTGGGGGAAAGCGTGGAGAATATCACGCTGGCTATCCAGGCGGCGCAGCCTGCAGTGAGTCTGACGCCGGAGAACCGGGAAGAGGGCGACCGGCAGATAGATATTCCGGTAGAGTCGCCGGAGGAAGAGCTTGCAGATAAGATAGGCCTGGCGGAGGTATTGAAGAGCCTGCCCGAAGAGGACAGGCTTATTATCCAGCTGCGTTTCTATGGGGGCAAGACCCAGAGTGATACGGCAAAACTGCTCCATACCACGCAGGTACAGATCTCCCGGCGGGAGCGCAAGATATTAAAGGTGATGCGGGACAGGCTGTTGGACGAATGATGGACAGAGCGGCCAAATCTGAGAGAAAAAACTGGGCAAAAGGACGAACCGCAAAATAATTCAAAAAAAGTGAAAAAAGGACTTGCTTTTTGAGGGGGTCTGTGCTAAAATACATTACTGTCAGGCGGACGTCTGACACAAATACCTCCGAAAAAGCGACAGGAAAAGTACGAAGGTCGATTGGTTCTCCTAAGAACTTCAAAAAATCTTCAAAAAAGTGCTTGACAATCTGGTGCTTCGGTGGTAAAATAAATAAGCTGTCAGCCACTTGGCTGAGGCGCTTACAGGACCTTGAAAATTGAACAATATCGAAAAACTTGTAACGGAACCTATTTTCGTGTTGGAAAAACACGTTAAACAATTCCAAACAAAGTAATTCACACAGGACGCAAGCGATTGCGTACTGAGCGAAGAGAGATTTAACACTTTTTAAGTGATAAATATCATTTATAAAGAGTTTGATCCTGGCTCAGGACGAACGCTGGCGGCGCGCCTAACACATGCAAGTCGAACGAGAGA
>CEAC01037412.1_pt1 | contig 17237 bp, 26 predicted proteins | sample 557411 | NCBI WGS metagenome assembly CEAC01 (sample SAMEA3182094, study PRJEB8094) | gut metagenome | biome: human; feature: gut; material: Stool; isolation source: human stools | place: Canada | collected 2012-02-21
ACCCTATACAGGTGGTCGGCCCGGGGATTGCTGAGGCTACATATAGGCGACAACAAGCGACCGTTTCTCTACGGTTGGGAAATACTTGAATTGTGGTGGCGGATGTCGCTGCAATTCGTCGACGGGAGAATGCCGCCTCAGTGGCCATCGCATTCTGAGCGGCATGAAGTGTGTAAAGAATCTTAAAATCAAATATCATGAGAATGCGTCCTGAATCATTATGGCATATACTATTTATAGCCATAATAGTAGCAGTATTATGTTTTGACCTGTGGCTGTTAAAGATCTTCGTATTTCCGGAGATGAGTTATGTATGGGTTTTTCTGCCGCTGATGCTTACAGCCGTCAGCTGCATCTCGTTCGCTCTATTTATCGTCTTTGCGTGGATCTACAGTGTGGTGTCGCACATGCGCCGTAGCCGCCGGGGCATTCAATAAGGAGCAATCATTAAATACGTTTCAACAAAACAAGCAAGTACAATGGCACGACCTCGAAAAAACGGCCTTGATTATTTCCCTTTCGATTGTGATTTTTTCTCAGATGAGAGAATAATTGTTCTCGCCGGGGAATTCGGTATCAAGGGAGAAATAGTGGCGGTAAAGCTGCTCTGCGCGATATACCATAGCGGATATTTCGCATTGTGGGATGAGCCGCTGAAATTCAAACTAACACATTTGTGTCAGGGTACTACTCCCGATCTTGTCGACCAGATAGTAAACCGCTTGGTCAAATGGGGCTTCTTCGACAAAGACCTGTTTGATTCGGCTAAGGTGCTCACCTCGGTTGAAATTCAGGAGACTTATTTTCTTGCTTGCCGAAAACGCACCTCTGGAGAAGAACTGCCCTATCTTCTAATCTCACATCCCAATGCGCAAAAGCGACAGAGCAAACCAGAAGAATCGGAGTCGGCGCCACCTGAAAACACGGCCCCCGACGTATCGCTCCGGGAGGCAAAAAATGGTGTTTCGGGAGTTTCCGGCGCGGAAACGCGGGTTTCCGCGGAGAAAACCCCGGTTTTTGCGGAAAAAACGCCACAAATAAAAGAAAAGAAAAATAAAGAAAACCAAATTAGAAAAAACTCTCGAGAGAGAGTTAAAAAGAACGCCGCAAGCGGCGTTTGCCTCCCGCACTCTCTGGAGGAAGTTGAAGAATATTTCAAAAGCAAAGATTTTCACAGCTCCGCCGAGCTGTTCTTCAATTACTATCAGAGTCGTGGATGGAGCATAAAAGGCTCCTGCATCACTGATTGGAAGGCATTGGCATTCGCATGGGACAAAAGGGAAAAGAAAGATCCCGACCCGCCTGCAACTCAAAAATCAGATGACACTCTGATGCAGGAGATTAAGAAATCCGATGCCCGGCGCGCAAAGGAGGCCGCTGCAGAAAAAGCACGCGAAGCCAAAGAGAATCCTGACGGACTTACACCTGCCCAATCACTTGCTTTATGGCGGGCACGAAATGGAGTAAGTTCAGAACAAAGCATCGTGGATTGTCTTGAATCGGCAAGCTCAAAGTAACTTAAATCGCTATCACGCAACCATTCACGCAAAGAAATGAAAATCTACGTATCATTACCCATCACCGGAAATGACATTGAAGAAGCCAAAGAGCATGCGGCCACGATCAAGCAGCTCATATCGACAGACGAGAACGAGGTGATCACTCCGTTTGACGTGTGTCCGGATCAGAATCAATCCTATTCCCGCTACATGGGCCGGGATATAGAGGCGCTGCTTGAATGCGACGCCATCTATCTTGCCAGCGGATGGGGCAATTCCCGGGGCTGCAATCTCGAATACACTGCCGCCGTAATCTACGGCAAGCACATTTTTACTTCGATGGTTTTACGGGATTCAAAAACCATTCTGTTATGAACCTGCCGCAATTGAAGCGCAGGGCAAACTTGCTCTACCGTCTGCGCCGACACGGAATAACCGCCAATACCAAAGAGCGAATAATCTTCATCCCTTTAGGAGAAGATCCGTGGCGAATCCCACAAGTGCGCAATCTCCATGAGGAGTTTCACTTCAACATTCAATTCATAATTGCTTGAAATTTATGGAACAGCTCGGTAATATAACTCTGCATTTAGGCGATTGCATGGACGTGCTCAAGCAACTCCCCGACACAAACAACGGCCCCATTTATTAAATTTAGATATGAAGAAACTACTAAAACGATACATCAAGCGAAAAGTATTCGCCATTGCCTTTATCGATGGTAAGGATGTCATGAATCAATATGTGAGGTTTATAACCGATGCTCCGATATGGCAATGGAGAAAACGCCTATGGCTTGCAAAAAAAGTCATAGGCTTATGTAAACCATCAGAATTGGACGAATGGTTACGCTTTCTCGATGAGTAGTGTTATGCTAATTACCGGGTATGTAATACCGTTCCTTTCGCCATCTTTAAAAGAAGTAGACACGATTTGTACAACCGTCCACCCTTGGCGGTTTAACTCTGACGTCACGCTATCGAGATTGAAAGAATAGTCGCTTTCTCTGCAAGGATGAGCGAGATTAATGATTCGTTGAAGTTTCATAATCGAATTAAAAGTTTGACAATGCTAATATAATATTATCAGCCGGGATCCACAAATTCTTAATCGAATTAAAGTTTGACACCTTTAGGATTCCGGCTGATTATTACATTAAAACACTGAATCAAAATGACAATGGTAATCATCATTATCGCATTGTGTTGCGTGGCTGTAGCATATTATCTCGGGCGAATTGTCGGAATGGCTACGGGATTCTCTAATGCATTCAGAATGTTGGATCGGCACAACTCCGCGACAACGCTAAATGCAGTGAAGAAAAACACCCCCGCCGGAATTGGCGAGGGTGCGGCCACTCTTGAAATGAAATGGAGTGGTAATCAAACAAGACGAAGAGCGGCCAGTTCTATGCCGAGGCGGTGAATACCGGCTTCAATTTTTTCGAGCTGCTTGTCGGAGATTGGAGTGGCGCCTTTGCGATATTGGCGCATGAGGCTGTCATTGATGCCGAGATAGCGTCCGAGAGCGCTGACGTTGAACATCGAATAATACTCGAACAAGGATGATATGTCAAAGCGGAATTCGATGTCTTCTGCAAGGCAAGCGGGCATTTCATCGCCGAGATCGACGTAACTTTCCTTAACCTCCTCGATGGTGTTAAAGAAATCCTCCTTTGCCTCTTTTACGGTGTTGCCGGTGCCTATGAGCTGCACCTTTTCGCCTGTGGTGTTGTAGGCTATATATGAGCCGTCCGATTGTTTTTCTATGCTTACTTTCATATAGAGTGGGTGTTATGGGTTAAAAACTATGTTTTGAGAAAAGAGAGGGAAGGGAGCGCCCCTCCCTCTCTTGTTTTTAGATGCCTAATTGCTTTTTCAGCGAATTCATCAGTCCTTTTCGGATTTCCTGAGAGCCGTGCCTTTCGACTATCAGACGCTCGCCATGGTCGTTGACGTAGATGTCATGTTTTTTACCGTGAGCATAAAATCTGTAACCCTTTTCGGTTGCGATTTTAATTAGTTCCTTCCATTTCATTCTGTTTAAAGTCTTGTTTTGATTACCGATACAAATATATAACATTTTCGTGATACTACCAAATTATTTGCAGAAAAATAACGAAAATGTTATAAGATAATGTAGATAACACGTGGCTACTTCTCCCTTTTGTAAAGAAGATCCTCATAAGGGAAAGAAAAAGGTGTGTCGGATGGAAACATAGCTCCATTCTGACACACCCGATTAATCAGGAAATTAAAAAAATTAGGGCACGAAGGAATTAAAGATCTGTCTGGCCTCCAGTCTCATCAGAGTCGATATTACTGTTGATAGTCAGCGAAAGATTAAACTCTCCATTCCATCGGTCACCGTTCTCGTTGTTATCGACAAAGATATAACGGGTATTGGCCTTAAAGCTCAAATTATCGAAAATTTTTGATGTAACCTCTGTGAGTAAGGGAACCTGATTAGCTTCGCGGGAGAATGCGATTTTAAAGGGAGCCTCCAGTGTTGTTTCACCATAGCCTACACCGCCATCGGCACAGAAGAGTTTTGCCATGATCAAGGTTTTATAACCCTCGATAAGTTCGGGATAATCGGCTTCTGAAAAATGCTGAACAATCGGCGTGTTCTGCACCTGATAGAGGATTTCTTTTTGTTTGTTTGTTCTAACACATCCGATAGGTAATTTATAATTAACCTTATTATCCGGCTTTTCTACGAAACCCAAACCGGTGTACAGTCGGTCTTGCCAAAAAGTTTTGAAAGACTCTGTTTCAATCTGATTTGAGACTACAGCGACTTCGGCATAGGGGCGCTTCAGAGTTATTTCTAAAGTGGAATCTTCCTTGCCCGATCTGGTGGCTTCACCCGCAAATGCGAATTTGTCGTAAGAAGATACCACAGACTCAGGAAGGCCACATAAAAAACCGGTCTCATCCCCTTCATTGACTATAGTAAAGACCTGGTCGTCGTAGTTGTCAGTCCAGCAGACGATTCTCATCATTGCACTGCGGGGAACTTCAAGATTGACGACGAACTTGCCATTTTCGATTAGCGAAGCAAGCTCATCGCCGTGGAGCTGGATGGGATCACAGAGCATCTGGGGAGTCTGGCCATTGAATGGCATATCCCATACGCCGAGATAGAAATTTTTCATATCTCCGGCCTGAAGCAGTGGATTGGCGGGAGAGTTGTCGGCGGCAGAACGGGAGCGGACGGTTTCGGGAAGGTTGGCGGTGATAGTGATTTTCGATGTTCCGGAGTTGATGTCGGTTGACGGATCAGTGGTGTCGACCGTCGGTTCGTCGGATGAGCAGGATGATGCGGCAAACATCAGCATCACACCTCCCAAAAGATAAAGAACTGTTTTTTTCATAAAAAAAATAAGAAATAGTTAAAGAAATGATTGAGGCAAAATGCCTCGTAATTGAGTACAAAATTATCCCTTCGTACAATCCGCAAAATCATATGCAACACTTTTTTTCAAAAAAATTATTTCCGGCGAAATAACCCCCGTTTCTTCCGAAAAAACCGGGGTTTTCTCCGCGGAAACCCGCGTTTCCGCGCTGGAAATAAAAACGAACAATCAGCACTTATTTATTTCCCCTTGATGTAATTAATGCAACAGTATCTCCGACAGCTTGCGCAGCGACCGGGTTGCAGTGTGGGAAGTAAGACCAAGCAGCGGGAACAGCAGACAGTGACGTCGCTTCGCAGATAGTGACGGCACACTGCCGTGGAAGCCGCTTGGTCTGACTTTCCTCTTTGTAGCCGATAATTCCGACCCTTGGCGGGAAGAATGTCAGAGTGCCCGCATGACTTTCTGACCGACCACATAATCCCCGGCACGGATATGTGACTCAGATCAACAGCAAACCGCCCCGAAGCCTCACGGTTTCAGGGCGAAAGTCGGGGATCATACCCCGCGGATTACCATTCAATATGCCTATTGAATTAAACAATCAACCAATCTTGATCTTTAGTGCTTACTATCAATCATATCACATGAAAAAATTACTTACAAATAATATATAATGGTATCATTGAGATTAGGATCAATCACAAGACCACCCGAGCCGGGGCCTGGAGGTGCCGGAGGAAGATCTTCAAGAATAGAGAAGAATTTACCTCTTACCTCCGTGATACCGCCTCGCTTCATAGGAGCCTCAATTTTGAGTCTGCGGGCAACCGTTTCGCCATCAGCGTCGGTCATATTGATTCTGAACGGCACAGAAATCTGTTTTTCTCCTGTAAAAATATTGTCGACGGCCAGCAGCCAGTCGCCATTATCGAGCTTCTGTGGAGTTGTGTTGAAAAACACATCGTTCCAGACATAGCTGATTTCTCCGGAAAAAGCATTGATTGCAGAAGGCACACCTGCCGGGTAGCTGATTTGGATATTCTTTACATCGCTCCGGAATTCATCCACGGCGATGATCCGGAGCTGCCCCATGGCAGGCGCGACATCGACAGTCAGAGAACGGGTATTATAGGCCATGATAACCGATTTTTTACCTCGATAGCAGATTTTATGCCGGTCGTTGGCATAATAGGGATATTTCGACATTACGAGCATTTCATTGAAATCGTCGGTGAAGAAATATTTATCTTTGCAGAGGGATGGATCGACATAGTCAACCCAGGCAATAAGGTCGATTTTCCCAACAGGGAGAGAAATTTCGAGCGTTGGATTAAGCCCCGAAGCAGAAGCCACTTGCTGAGTGCTCCCATGCCGGAAAGCCTTTACAATGTAGCGCAATGTAGGTGCGTTGTCTTTTTGGCTATTCGTGCCAGCAGGTTGCTCCTCGTCAAGCCTGATGTCGGTGAAAAAAGAGAGTTCCTTATCCACGTCGACAGTGACAGACACAGTGCGATAAACCGACAGATCCCACAGACAGGAATCCGGATCTTCCGGCGCCGCCGGGCTATTGCATGAGCTGCATGATAGCGCCAATGCGGCAGCTGATATAAATATAGCGAGCTTCATGACCGGTTATTTTTTGATAGTGACAATGGGGCGAACCTTGTGGATCTGCGTTTTCGGAGTCTCTTGCACAGTACCACTGTAAAGAGAGTACAGCCAAGCCTTTGCCTCGGCCTGCCCCTCTACTTCCGTGGAAGTCCAGTACCAGCATTCATCATCTACATCAGGGATGGAGTCACCGCCGCAGACGACAATCCGGTCATTGATTCTTGATTTTGCAGCCAACAGCAGGCGCTGTTGCTGTACTGAGGGCACATAGGCGCTCTGGCCATACTTCCACAAATCGAAAACCTCCGAAGCCATAGGAGAACTTACATTCTCATTGATATAGAGGGAATAGGTGTTCTCGTTCCCGTCTTCGGCATAGAAGTCGCATGAAGTGCCTTGCGAAGCCGGCACACTGTCGGAGAAAGCCGCCGGGGTGAAATCATGAAGATAAACGGCATATCCTTGAAAATCTTTATTGGGATCGGTATTCACATAGAATACGATACCGATAGCCTCCTTGTCAGATTCCAGAAACTTACAAATAGGCATCACACCGCCATCGGTGCAGAGGACATGACCTATTTTCATAGAAGTTTCGGGTTCCTCGAAATGGTGACATGTGCATGACACCATGGCAGATGCGGCCACTGTGACCGCTAAAGCGATTAAAGAAACATTAGCTTTCATATTATCTTGATGGGTGAATGGTAATTAACCGGCAACGAAAGGGAGAGAGAAGGATTTGACTACAGAGCGTCCGTCGGGAGTCAGAATGAACCATGCCTGAAGACGGGAAACGCCGCCGTAGGAATTTTTACGATCATAAATTATTTTGACTTTCCAGCCCGTGAAAGAGCTTTGACCGGGAGGAGTCGACGTATAAAGCTGACTCATCATAGACTGCATGATGTTGGCCGCATCTGAGCTATAACCGGCCAGCTCCTCCATGGCGGGATTGAATTGACCGTCTTCGGCACTGCCCCGGTATAAATCAGCAGTCTTGTTGGAAACAAAATCCATCACACGCATAACCGTCTCGGAATCATCCATGCTGAAATATTTGTAGTCCATTACCGAATCGGGCCGTGACACCTGAATAATATTGATATTCTCCTTGCCTTTTTCGGAAAATTCGAGAGCCGCAATGGCTGTCTTACGGGCAGTGCGCGAGGTATTCCCCGAGCATTGGCACATCAACAGCATGGAGAAACTGCAGAAAGCCGCTATTAGAAACTTTTTCCCTATTAGTGTTTTTTCATTTTTCATATTGATACGATATTATTCATTGAAAATCAACGGTATTTGTTTGCGAGTTTGAAATATTTCCACTGATACATCACATTTTCGGCAGTGGCTTTAGTGTTCCAGTAGGCCATCCATGTCTGCCGGTCGAGCTTTCGCAAAAGATCGTCCCACGAAGCGTACTGGATCTGATACCGCAGAACCACAAGAGCAGTATTGATATTGGAGAGACGCGACAGAATGGTGCTCGCAATATAGTATCGTTCAGCAGAGTTAAGCAGGTTTACCTTGTGGGCGTTCTCGCCTGAATTGTAAGAACCTTTGGTCACCAGCTGCTGCATGAACGGATAAAGCGAAGTAGCCTCGGCGGATAATTCAAGAATCTGCCTTGAGACAATCGGGGCAATGATGGCACCCTTGGGATTCTTTTTGACGGCGTCGGTCAGAGCTGCTGCATTTTTGGGAATCTCGACGACCAGAGCGGCGGCACGCCTGATCTGATAAAGATTCTGAATAGCATGAGAGACATTGGAAAGATATTCAAGCATCTTTTTCTCCACATTGTGGATAGCCGTCATGCCGGTAGCAACAGCAGATTCCACGGCAATCAGTTCGTTCTGCTTTTTCTCCCGGGCATGATAAGTGGCTTTGAGAGTTTCGGTCTGCACTGTCACCGTAGTTGCGACGACAGGATCGATACCGGCATGCGCCGGAAGTGCGATTGCAATACCGAGCACGATGGCGCCGGCAATTTTTCTTTTGACATTCATTATCGTAATAGTTTTAAATTACATTTTCCAACCGGTTCGTCTTTCACGGAGAGCATCGTCGCGCTGCTGCTTACACACCCGGGGGATCTCCTCATTCCGTTTGCCGAGAACCACATCGTTCCAGTCCTTGAAGCCGGAGGGTGCTTTCCATTGACCCGCTTTGCCATCGATGGGCAAAAGTTTCGACAGAGCCGCCAAATTAGCGGAATCCTCAGTCAGATTGAAAGTATTATCATGCGTCTGCACTGTGATTCCCGATGGATTTTTCGTTACCATTGCAGATATGCCGGCTGCAATACAGCCCATTTTAATTCCATAGATTCTACCGGCAATATCATTGTCGAAACAATCGACCATCCTGGCCTCAGAATAAACATTCAGCATACCTTGCACCTGACCGTCGGACAACTGACCTCCGACCGAGACAAACACCGAGCGGTTAATGTCGACGGACAAAGAATTACGCTGATAAAAAGCCATGGCATCAAAAGCACTTTCAAAAAAGAATACATTGGTGACCATGGCGGGCGAACCTCCAGAAAAATCCGCTATCCACAACCCGTGTTGAGAATCGGTGCCGGCAGCTTTGCTTTTGAAACCTCCGGCGCCACGGATTTCATAACCAACAGGGCGTTCTCCACCGGGTACTGTATATGGGAACCCTATATTATAACCTTTGAATGAAAGATTTTCGAGATCATGCAATTTTCGGATAAAAGGAGAGAATTGCCGAAAGGTATCTAACGACAGACCTCTCCGGGTCAATAAGCTCGGAGTGCCCTCAGCAAGATCAAAACTCTCAGTGCGATAACGGGACTCGTTGAACACATTCGACCGTTTTGCGTTTGCTATAGTCTCGGCATCCGCTTCATGGGGAGAAGGCATGTTGGCGAGTTTCGCCATCACTTCTCCTGCGGCAATCCACTTGTTGTTGCCTGCATTTACATTAAACGCGCTGAGATTTTCAACAATCAGCTTTACTGCATCGCCCCTTTCACCATTTCTGCGGAAGAAAGTCTGAGCTGCTTTGCTGCTTGGATTGGAAATAACAAGAGTGTCAAGTTTTTGGCCGTCGACCACCTTGATCATTTCCACGTATCTACCCACACCGGCCTTGCGGTCAATGCGGTAGCCGAGTGCCAGCGCCACATCTGTAACGCCGACCTTGGCTTTCAGCTCTTGAAAATCGAAATTTCGGTAGTGGGTAGAAGACATGGAAACTGCAATCAAATATGAAAAGAAGAATTATTTTATAAGGCGGTTTTAAAACTTTTGGATAATTCCTGATTTTTAGCCTCGGACTTTATTTCGTTCTTGAAAGTGTCGGCAAGTAATTTCCCGACAAAAGCATTTCGTTCGGGTGACTCCCTGAGATGCAGGAATAGATCCGCGTTTCCCTCTGAAATAGGTTTAGCGGGCAGTTCCACCCCATTGAACGAGGCTTTGAGGGAAAAAGAGCCGTCGGGATCTTTGAGGATCACCGGAGATTTGAAACCGTCGACGGCTGCAGGCTGCATGATGCCGCCAGCTTCTTTCAACCCTTGTTCCTTGGTGATGGCAAGCTCAGGATTGATATGCTGGAAAATCATTTCCGAGGCCTTTGACACATCCGACATAAGGGAGACAATAAACTTGGGCTCCTCGCGCAATGCGCCTATCCAGTTGTTGAGATACCGGGCTGAATTGTCACTCACCTTGGCATCGAAACCGAGAGAATTGCCTACCATTGACGACGTGAGTTCGGCAACCAATTCCTCTTTGGCATATTTTGGATCACCAAAACGAGTTTTCTCAAGACGATTGAGCCTCGATTCATGCCCCGTGGAATGAGTCATTTCATGAAGCAGCGTGGAATAATACTCCATACCGCCGGTAAAGGCCTTTTCAGGATCCGGATTATTGAACTGGTTCTTTTTCGGAATCTGAATGAAATCGTCAGCTTTCGAGTAAAAAGCAGAGTCGCCGATCACGGATTTAATCGGGCAGACCCATGATTGATCTTTCAGCATAGCGTCGATTCCAGGGTTGCTGTACATACCCTTTTCATCAGTGATGACATTGGGCTTGAACCGTTCTTCGAGTTGTTGATACCTGTCGGGGTGAATCTCCTTGAAATTTGTCTGATCGATGTTGAACACCGGATATTGCCGCATAAAAGGGAGCACCTTGACATCCTGGCGTTCTGCCTGATCCATTTTGTTATACTCCTCTTTGGGCACCTTGTTGCCTTTTGAATCGTACACAACAAAATCCCAATAGATCACCGGGAAAGCGTGCATGTCTTTCTTGACGTGGCAATCCAGATCATGTGCCTGCTTGAAGGTCATGTACACGGGCAGTTTGTGACGTTCCTCCATTTGCTGGAGCATCAGGAAGAATGCATTTCCGCCGTTGTACTCGCGTCCGGAAATATTCTGAGGTCGACCCTGTGAGCTGACAGACACCCACGGCTTTTGCCAGTTCTCATTCTTCATAGCCTCCATACGGCTGATGATCATGTCTGAGAACCGTTGCAAAGCGGCGTCAACGCCTCCCGGTTTAGATGTCGGAGTCTTCTTGTACATAATTGTCCTCCTGCATTAGCTGTTGATCCATGACCGAGTTTTCGGTCATATCGACAAAGAATTCAGCCGATTCAGGCGAAGGCTGGATTTCGTGACTGCGGCAGAATGCGAGGAACTCGTCGGCCTCCTCTCCATTCATCACAAACTGGAGCATGTCGATGCGTCCCTGTTGCAGGAGGGCGACACGTTCATCATGAGATAATTTGGCCATATATATTAATGTGTTTAAAAGTTGTACTAATAATTATTGGGGGGGGTGAGATCAGCCTAACTTTATTGAAGCTGATTTGCTGTTCTCTATGTTTTGGCCTTGACCGCCTCCGAGTTTGTCAGCGATCTCCTTATGGAAATATTTACCGGCCAGCTGTTCGGCTGTAGCAGTTTTAGCTTTGAAGAAAGCATAGCCGTCGTTGTATTCGAGCAGCTTTCCGGCCATATCCTTGCCATCCATCTTGGCGTTGAGATACCAGTGCCCGTCAGTGTTTCTGACAGCGCGGATGTCAGTGATGCCGGCTGCCTCCGGGAGCGAATATTGTTGATAAGCGGATTTGAGATGGAGCCGTTCTCCAAGATTTTTTGTGACCATCTGCGAATACGTCTCGGTGCGGTCGAAGAACGCATTGAGCGTATGTTGCGACACTCTGGCCGAAATCTTGTCATCGCCAACCTGAGCAAAAACCATATATTTGCCTTTGTTGGGACCTTCACGGGTCTCTTTGTAGATGTTGAACCGATCAACGGTGCGGCCATCCTCCAGAACATTGTCGGCTTTGATTTTGTCAAACGGGAGACGTTCGGCAACCTTGGTTGGATAGTATTTGGCCATCAGCCCGGGCACGTCGATTTCCTTTTTCTGATATGCCGTAAGATCCGCCGGATCCATCTTTTGGGGATTAAGCTGCCGGCCATTGATTTTAGCAGTGAAATACCAGTTTTCAGGATTGGTATTGCTCTGGAAAGCATGTCCGTGAGAGACTTTGTCACCGTTGACAGTGATCATCTGCGGCTCACGGGGTATGCGCTCTGCCTTGGCTTCATTACTCTCGGGTTTGACTTCGGTCTGTTTCACTGGCTTTTCCTCGATCGCGGCCTTGGCGGTTTTGGCAGGTTCTTTCTGTTTAGCCTGTTCTTTAGTTTTTCTTGGCATATCGTCGTTTATTTGTTTTGTAAAAAAGTCTGGATATTGCTCTCTCATTGCAGCCAGATAATCAGCGCGTGCAGCATTTACGGCTGATTTCATTTCTGCCAAATCATCAGGATGTACAAGACCGCTACTCTTGGCAGAGTATAAATCTTCGACCAATGCTTCATAATGGCAATAAGCCAAATCACTTTTCCCGGTTAAAAAAATTTTGTTCCCGGAAAAAATATCATTGTTATCTTGAAGGGATTTAATATAATCATCCATAACACAAAATCATAACCTGATTGATGTGCTGTTATCTAACTCCTGTTTATTGGCTGCGCCCTTATCAGCTTTTAATACCTGTGAGTATTCCCAGCGATTCTGATCAGTCTGGACGAAACCCACAAATTCAGGATGCGCAATGTCGTATCGGGCCTCCTGATTGCGTTTCCATTCCTCCATGTCGCCGTTAACGACTTTGAAGCCCTGAGTCTGGGTGATGTCGACACCGACAACGACCTTTTCATCGCCGACCTTAAGCTCCACCGGTTTTCCCTCGCGGATGGCATCTTTTTGCTGAGAGCCAAGCTGGATGTCCTTAATGGATTCGAGGGTGGCAAATTCCTCGTTAAGCCGGAGAGAGTCAACGCGGGCATGCACCAGAGAATTGGTTTCGGGATTGAGCTGTACAAACTCCGGGAAACGTTGCCCATCGTGCCCGAGCTGTTTAACGATAATCTCACCGGCACGCACACGTTCCAGTTCGTAGGTCGACAGCCCGAGCGAATTTTCAAGTTCATTCCTTTGGGGGTAGACCATCAGCTGTGCCTCCCGAGGGTCGGCGCCTGGCTGTAACTGCATGCGCAGCGGAAGCACCACAGTCTGGCCATTGGATGTCATTACTCTTGCTTCGATAAGAGGAGTAACCTCACCATTGAGCAGAGCCGTCGACACCTCACGGGGAAGATTTTTGAACGCCTCGCGGGAAATTCCAAGACGGTTTAAACCATCAAAAGGGATCTGTTCTTGATTGAAAAAAGTTTCTTCTGCCATTGTAGAAATTATAGATTTTGATTTGCTGCAAAATTAATTTCATAATCAATCCGCAAAATCATATGCAACAACTATTTGCAATTTTTTATTTCCGGCGCGGAAACGCGGGTTTCCGCGGAGAAAACCCCGGTTTTTTCGGAAGAAACGGGGGTTATTTCGCCGGAAATAATTTTTTTGAAAAAAAGTGTTGCATATAAATTTCCCGAAACTCTTGGCAAGTAATTTTGTGATGAATTTTAAACGCACGCCATATGGCCAATAAACGCAACGTAATTATCACATTTGCAAATCAGAAAGGAGGCACCGGAAAGACAACCATGTGCGCCATGTTTGCGCATTATCTTTCCCTATTGGGCGAAAAGGTAACCGTGATTGATGCTGACCGTCAGCAGACACTCACTCAGCTTCGACGTCTCGACCTGATGAATCAGGATGAAAAGCCGCGTCTCAATCACGACAAACGGTATAAAGATATATCCGGCGCCGACACCTGGGAGGTTCATACACATATAATAAATAATGCGGAGGACACCGGCAAATATATGGCCAAACTCAAAGAGATTGAGGGAGTCGTGCTTATCGACTCGCCCGGCAGTCTTACGCAGGACGGGCTGGTGCCACTGCTGGTAATGTCAGATTTTATATTCTGTCCGTTCATTTATGAGATGGGCACCATATTGTCGACGGCACAGTTTCTGGTATTCCTCGGCAAACTTCATAACCGGTTCGGTGCCGAAATGAAAGCGCAGCTTAGTCTGATACCGAACAGGCACAAACCAATGGTAGGCACGGCAGCGGAGCGTAGCCGCATAGAGCAGACCATCCTCACATTGAGCCGATACGGCAAAGTATCGCCGGAAATCAAAGATGTAGGGCGCATACAGCAATATTCCACCACTACATTCAATGCCATGCAGAAAAACGCATGCGAACCGGCCTTCCAATTTCTGTTGAAAGAGAATGGCCTCGCCGCACTATTCGGCATATGGGCGGACGAAAGGGAAAAAGAAGCTGCTGCCACCAGCGGAGAGAGTGACAAAACAAAGAAAAAATAGTAAAACCTAATCGAAATGAAAGATACTAAATTCCCTCCGATAGATGATATTCTCGCGAATAACATAGAGCCGGAAACAGAAATCACCACAGCAGAAAAAGGGCAACCAATCGCCACTCCGGCGAAAGAAGCCGCCACTGAAACAATAACCCAGATGCTGAAACGTCGGGCAGCACTGCAGCCCAGGCGTTTCACGCAGAGCGATCCGAAAATTGCAATCGACAGGGTGATTATCGACACCATCAATCTTTGCGATTTCGGGCACCTGACATCGGGGCGGGTAATAAACGCCATGCTGGTGGATTTCATAGAGACACACCAGGAAGAACTGAAAGGACTCAGTCGTAAAACACTCATTTAAAACCACGACAAATGACATTCTCAACATTCCTTATTATCGTAATAGTGGCGTATGCCCTCTATTACAGCTATCAGATAATCAACGACCTCTTTTTGAAAAAAGATGTCGTCGATACAGAAAAAATAGAGAACGAGCAGGAAGTCGACGTCTCAGGCATGACCGGAGACTTCCGTCCCAAACTTGTATCTAAGCCGGGCGCTCCGAAGCCCTCATATGACACCGTGCCGAGAGTCTTCAAGCCGGTAAACACAGGCGCGATCAAAGTAGAGGATTTCTTTGCAATCGTTGAAGACTTTGCGAACGAAGGCGAGTTTTCCGACCTCGGCAAAGTCATCACCGCCTGGGGCGGCCATGTCGCATAAAAACAATTCCCCCCAATATCAATATATATTTAATTATTTTCTACAATGAAAAAATTACAGTGTATTTCAAAGCGCGTATCGCGCGCCGGGCATCGTCTGCAGTTCCGCTCGATGCTCGCAATCGCCTCCGTCCTCGGAGGAGTCGCCAACGCCTCGGCACAGACCTCTGGAGCGGGACAAGCTGCATTTTCAAAAGCCGCCGACGAGATCAAACTATACGAGGATGATGTCCAGAAACTGATGTATGCGATTGCGTCAGTTATCGCAATTGTCGGCGCTTTCAACATCTATTTCAAGATGCAGAATGGTGATCAGGACGTGAAAAAGACAATCATGCTCACCATAGGTGGTTGTATCGCATTCGTCGCTCTCGCCACATCTCTGCCTCTATTCTTCGGTACAAGCAAATGACAGAACCTGCAGGCTATCCCGTTTTCCGCGGTTTGCAGAAACCGCTGGAATTTATGGGAATCCGTGGCCGGTTTATCATCTACGCTGCTGCGACTGCAGGTTGCTCGATTCTGTTGTATTTCGTTCTTCAACTTCTGTGCGGCTCATGGATTGCGTTTGCAATTTCCGGTGCCATACTCGCCACCGGAGTTGTAACGATCTTCGTAAAACAGAAACAGGGACTGCACGGCAAGCGTAAATATACCGGCATCATCATCTACCGCAACATCTTCCGAAATCATCTTTGACCCACCGACATGGCGAAGCAGACAAAAACACGCCCTTTTGAAGGAATATTCACGGCACTTGAAAAAGTCGACGGAGAAGTCGTGCTCTTTGGAGAGCGCGGCGAACCCTCTGTGTTTTTCGAGATAGAGAACCCGGTGCAGCAACTCTGCACGGATGCCAGCCAGTACGAGGCGTTTCACTCCGTACTGACCAATCTTGTGCAAATAATCGGCCAGGATTATGCCATTCAGAAACAGGACGTGCTATGTCGGCAGAAATTCAGCTTTGCCCCTCCTGAAACTGCAGAATTCCTTACACGGTCGTATTTCCGCTACTTCAACGGGCGGGAATACACCGCTGTAAGGACTTTTCTGATACTGACGCAGGCGCCACCAAAAGGGCGCTTTGTGAAATACAATCCGGAGACATGGCTCGATTTCATTCAGAAAGTGTCGAAAATGTCGGATCTCCTGAAGGAACGCGGCATAGCGTACCGGAAACTTGAACTGCACGAGGTGAAAGAATATCTTCACCGGTATATGGGCTTCAATTTCCGTAATGAACCTTATGCGGTCAATAACATGCGGGTTTCCGAGAAACAGCTGCGCATGGCCGACCGCGCTCTGCGTGCATTCTCCATTGTGGATATTGACGAAGTAGCTCTCCCCGGTTATATCAAGCCATATACTGAAAGTTCCGTGAACGGTTATTATATCGCCACTGACCTCTTTTCGTTTCTATCCTCAATACCGAATGCCGACTGTGTCATCTACAATCAGGTGATACAGGTGCCTAACCAGCGAATGCTGTTGCGAAAGCTACAGCAGAAATCGAAGCGGCATGCATCCATGCCCGACCCGTCGAACAAAGTAGCGAAAGCCGACATCGACACCGTGCTCGAGAAGCTTGCCGTCGATTCTTCCCTGCTTGTCGACACCAATTTCTCTGTAATCGTCAGCTGCCGCGCCGATCTTATGGCCGAGACAGCATCGTTCATCGAAGCGAAACTCTATGATATAGGCATCCTCCCGTCGCATTCAGCATATAATCAGCTGGAGCTGTTCAGGTGCTGTTTCCCGGGGAATGCCTATAGTTTCGCCGAATATGATCTGTTCCTCACACTTGCGGAATCTGCGCTGTGTCTGTTCTACAAAGAGCATATGAAGCATTCCGAGGAAACACCCCTGAAAGTGTGGTACACCGACCGTCAGGGTCTGCCGGTATGCATCGACATCACCGGCAAAGAGGGATCCGTAAAGATGACCGACAACGCCAATTTCTTCTGTATCGGTCCATCTGGCAGCGGCAAATCATTCCACATGAAGAATCGGAGGTCAAAACGACGGCAAACGGAAGCAAAAGTTAGCGTTATAAAATGCTGATTTACAGGATATAATTTTTAACAAACCGAAAATTTGGCTATTGGCGAATCGTCCTTTTTGGAGTAATTTTGTACCGCCATTGTACCACGTGAGAGGGGTCACACGGCACGACAACCTTTCAACAGCGTGCAACAATGTTCAACAGTGTGCAAATAAATTTCTTCGATTATGGAC
>CEAC01039185.1_pt1 | contig 16668 bp, 13 predicted proteins | sample 557411 | NCBI WGS metagenome assembly CEAC01 (sample SAMEA3182094, study PRJEB8094) | gut metagenome | biome: human; feature: gut; material: Stool; isolation source: human stools | place: Canada | collected 2012-02-21
GGTGCAGAACCGTGGATAGGTTCAAACATTCCCGGTCCGTCTGCGCTTAAAGATGCGCTCGGAAGCATACCCAACGAGCCTGTGAGCATTGATGCTTCGTCCGACAAAATATCACCGAAGATGTTACCTGTTACGATAACATCGAATTGTTTCGGATCTCTAATCAATTGCATTGCTGCGTTATCAACGTACAAGTGAGAAAGTTCAACTTCGGGATAGTCTTTTGCAACTTCCAAAATAACTTCTCTCCAAAGTCTTGAAACATCAAGAACGTTTGCTTTATCAACGGAGCAAAGTTTTTTGTTTCTGAGCATTGCAGTTTCAAAAGCGATTTTTGCAATACGACGAACTTCATCTTCCCAGTAAATCATATTGTTGTAGCCGACTCTCTTGCCGTCTTTAACTTCAACCCCTTTGGGTTCGCCGAAATATACGTCACCCGTAAGTTCACGTACAATCATAACGTCAACTCCGCGAATAACTTCGGGCTTCAAAGTTGAAGATGAAATCAATTCATCAAAAACAGTCGCAGGTCTGAGGTTTGCGAACAAATTCAAACCTTTTCTTATTCCCAAAAGTGCTTTTTCGGGACGAACTGCGGGAGGAAGAGTATCGTACTTCCAGTCACCTACCGCGCCCAACAAAACCGCGTCTGATTTCTTTGCGATTTCCAAAGTTTCATCAGGAAGCGGAACACCGTATTTTTCATAAGCACAACCGCCAATTAAGGCTTTTGTGAAGTTGAACTTCATGTCGTATTTTTTACCGACAGCGTTCATGACTTTTACGGCTTCATCGGTAACTTCAGGTCCGATACCGTCGCCACCGAGTAAACAAATATTGTATTCTTTCATTATTTTACTCCTAACTTTTTAGCGGTGTAGTTAACAAGACCGCCTTCGTTAATAAGATTTTGAATAGCTTCGGGAAATTTATTGCAAACATATTCTTTTCCTGTTGTTAAGTTTTTAATTGTACCTTCGGTAAGATTTACTTCAATTTCGTCACCTTTTGAGCATTCATCGGAAAATGTCGGGTGTTCTAAAATCGGAAGTCCGATGTTGATTGAGTTTCTGAAGAAAATTCTTGCGAAAGTTTTTGCGATAATTACGCTGATGCCTGACGCTTTAATTGCGATAGGAGCATGTTCTCTTGAACTGCCGCATCCGAAATTTTCGCCCGCAACCATTATGTCGCCTTGCTTTACTTCCTTTGCAAATGTCTTATCAATATCTTCCATGCAATGTTCAGCAAGTTCTTTAGGTTCTGAAGTGTTGAGATATCTTGCAGGAATGATAACGTCCGTGTCTACGTCGTTTTCATACTTCCAAGTTTTGCCTCTGAGTATATTATCCATATAGCCCCCTTTACAATTTCTATGAAAATATTATATACTGAACATGTCGAATTTGAAGTAAGTAAAAATCAAATTCAATCGGAGAAGTTAAAAATGAACGAAAATATTGGTATTAACGCAGGAAAAATCTGGCAATACTTGGAAGCTAACGGAGAATCAAAAGTTGTTCGCGTAAAAAGAGAACTCGGTCTCTCATCAAACGAATTATACTTGGCACTCGGTTGGCTCGCTCGTGAAGGTAACGTCGCTTTTTGTAAAAAAGGCTTCTTCCTTTGGGTGAAATTAGTGTAGCCTGATTGAAGAGATTTTTTAAAAGAGTCGACGTGAGTCGGCTCTTTTTTTGTGCGAAAATAAGTTTAGAACGAAAGGACGGAAAAATGTTCGTAAAAAATCAAAAGTACAATCTACCAGACAAAGACGGCTTCTTCGGTGAATTTGGAGGAATGTTCGTCCCCGAAAACTTCAAGCCTGTTTTAAGAAGACTTGACGACGAATTTGAAAAAGCAATCGCAGATGAAAACTTTCTAAAAGAAGTTTATGATTTATTAAAAGAATACTCAGGTCGTCCGACACCTTTATATTTTGCAAAAAGATTAACAGATCACTACGGAAAAGGAAAAATCTATCTTAAACGTGAAGACCTTAACCACACAGGCGCACACAAAATTAATAACGTAATCGGACAATGCCTGCTCGCAAAGAGAATGGGAGCAAAAAAAGTTATCGCGGAAACTGGCGCAGGACAACACGGTGTAGCAACCGCTACGGCAGCAGCCCTTTTGAACCTTGAATGCGAAATATTTATGGGCGAAACAGATATGTTCCGTCAACGCTCTAATGTTGACCGTATGAGAATGCTCGGCGCAAAAGTAAACCCTGTTACACAAGGTACAAAAACTCTCGCGGATGCTTGCGATGCGGCTATCGAATATTGGTTAAATCACGCGGATGAAGTTTTCTACGTTTTAGGCTCGGCAGTAGGACCTCACCCGTATCCGAAAATCGTTCGCTTCTTCCAGTCAATCATTGGTGCGGAAGCAAAACAACAAATTTTGGAAAAAGAAGGCAGACTTCCAGACTACGTACTTGCTTGTATCGGCGGCGGTTCAAACGCAATCGGCGCATTCACGGCATTTATCGAGGATGAAAGTGTGAAGTTAATCGGCGCGGAAGCAGCAGGCGAAGGCGCTGATACAGACCACACCGCAGCAAGTTTGACAAAAGGTAAAAAGACATATTTGCACGGTATGTATCAATATGTATTGGTTGATGACGAAGGCAATCCGAGAGAATCTTACAGTATTTCCGCAGGTTTGGATTACCCGGGATGCGGTCCCGAACATTGCTATCTCAGAGATACAGGCCGCGCTCAATACTATCCGATTACGGACGTTGAAGCGATTGAGGCATTTGAAAGACTTTCAAGACTTGAAGGCATTATCCCCGCTATCGAATCATCTCACGCGGTAGCCTACCTTGAATATCTGATGCCGAAAACCAACAAGGATGATATTGTTATCGTAAATATTTCGGGTCGAGGAGATAAGGATTCCGAAAGAATCTTGGAAATCTTGACACAAAGAAAATTATGGATAAAATCAAAATAAATTCATAGAAAACGGCAATTCAATTCCTATGGAGTTGAATTGTCGCATTTTTAGAGGAAAAACGATGAAAGTATTTGAAAATATTACGGATTTAATAGGAAATACCCCGCTCGTTAAAATGAAAAAAATCAACACGGGCAAAGCCGAAATTTATGCAAAGTTGGAATATTTCAACCCGTCAGGTTCTGTGAAGGACAGAGCCGCGTTTAATATGCTAAAACGCGCGAAGGAAGACGGACTTATTAACGATGAAACCGTTATAATTGAGCCGACAAGCGGAAATACGGGCATCGGCTTGGCTATGTGCTGCTCGGTTCTCGGACTGAAAATCATTTTGACAATGCCCGAATCAATGAGTGAAGAACGAAAGAAAATCCTCAAAGGCTTTGGCGCAAAACTCGTTCTTACCCCTGCAAAAGACGGTATGCAAGGCGCGGTGGATAAAGCGAAAGAACTTTTGAGCGAGTATAACAACTCGTTTATGCCGTCACAGTTTACAAATCCGTATAATTCAGAAGCACATTACATTACGACCGCAAATGAAATTTTTGAAGACACAGACGGCAATGTTGCGGCATTTGTAGCAGGTATCGGCTCGGGCGGAACGATTTCGGGGACTTCCAAGAAGTTGAAAGAACTCAAATCGGAAGTTTATTCCGTCGGAGTTGAACCGAAAGAAAGTCCGTTACTTACAGAGGGAAAAGCAGGCAGTCACGGCATTCAGGGAATTGGTGCAAATTTTGTACCCGAAATTCTTGACCAAAGTGTAATTGATGAGATAATGGATGTGAAAACCGAAGATGCGATTTTGACGGCAAAAGAATGCGCAGCAAAAGAGGGTATTCTTTGCGGAATTTCGGCAGGCGCGGCATTGTATGCGGCAATTGAACTTTCAAAAAGAAAAGAATTTGAAAATAAAATAATTGTTGCTCTTTTGCCTGATTTCGGCGAAAGATATTTATCAACAAAACTTTTCGAGGATTAATAATGCGACTTTTTAAAAAGGCTGTGAGCCAAATAAAAGAAGATATTCAAACCATTTATGACAAAGACCCCGCAGCAAGGAATTTGGCAGAAGTATTTTTCTGCTATCCGGGGCTTCACGCACTTATTTGCCACAGAATTTGCCATAAATTGAACTATTGGAAAATTCCTTTTATACCGAGATTGATTTCACAGATTTCAAGGTTTTTCACGGGCATAGAAATTCACCCAGGGGCAACAATCGGAAGAAGATTTTTTATCGACCACGGAATGGGCGTAGTTATCGGCGAAACAACGGTTATCGGCAATGACGTTTTGATTTATCAAGGAGTAACTTTAGGCGGTACGGGCAAAGAAACAGGAAAAAGACACCCGACGGTTTGCGATAACGTTGTAATCGGTGCAGGCGCAAAGGTTTTAGGCAATATTTTAATCGGAACAGGCGCAAGAATCGGCGCAGGCTCTGTCGTTATCGACTCTGTTCCCGAACACTCAACGGTCGTCGGTATCCCCGGAAGAATAGTTCAACAAAAAGTTTATATCGACGGTCAGTTGCAACACAACAGAATCCCCGACCCGATAAGTTGCGAATTGAACAGGCTCAAATACGAACTTATCGATTTGAAAAACGAGTTCAAAAAATTAAAAGAAAACAATCGAGGCGAAAATGATTAGGAAAATGCAAGAAGCCACCTCGCAGATGTTATGGAAATTTGGCTCAACGAAAATATCAATTCACACGATTTTATCGAAGAAGAATACTGGAAAAACAAGCATTCAAGAATGCAAGACAGCCTCTCAAAAGCAAAAGTTTTCGTCTGGGATGAGGGCGACGGAATAAAAGGATTTATCGCACTTTCGGGAAATTATATCGAAGGGCTTTTTGTTAAATCCGAACATCAAAGACAAAAAATCGGCACGGCACTTTTAAATCATTGCAAAAATATCTTTTGGTCTTTGATAATGCACGTTTATCAGGAAAATCAAAAGGCGGTAAATTTCTGCGAAAAACACGACTTTTTCGTTCGAGACAGAATGAATAATGCCGAAACAAATGCCTGCGAATTGTTTATGGAATGGATAAGGTAAAGTAAGGTAAGATGCTGAAACAAGTTCAGCATGACATGTTGTGCTTTGAGGTCAAAAACGAAAATATGTTTATTACAACAGATTCTTCGGGATAAATCCCTCAGAATGACAAAAAAAGGAAACACAAAACGTCATTCTGAGCGTAGCGAAGACTCTTTGTCAAGTTCATTTATGAGAAACAAATTACTGTCATCCTAAATTGCCTTGGATTTTGCTTCTCAAAAACAAGTCGTTCGTTTCACTACGTTAGCATTCACTTTTGTTTTTGTAATTTCGGGTCTACGCTATCGATTTGCTTCCTCTCGAAAAACAGATTCTTCGGGATAAATCCCTCAGAATGACAAAAAAAGGAAACGCAAAACGTCATTCTGAGCGTAGCGAAGAATCTTTGTCAAGTTCAGCATGACATGTTGAGTCACCATGAATTTATTTCAGGGTCTTGTTACTCACAAAAGTCTGTAACTCTTTCACTCGTTTTGAAGTCCAAAACGACAATATTTTTATTAAATAAAGATTCTTCGGGATAAATTCCTCAGAATGACAAAAAAGGGAAACGCAAAACGTATTCTTCGGGCTTCGCCCTCAGAATAACGTATCGGGTCAAAATCCAACTTACCGTTAAAAAAATCGACTACGAAAACATTTTCTTAAATGCGCATTTAACCTTTTCAAAAAAGCCTTGCGGTTTTTTCGGTTGAGTTGAACTTAGCACAAATTCGTCAAGTTGATTGAGTTGGTTCATCAATTTATTCGAGGCTTCCAAATATTCCCGAACCTGCGGGTTTGCAACGGCTTTAGCTTGTTCGGCAAGTTTTGCTTGCTGTGCCTTTTGAATGTCGATATAACCTTGATATGCCGTTTGCAAATTATTATTTATAGCCATAATTTATCTCCGTATATTTCTATAAACGTATTTTCGTTCAAAAAATTGCCCGATTTTGGCAAAAAAAATAACCCCGAATTTATCGGGGTTAAATTATTGTCTATTTTTTGTCCTTGCCCAATGCCCATCTGAAGCCGACGTTGAAAGCGACACCGTTTCTTCCGCCGCCACGGAACATTGCTTCGCCAAAGCCCGTGAAGTTTTCTCCGATGCGTTTTTGTACACCGAGACCGTACTGAACGTATGGATCAACGCTCAACTCTGGCAACTGAACGTCGTTTGCCTTAAATTTGGTTTTATTCATAATATTCCAAACCATTTGAACCCCAATGTACGGCTGCCAGCCGTTTTTGAAGTTTCCGATGAACTTAACTCCGGGGGCAATTTGGATAGAATTAAGCGGATCAGATGAAATTCTCACACCCGATGCGTTTGTATAATCAAACGTATTTACAAACGTATAAGACATCATGTAACTCGGCTGAATTACGAATTTTCCGTCCGCAATGAGCCAATTATATCCCGTTTTGCTTGCAATACCTGTTGAAAGCATTGTAAAATCTTCACTTCCATCGGCAGTTGAAGAATGTGCCGCACTAGCGCCGACATTCGCAGTCAAGCCCGTGAAGAAATTATTCTTATACCAAACACCGCTTACGCCCAAAAGACCGCCGTTTTGGTAAATTCCAACAGTTTCATAATTTTGGTGAGAGCCGTTATATCCTGCATAAGCCGAATACATAGCATCCCAGCCGTTTTTGTGTTCGATAATACCCGAATCACCGCCCACAATCGAGCCGTACATTACGTTACTTACGCTTGCTCCGCTCATATCAACGGATTCAAAACTTGAATACGGTCTGAACCAAATGCCTTTTGTTTCTTCGGGAATTTGATTAGGGGAGAAAGTATAAACTTCCTGCTCATCTGCCGCCGCAAATTTGTTTTGATACTTCATAGCCTGACGTTCTTCTTTCGGCATAGCCATAAGCATATCCATATTTGCGAGTGCAGTATCGTAAGATTGCAATTGGGCTAAATAAGCACCTTGCGCGGCAATAGGCGCGGACAATACCGCAGGGTTAAAGTTGCTCGGTTTATCGTCATCGCCGCCACCACCGTTATCCGACGAAAATCTTGCAAATTCAAATTTGCCGCTGTCTTCATCATAATCTACAAAGTATTTATAAATCGGTGAATAATAAATTCCTTGCTCACCCGTAAATTCTATCGCTGCCGCGATTGTCGGATTATCTACAAACGGAATTGAGACAGTTTTGCCTGTGCTGTCAGACAAGAGTTTAATTCCGTCAATTTGAATTTTTGCATCGTTCGCAACGCTTGCAGAGCCTGCTATTGATAAGAAATTATCCATTTTACCTTGAGCCAAATCGGCATCAACGTAAATTTTTGAAGTTTTTAAGACATTCAAATTTTGCAATTGGATATCGGTAACCTCGCCGTTTCTCAAATCAAGGCTGCCGCCGTTCATTGTAAGAGAATTTTCAGACAAGAAACTGTCGGAAAGATATTTCAATGTACCGCTGTTTAACGTCCAATTAATATTTCTGTCGTTTCCTCTTCTTGTCAAAGTCGCATTTTCCAAATCAACAACGCCGTTTGCTTCAGCAGAGCCTTTACCTATAAATCTTCCGCTTAAAGAAATATCGCTCGTACCTTTAAAGTGTACTTTTTGCTCGCCTGTTGCGGTAATTTCCGCACCGTCGTCAATTGAGATTGCCTCGCCCGATGTGTTATTGACGGTCAAACTTGAATTTCCGTCCAAATTAATCGTTGAAGCCTTGAGGTTAGTATTGTTTAAGATGAGTTTTGTATCCTCATTTCCAGAAAGGTTTGTGTTAAGCCCCATAACAATGTTATTGTTACCGTTGACAATCAACTTCGTGCCGTTATTGAGTTCTGTCGTTGAGGGATACAATCTTTCCTCGTGTTTGACATCGTAGTAATGACTGTTGCCTTGTTTGTTTTGAATATTAAGCAACACATTATCAATCTCGGAGGTAGAGTCGTACTTCACGTTACCTGTCGTTTTGTCATAAGTAACATATTTTACGGAGTCGGCACTCGAATCTTTTACAAGTTTGATATCATCTGCAAAAGCGAATTTATCCTTGTGACTGTCGTTAATTTGCCATTCGCCGTGATTATTTGACAAAGTGAGTTCGGAAACGTCGAATTTGTCATTCTTAATATCCGAAGTTTGGGCAAAATTGATTTTACCGCCTTTATTAGCAACGATATAAACTGTTCCTGCTTCTGTTTTTACCTTATCATTCGCAGTTAAATCGACGTTTTTATCCTTGATATCAATAGCAGATTTATCTTTTAAAGTAATCGTTGCACTTTCGCTAAACAATTTATCGACGTTTGTATCGGGAAGATTTATAATGAGTTTTCCGCCTTCGCTAACGCTGACTTCACCTGTGTATCCGCCGTCAAGAAGCACGTCGGAAGTAACGTCGCCGACGATATTTACGGCTCCGTTATTGTAGATTTTATCAGCATGTGAGATAGTTCCGCCCGTGATATTAAATACTGACGAATCGGTAAAAGTATCAATTTTGCCTGAAATATTATCAATATTTGAAGTTAATGTTCCTCCATAATATTCAGTCGGTCCGAAAGCGTAACCGTTTTGCACATCTCCTTCGATTTTACCGTTATTAATCAAATCTCCGTAATTTAAAACTTTAGCTTTGACTAAGCCTGTTTCACCGTTCAAAAATGTTGTACTGTAACCTATGAAATAATTTTTGTTTGAACCTACAAACTCAATAGTACCGTCATTTACAACATTGGATTCGATATCCCATAAATCTTGCATATACGACAAGATAATTTTGCCGCCGACTTTATTGTAAATGTCAGCCTTATTAAGATTAAAATTGTTATTAACAACCTCAATCGTACCCGAGTTATTTAATACAGCCGATTTGTTGGCTGGCCCGGTACCACCTAAATTAAAGAAATCAACAACAATTGTTCCATTGTTATTAATTTCGCCACCCGGTTTAACGTCTATCCTGGCGAAATTAATTGTGCCATCGTTATTAATTTCGGCACCTTGATTAATGATTTTGGATATGGAATCGGTTGAGTTGATTGTACCTTTATTATTAAGAACAACATTATTGGAAAGAGTTATATTTTTTGACTCAACGGTAAAATCGCTGCCGACATTCGTCATGCCTGACACAATATTCAAATCACCGTTTGTACCTGTGATTAACCCTTTGGTAAATTCGTTCTGACCGTACAAATTCAAAGTTTTTTCGTTTTTAATTATCGAATTATCCAAAGTCGTAGAGGTCAAATTCACCGTGCCTGTATTTTCAATGGCAGTCGGAGTATTGAAGTTTTTCAGCGTGACTTTATTAAACCCGAAGTTTTGAGTTGAATTAACAGTAACTCCCGAATATCCGTTCGCATCAACAGTATGACCGTTACCGAAAACAGTAGTTTCTCTGTCTGCACCCGTCAAATCACCTAAACTTGCGTCAAGGACAATATCTTGCGTAAGTGCGACTTCCGTATCGTTTGTCAAGCCTGCATCCTGAATAAACGCAGGCAAGTCGCTGATATTTTTTGCTTTTGAAACCAAATACGAACCGATTTTTGTTGAATCCGCAACAGGTTTAAAAACATAAGTTTTTCCACCCGATACGCTTGAAATTGTTTCTTTTGAAACATCCATCGGGAAAGTCGGATTTTCTATAAATTTAGTCTCAGTTTTGTTACCGTCTTTAAGCACAACGATATCATCGACAATAAAGTACGGATCACCTGTTACCGTCGAGTCATTGTCCAATCTCATGCAGTCCATTTTGCCTGTTTCACCGTTGTATTCCAACTTTAAGTGAATAGGCTCGTCAGAAGAACCGTTAATTAATCTGAGATACATTGAGTCGATATTTTTGTTTTGCAAATCCAAGGTTGCTTCGCCACCGACAACAAGTCTGAAGTCATTCGAGTTTGCAGCGTCGACACCTAATTTCAACGTACCGTTTTTATATCCCGATTTTGCACCCAAGTTAATTACTTGACCCTGATAAGAGAAATTGACTTTTTTATCCAAATAAACAGTACCGTTCAAGTCACAATGTGATTTGAAAGTATTATTGATATTCAAATTACCGTCGGTACCGCTGTCAATTTTAATAACATCTCCTATTGAGATAGTTTTTCCGTTATGAGCATTTAAGTATACAGAACTGTTTGAAAATATTCCGTTGCCGCTGCCGCCTGCTTCTCCTGTCGAATTGTTATTTGAGATTTCGACATTAGAATTTTTTGCGGTGATAACAAGTTTGTTATACGCGCTATTATTAATCGCAACACCGTCTCCCGTTCCTTTATTATTCAAGAAAGAAACGTCAATGACTTCCAAGTGCGGATTACTGCTATACAAAACACCTTCTTCTCCGGCGGAGATATTTTTGAACACGGCATTTTGCACGGTAATATTAGTTTCCGACGAGCCGCTGCCCGCAAAAAGGAATGGAGGTTCTTCTCCATAATCGGCACCACCCGTTACGGTATTTCCGTTAAAATCTATTGTCAAAACTTTTTGCAGCAACTCTATCGAATTTCCGTTTGCAACAACGTCTTTAGTTACATTAATTGTCGAGCCTTCCGATGCTTTTTCGGCCTCTTCTTTTAAATTATCCCAAGATATCGCATCTGTGGCAGATGCAGGTGAAATTCCAAGCAAAAAGCAAAGTACAGCGCATGATGAAAAGTTTTTTAAATCTTTTGAAACCATTTTCCTACTCCCTTTAAACTCCGATAGTATATTATAAAAGTTCTCCATGCATGCGTCAATTCCGTTACAATAAATTTGTTGCTTTTCTTAACCTTATTTTTTACCGTCGTTATTTACAAGCGGACAAAGTCAAAGTAAAATATTTTTACGGGAAATTGAGGTCATTTTGAATAAAAAACAATCGGTTATTTTTATATCAATTTTTGCAATATCTTTTATACTTATTGCACTTTTTAACTATTTCATTGACCCTTACAACGTTTTTAACGGCAGACTCCACTCCAACAAGCCGTTTGTATATGAAAATATGAGAGCGGTTTTGTATCCGAAAATGAAGTTCGACTACTATTCAAAGCCCGACGTCGTATTTATTTCAAGTTCAAATTTGTACTCATCCGTTTTGCCTGAAAATTTCTACAAAATATCTAACGGCAAGAAAATTCAAAAAATCTTTATGCTAGGAAAAACTTCCTCGGAAGATTTGAGTATTGCAAAGGCATATCTCAAACTTCATCCGAATACAAAAGATTTATATATCACTTTGGACTTTGAGCATTTTATTGACTTAAACAACAATTTTTTGCCCGAATTTACAGGGAAAAATCTGAACCTGCACGAATTTATGACCCTGTTTTATTCAATTCAAACAACAAAATACAGTCTTGTAACCCTGAAAGAATATACGCTCCCTCTCGCTTATGCAAATTGGGTTTACAAGGCAAGAGAAAACAGCACCTTAAAAGAGATTCCGTTTATACGCGATTACAGAGTTTCGGTTTCAAAATCAATCCGTCCGCGATTTATTTTCACATTTTTTGACCACAACAAATATAACGAAACCTGTATTGATAACATCAAAGAATTAAAGAAATTTGCGGATGAAAATGGTGTGAAAACGCACTTTTTCGTTTCACCCTCTCACGCTCTGACAATTGCAAACATCTACAAATCTGGCTACCGCGACGAGTTTATAAGGTTCAAAAAAGAATTGGCGCAAATAACGGACTATGTTGATTTTAAATATATTTCGCCCGAAAATACCTGTCCAATAACAATTCACGGCGGATATTATTCAGATCCATTTCACGGAAAACCCGAACTCGGTAACCACGTTATTCAAAAAATGCTAAACCTCGACTCTGCAACTTTCGGACACGAGATAACAAAAGACAATGTCGATACAATCGTCGCAAAAGAAGATGCGGAAATTCTCGACTACATCAACAAAAATTCCGACGAAATAAAAAAATATATGAGTTACACGTTTAAAGATTTAGGCTACTACGAATCCGAATCTTATGAACTTGAAACAAGACAAGAATTTCTTGATGCACAAAAAAGAAACGAACAATTCAACTTCTAAAATCTGAAATAAATAAACGTATTTGCTTTTGTAATTGCCAATGTCGAAACCACAAAAAGTATCGCAAGAAGCGCGGTATAAACAACCTTGTTTGAGTTTACATATTTTTCGCAACTTATAATAGCAAAGCAAACCCAAATTTCCGATTAGCCCGAAAACCAAAAACGGTTTTTTGAATTTTCCCAAATCTTTTTTCAATAACACCGTTCCGATTGTGTAATTAAACAATATGGAAAGCAGTATCAAAGGAAGGTATTCGATTTTGTAATAGGCATAAAAATACAATGATGCTATCAAAAGCCAAACCGTTCCGAGTTTGTACATTTTGAATTTATTCAACAAACAGTAACCGATATACGTTATCGGCAAAAATATAAAAAGAAACTCAAAAGAATTAAATAGCATTGTTGTAATCTTATTTTCTGATTATATATTTATACCATAAAACACAAAAAAAGAGGGACTCAAAATTGAGTCCCTAAGTTTTATAAGCCTTTTTTGTAAACAGGTAACAGAATTACGATACAAAGGAATGCGGAAACAATCCAGAACCAAAGTGCCGATTGCCAACCGAAGTTATCAATAAAGTAACCTGTTCCGATACCAGAAATCATTGCCCCGAGATATCCGAAGATACCGCAGAAGCCTGTCGCAGCGGCTGCAACTTTCTTAGAAGAAGATTCAACCGCACAAAGTCCGCCGATGAAAATCAACGGTCCTGCGGTAAACAAGCCGATACCCGACAAGCATACATAATCAATAATCGTTGACAAAAGTCCGTGACCGGAATTTTCCATCAAGCCGAATAAGCAAACAATTAAGCCGACGCAGAACAGAATATTTACGGGCATTCTGCGACCGTTAAACATCTTATCCGACATTACACCTGCCAAAAGTACACCCGCAATACCGAATAACGGCAAGAATGTTTGCTTTTGTGTTGCGACTTCAAGTGTATTACCCTTGAAATCTACCAAATATTTGATAATCCAATCTTCCGTACCGTATCTGAAAATGTATACGAAAATGAATGAAAGAACCAATGTCCACATAATCGGATTGAAAAAAATGTATTTTTTCAAAATTTCAAAATATGACAAACTGTCATCTGCATGTTCAACCGCTTGTTCTTCTTCGGAAGCACAGCCTTTGTATTCTTCTACATCAGGCAAGCCCATTGATTGCGGCATATCGTGCATACTTTTTGCAATGTAAAAGCAAGAAAGAATACATAAAATCCCCGGAACGATAAATGCTGATTGCCAACCGTATCTCGGAATCAAATATCCCGCAAGCAGGAATACCAAACAAGTTCCCAATTGGTGAGATGCTGCCCAAATTGACCAAACAGTACCTCTTTCTTTGTTAGACCACCAGAAAGTAAGTGCTTTTGCACAAACAGGGAAACCTGCCGATTGGAACCAACCGTTTACACCCCAAAAGAACGACATTACAAGCAATAATGCCGATTGTCCCATAAATTGAATATGAGCAGGCATAAACAACGGACTGAGTGCAAAAAGAATGTTTGCAATTGAGGAAATAAGCAATGATACAACCATGAATTTGTTTGCATCTGCTTTATCCGCAAGCACACCGTTGATGAACTTTCCTATTGCATACGAAAAATATAACGCGCTGCCCAAAATACCGAGTTCAACGTTTGAAAATCCCAAATCAGAACTCAATACAGGGAGTGCAACCGAGATGTTTTTTCTGGTCAAATAAAATACCGTATAACCGATGAAACAAGATGCAAATACGTCAATTCTTGCTCGTTTATAGGTCTTTGCGATTTGTTCGTCATTCATTGTGACAGGCTGAGCCTGAGGCGCAGCGTAGTATTCAATCAATTTCTTAAACATAAATTCCTATTCTTAATTATTAATGCTTACTTATTATGATTATAGTACAAAAAATCAGTTTGCAAAAATATAGTTTTTTTAGGCGGAAAACTAAAAATATTAGTAAAAATTTTATTTCTATAATAAAATTGGATTGACAGATAGTTAGGAAATTTTTATGGAAATTATAAATCAACTTTTAGTACATCTCGGTGCTTGGATTGAAGCAACCATCACAGCAATGGGACCTTGGGGAATTGCATTTCTTATGGCTATCGAATCATGCAATATTCCTCTTCCGAGTGAGGCAATTTTGCCTTTCGCGGGATATTTGGTTTCAAAAGGTGTATTTTCAATACATACGGCAGCAATTTTTGGCGCTATCGGTTGCGTAATCGGCTCGGTTCCGTCTTATATGCTCGGCAGCCTCGGCGGCAGACCGTTTGTTGAAAAATACGGAAAGTGGTTTTTAATCAGCAAACACGACTTGGAAGTTGCTGACAAATGGCAACAAAAATGGGGAGATTGGGCATTCTTTATTTGCAGAATGCTTCCCGTTGTGAGAACGTTCATCTCGCTTCCAGCGGGAATTTTGAAGGCTAATTTCCCGAAGTTTATCGTATTTACATTCCTCGGTTCACTCGTTTGGAGTTACTTCCTCGTTTGGGTCGGAATTAAATTCGGTATGCACAGCGAAGTATTCAAACACATTTGGCACAAATTCGATGCTTTAATTATCGTTTCTTGTGTTATACTGTTTGTACTTTATTTGCATCATCATTTTAAAAATCTTAAAGAATCATAAAAGGAGATATTCATGAAAGTAAAAGTTATTGCAAAAACAGGTGAAAACCTTAACGCTACGGCTGCAGAAGCAGTAAAAGAAGTAAAACAAAGAGCAGGTCAAAAAGGTCAATTCTTGAACTGGATTAAAGTTCTTCCCGAAAACCAATTGAAAGAATTAGACAACCTCTTTGCTATGGCAGAAAAAGCAAAAGAAGGCGGTTTTGAAGAACTCGCAATCCTTGGCATCGGCGGTTCAAGACACACAACCGAATCAATGATGACAATGCTCGGAATTAAAAATGTTCACTTCTTCTCATCAGTAGACCCTGTAAGTTTCAACAGATTTATCGAACCTTTGAACCTTGCGAAAACTAAGTTTATGGTTGTTTCAAAATCAGGCGGAACTATGGAAACAACTACCGCATACAACAAAGTTGATGAAATTCTTCGTCACACTTTCAAAACTGATAACGTAGCAAACAGATTAGTTGCAATGACTGACGTTTCCCCCGAAAAGAGCAAACTCAGAAAAATCGTAGACGAAGGTAAAATCGGTCTTTCAGGCTATGTTCATGACGACGTAGGCGGACGTTTCTCAATTTTTGACGACGCAACAATTTTCGCACTCGCATTCGCAGGTGTTAAAAAAGACGACGTAAGAAAAATGCTCGAAGCATCATTGGCGGCACAAGAAGCATTCTTGAACGAAAATGTTTCCGAAAACCTCGCTTTGCAACTCGCAACATTCAACGTAAATGCTTATAAAGCAGGCAAAAGAAAACACTTTGTCGAATACTTCTCAGATGCATTTATGGGAACAACTCTTTGGGAAAAACAACTCAAAAATGAAAGCTTGAAAGCAAGAATTTCAACAGATACAAACGTCGGACCCGGCTATCTTCACTACAACGCAGAAGCAGACCTTGACGAAGAAAATGTTGATTCATTCTTCACTTTCGTAAATTACGAAAACGATGACAAAGTTACAAACGCAATTCTTGAAGGCGTTGTTGCCGCATATTCCGCACAACACCCCGTTTCAAGAATTATCCTCGACGACTTGACATTGGAAAGCATCGCTCAATTCATCGAACTCAAACATTTTGAAACTATTTACACAGGCGACATCTTGAGACGCGAACTCAATCTCTTGACACCTATGGAAACTGCAATGCCCGAAGTTCTTCAACCGAACGTTGAAAAATACAAGGCAGAAGTTAGAAAAGCAATGGCAAAATAGTTTGTGATTTTATCGGAAAAGGCGTTTAGTGCGCCTTTTCCTTTTTTAATGAGGTCTTATGGAACACATTTTATTTGACGGGAATAAGGTTTTTTGTGGCAATTTATGTGAGGAATTGATACTTTGCGAAGATTTGCAAGGTGTTCAAGATACAAAGAAAATCGAGATAAAAAACTCTGATGACAGCATTTTGGAACAGATTAAATCTTTGACGTCGAATAATGCAGTTTTTTGTTTTGATGACATAAAATGCCTAAATGCCGCTGAACATTTGGCAAAAAGCGGAAAGAACGTCGTCATACACACAGACAGTTTTGACGAGAAGTTATTAACTCTTGTGAATAGTGCAATCGTAGTTTTCGATATGGATTGCGGCTCGGCGGATGTTGCATCAAAATTCGGCAAAAATTTTGATAAGTTGACGGAAGAAGTAAAGAAGTTTGATTGCACAAAAATCACGTTGGGGTATACGCTTTCTGCGGGGATAAATGATACGGTCGAAGCGACGGATGAATGGCTGGATTTCGTAAAGAACGTCGGAGGAAAGAATATATATCTTGACGTTGAAAACGAATACGTCATAAAAAATACACCGTCTGAGATATCGGCACATATATTAATTTTGGCTGATTACGTTGAAAAACGTGCAAAAGACGAGGGTATGACACTTGTACGCGATGAATTTTTGAATAAGGTCTTAGAGTGCAGAAAATACCCCAAATCATCTTATGT
>CEAC01005623.1_pt1 | contig 16608 bp, 21 predicted proteins | sample 557411 | NCBI WGS metagenome assembly CEAC01 (sample SAMEA3182094, study PRJEB8094) | gut metagenome | biome: human; feature: gut; material: Stool; isolation source: human stools | place: Canada | collected 2012-02-21
TCAACTGTTCCGCCTCCATATATCCCCAAGCACCACGCTGTGTTTCGATGTAAAGTAGATAATAGGATGTTTAAATGGCCTATCATAATGTTGTGCATATTTGATGTTGTTGTATTTTTCATGGCTCCTACTATCCTATTGGGCTTGATTTCCATTCTTTGGGTTTCTCCCCCGTTTCTGATAGTTGTGTTCTTAGCCCGGTATCTATATCGCAAAACAACTTATACCATAGATGACAATGTATTACGTTTGTCGGCTTCTTTGAGATCATTGACCATCAGTATTGACAGCATCAAAAAAATCCGGCGTGGAAAATTCTGGGTTGAAAGTGGCAGAAATTACTCGGCAGCTTACATCAAGCTCCGCATCATCTACGACAGAAGCAACTATGTCTATGTATCGCCTGAAGATGAGGAATCATTCGTTGCCACGCTGCAAGCTATCAATCCCAATATCGAATATAGCAGCGAACGAGGCTTGTGAACACTGAAAATAACATCAACCCGAAAACACCATAACAACAATGAAACTGACCGATAAAGAAATATCTGCACTACTCGACAAATCTGCGGAAGTGCGTTACCGATATTCCATCAAGCGGATTGCTGACGCAGACTGCTTGTGGACTATTGTCTCAAGTGATGGCAGTTATTGTCTGATTGCCGGTAACGGATGCCAAATGTTTCCGATATGGCCTTTCAAGGAATATGCGGAGATATATCTGGGTGAAAAAACAGTCGGATTCAATGTCGTTTCAATAGATTTGAATAAATTTGAAAATGAAGTGATTGACATTATTTGCGATAACAACTTCCCAATCTATGTTTTCCCTGTATCGGATGATACCCCCGGAAAGATTGTAAATCTTGATACTTTTGTAAAGGATTTATCCGTTGAACTTGAAAATTACCAATAATGAATAAGCGGCAGTTCACAAAAATTGTATGTGATACTTTTAATCTGGGAAGCATCACAACAAGTATCTTCTGCTATCGGGTAGATTGCATCCTGATGGGTATGAATCTCGTGAAAGTTCCTGGAATAGCTGGTTATAAATTGTTCTTCTCTATTTATCCGTTGTGGAGGCAAACATTGAAAGAGTGCCTGGGTTATCCTCTATTTCTTAAGCCGATTGTTGATGGTAAGAATATTGATTATGTTTTTCCTGAAGATATGAACGAAAACGACGTCAATCGTGCGTTACATCTATATCAATCGCAGATTCCGTTCAATCATTCAGCGGATGTTTCTTTCATTGGATTAAGAGAATTTCTGCAATACAGTATAGCGCATGATGTGAATATAAAAAGCAACTTTGTGGTTCAAATGAAAATATATGAACTGCTTTATGGGATTGCCTTATATAGGGAGGACAAAGAAACAGCGAATAACATATGCAAGGCAATATCCGACAATATCATACAGTGGGATGATAAGATATTCCAATACTGGTATGGCGATAAGAGGGAATATCTCACGCATCTAATGGACTTCAATGCCAATAGAGTAAATCTTTTGGATAATGTTTCGCTAAATTTAGCCGAGCCTAAAATTGGGAAGCTACCACAGTTCTCTTTTATTTCTTAGTTATCATACAATGCGAATCAAGGAAATAAAACAACACATACTAACCGGATTGGAGCCATTTGCCACTGCAAATGGATTCAAAATTTATAAGGGTAAATTCTGCTTGTCTCGTAAAGACAACAACCTTGAAACGGGCGTGTTTTTTACATACAATACCTGGGGTTTTGAGGTTCAGATATTACCTTCGGTTTATGTGGATTTCAAAGACATAAGGGCTATATGTGAAAGATGTGGCTTTCATCTGAATTATACGGCATTCATCAATCTTCGCTTATTAGAGAAGATAAATCGCGTCGGATTCAATCCGGATTTGCGTTGGCAGATGCAATGCGCCAATGAAGACAGATTCATAATTAATGAGAATGAAACGGACATTGACACCGTGATTGATAAGATCTCGTCACTTATGCCACTTGCTCTTGGTTTTATTTCGCAAACGGCTGACATAGTTTTGATAGACCGTTTGTTTAATACCATTCCGATTGAAAGATATAGCCCCTATTGTTCCGGCTTAGATACACATTGCATTGTCGGTTTGATTGCGGCCAGACTTTCCGGCAATACGGAATATGAGAAGCTAAGAAGAATGTATGAACGTATTGTCGCTAAAGAGGATTTTCGCGATGATACGAAAGCGTCGTTTGCACAAATCATTAAGTATCTTGACCGCTATGAAACAGACTGATAAACGATTTTGGATAACATGGGTGGCTTTAGCGGTACTGATGGTGGTTGTCATGGCAAAATGTAACTGGAATGAGGATACGATGATTCTCGGCATAGCCTATGCGTTGTCGCTGCTATCGACATGGCTTTGCCACCAAATCAGACCAAAGACAACTTTTGGCAATCTTCTGGTCATGCTTCTATACAACGCCATACTTGGCTATAACTTGATTTTCAATAATCATGGTGGAGCCGGATTTACATGGTGGTTCTATCTTCTATTACTTAACGGAGTCCACTCAATCGGGTTATTAATTTATTATGTCACAAATGTCCGTTTTACGGTTCTTGATTACATCTGGTATGTATCGGAAGCTATCAGAGAGAAGGAGTGTAACTATAATATGTCAGGATTGACAATCCTATCATTTATCTGGTTGTTCTGCATTTTAGTGCCATTAATTGCTCCATTAATGTATTCTCTTTTTGGAAACCCGACAACCATCATTGTATCATTGATATTGTTGTTCTTACCGAAGTTGTTTTGTCGATTACGATATACATCCGCTCGGAAACAAACCATATTGCAACATTATTCCGGCATGAGGCATTTGTGGCGTAGGATGTTTATTATTGTCATGACGGCTTTAATATTGGCTGCCTTTAATTTTGGTTTGATGTATCATTTAGGATTTATAAATAAAGCATAACTACATGACTAATCACGAGATATGGAATCCTATCCGGATGATTGACTGCGAGTGTTCGGTCAATTCAATAGACTACAATGCGACAGATCTCATTGTCGAACTGGAACGTTTCGACAACAAAGGGATAATAAAGATTGAGTTCAAAGAAGTGTTCTCGTATCGCGTAACTTTGGAACATTTCAGAATCAACGATATACTGGATGGTGTGGGTATAGCACCGTTATATGAGGTTGAAAACTCTGATTATTATAACTGGCTAATGCAATCCGGTATGAAGGTGCTATATGGTGACACCCTCAAAGTCCGGCATTTTGCCATAAAAACAACCGAGCATATCATAGATATTCTCACCCCTAATAGCTATACTGTAAATCAGCTCAATCCTTTTTATTCATAAGAATATATTGGTGTCCGGTAAACGGCTATAATGCTCTATTCTTATTGATTTTGATGGTGGACAAGCCCTTTTCAGCCTAATAATAACGGCTGTCCGGTAAAAAAATCCCCCATTTTACAATAGGATAGGACAAAACTGTAAATGAAATCCATTTTAAATGCGATATAATGAGCATACAAGCCATTTTCATGTAATTTTAGTACTCATATACGTTTACGACATCGGCTGTCCGGCAAACTTATAGCCAAAAACTCATCAAAAGTTTTACCGGACAGTAATAATAAGAATACCACATTTTTCATAGTAACAAGTTAATCTTCGGGAAACCTGCCGGGCTGAAGCCGAGGCAAAGCGGAGCGAGGTGTGGGCGCATGAAGCGCATCACGCCTCACTACCTTGCATTGCCTCCGCTCCCTCCCGAATGCTTGATAAACCGGGCTATATACCTTGTCCGTGAGCCGTGAGGCACACCGACATCACATATAGCCTTTCGTGTGTAAACCGACCGCGCCACAAGACCGAAGCCTCCGTGAAGGCGGCTTCCGACTTGATCCGCGCATAATGCCCGGAACACCGCAGCCCCGATGCTGTGAACGGCATCCGGTCTGCCGCAACCTGCCGGTTAAGGTCGCCGGATATACTTTTTGCTTGAAAACCATGCGGGCTTCACCTGCGGCGGCGTTTTTGTGTGCGAAGCTACGGCGGACGGGCGGAACGACAAGTGACGCCGCGCTTGAGGTCGGAGTTCCGCGCCCGTGAGCCTCCGCAAATTTTATCGTGCCTCCAAAATTTGGGTATCCCGCGCTTGACCTCAGACTTCACACTTGTCTAATCCGCCCTGGCGGTCCGCCGTGGTGTATGCACAAAAAACATACCCCCTGCGGATGAAGCCCGGAGCTTCAAACAAAAGTGAAGAAAATAAAGCAAGAATTTAAGAGAATTGAATACTACAATAAAAGTATATTTCACCCTATATTAAAGCATATTAACAAAGCATCTAACATTCTTTTTGATTTCTTAAAATACCCATTTGCGGATTATTTTTGTTACTTATTTTGATACTCATATCAAATTAATTCATTACCTTTGCAAACGAATATAATACACTGAGAAGCAATGGGTAGAAGAAAAGAATCGAAAGTAGAGAAAAGCCCGTACAAGTTGCGCCGCCGCAAACTTGCTGATGGTCGTGAGTCGCTTTTTATAGACTATGCTGTCAATGGAAAGCACGAATACGAGTTCCTGAAAATGTATCTTCTGCCCGAAACATCCGAAAAAGCGAGACGAGAGAATGCAAGAACCATACGCAGAGCGGAAGAAATAATCATTGAAAAGTGCGATGCCCTTATATGTGGCAAATCGGAGGCGGTAAAAGCCGCTGATAAATCCGGGATTCTCCTATGTGATTATATGGATATTTTAATCTCCTATTATAGGGAACGAGGCATGAACACTTACAGGGGGCTCGTCACCGCACGGAAGAATCTGGAGAGTTTCAGACCCGGAGCAAAGCTGGGCGATATTGACAAAAGATTCTGCATTGACTTCAGAGACTGGATTCTGGAATACCGCAGCGATAGAACCGGCAGACCGCTGGCAAGGAGAACCGCTTTCGGTTATTTCTGGCATCTCGCGGACATTCTACATAACGCTGTGCGCATGGGATATCTCAAGACTAATCCGTGGACGCTTCTTGACACAGCCGACAAGTTGACAGAGCCTCCGTCAACACGCAGTTTCCTTACTCTTGAAGAGGTCGGCATAATGGAAACAACACCATACAAGCATGAACATATCAGACGTGCGTTCCTGTTTTGCTGTTTCAGCGGATTGCGTATTTCCGACATGCTGAATCTCCGATGGCAAAACATTTCTAAAAGTGGAGACTTGGTAATGTTGTCATTCATAATGAAAAAGACAGGAAAGCCCGTGTCTGTTCCCCTCTCATCAAAAGCAATGGAGTATCTGCCGGAACGAGGTGACTCACACCCCGACACGCCAGTGTTTGACGGTCTGCCGAGTCAGACCAGAATAGGGAAACACTTGAAAAAATGGGCGAAACAGACCGGATTATGCAAGGATATCCATTTTCATATGTCGCGCCATACGTTCGGGACAATGCTTATGACAGCGGGGGTAGACCTTTATACGGCAAGCAAGATGATGGGACACTCCGATGTCAGAGCGACACAGGTGTACGCTAAAATAATCGACCAAAAGAAAATCGAGGCGATGAATCTCCTCGACCGGGTTTTATAACAGACAAAACTGAAACCATTTAATGATATGACCTCTCCCAAAAAGAAAACCACAAGACTCAAAGAGCCGGTCAAGGTTCGGACAAAGAAACTCGCAGACGGCTCCGAATCATTCTATCTTGACATATACGTTGATGGCAAGCGAAGTTATGAGTTTCTTAAACTCTATCTGCTTCCCGAAGTCAACGCAAAAGTCAAGGAGCAGAACAGGGCTACCCGTGCCGCTGTGGAAGCTATTAAATCCCAGAGGATAATAGACATAACCAACGGAAAGGCCGGGATAAAACGCACGTCCGGCTGGCAGAAACTTCTGCTTGCTGACTGGCTTGACAGATTCAAGGCGGCGCAGGAACGCAAAGGCATACGTAACATCGCCCTCCTTGGTAGTGTGATTAAAGTGGTGACACTATATGGCAAAAAGACCCGTATGGGGGATATAGACAAGAAATGGGCACTCGATTTCATCGACTGGCTCCAAAACTCATACAACAGACAGAACAAGGTCAGCGAAGGTATGAAAAACAGCGCATCCGCACCAAAGGAGGGCCGCATATCCCAAGGTACTGCGGTCAGCTATGTCTCCCAGCTTTCGATTGCACTAAATGCCGCCGTTCGTGCGGAAGTCCTCGGAGAAAATCCGTTCATGCTGCTTTCAGCCGCTGAACGTGTGAAAAAGCCTGAATCTCAAAGGCAATTCCTGACAATTGAGGAGTTGAAGAAAATGACGGACACCGAATGCTCCAATCCACTTGTAAAACAGGCATATCTGTTTTCATGCTACTGCGGGTTAAGGATGAGTGACATATATTCATTGAAATGGAAGGATGTCCGAATAAACGACGGAAGATACTTGCTGTCGGTAGTTATGAAGAAAACATCGACACCTGTCTATATTCCTCTTTCCAACAATGCGCTTAAATGGCTTCCGGAAAGAAGCGATGAGGAAAGCACTCCTGTTTTCTCAGGCTTGCCGTCATTGCCTACAATAAATCGGATTCTCAAAGACTGGGCAAAATGCGCCGGCATAGACAAACATATCACATACCATACATCGAGGCACACGTTCGGAACCCTTATGATGACTGTGGGCGCAGATCTCTATACGACCTGTAAGCTGATGGGACATTCCGATGTCCGCACGACGCAGATTTACGCGAAAATTGTTGACAGCAAGAAGATTGAGGCCGTCAACCTCGTTGACAGGATGTTTGAGAAGAGAACCGATAAAAAGGATAAGAGCCATGAATAATCCAATATTGGGTATCGTTGCGCATAATCATCACCACACGAAATAGTACCATATTGCGGGCAAATTTATTTATGTCGGTATTTTTTCGTGCATATTATTTGCCCGCTTCAATTATTATCGGTAACTTTGCACAAAAGATAAGCACATGATTAAACAGTTGATAGCTCGACAACGTGAATGTTCAGAACTTCAAAAGGCTCTTGACTCTGATGAATCGGAGTTTGTGACAGTGTGCGGACGCAGACGAATCGGTAAGACATTTCTTGTAGAACAGTTCTTTGATGGGAAATATGATTTCAAGTATGTAGGAGGACACAACAAGAGGACAAGAGACCAGCTCAACTCATTCGCAAGAGCAATCCATCTATACAGCGGTAATCCACAGATGCAGTTCTCAGACTGGTATCAGGCGTTCAACGCTCTGGAAGATTATCTGTCCTCTCTCAACAAAGATCGAAGGATAGTGATATTCATTGACGAGATGCCTTGGATGGACACGAACAGGTCAAATTTTGTCACAGCCCTTGAATCTTTCTGGAACGGCTGGGCTGTCGGCAGACGTAATGTCGTGCTTGTCGCCACCGGGTCGGCAACCTCATGGATGACTGACAAACTCCTTAAAAATAGAGGTGGATTATACAACCGTATCCGCAGCCGCATCTACATCCGGCCTTTCACCCTTAAGGAAACAGAGGAGTTCCTTGAAGCAAACTCGTTCACCTGGGACAGGTATCAGATTCTACAAAGCTATATGTTCACAGGCGGTGTCCCATTCTATCTGAAGATGCTCGACAATAAGTTAAGCCTCGCCCAAAACATAGATGCTCTCTGCTTCAACGAAAACGGTCAGATGAGAGAGGAATTCGATGAACTTTACAACGCCATATTCCCCGGAGCAGACTCCTATATTTTAGTTGCAAAAATCCTTGCTGAAAACCGCAACGGTCTAACACGAAACGAAATATCAGCCAAGACCAAACTTAGCGGCACTTTCCTGACACGGGTATTGAAGAATCTTGAACGTTGCAATTTCATAGATAAGACCAACCTGTTCGGCAACCGCAAGACAGAGGCGATCTACCGAATGGTGGACTATTTCACCTTATTCTATTTCAAATTCATAGAGAGCAATCTTGCAAAGGACGAATATTGGTGGACACATCATATAGAGTCAAGGAGCATATCGTCTTGGATGGGACTAACATTCGAGCTGATATGTATGGGGCACCATAACCAGATAAAAAAGGCTCTGGGTGTGTCAGGAATGGCAACCTCGGTCTCCACTTGGAGATGTAAACCTGACGAGGAATCCGGAACATCGGGGGCGCAGATAGACCTTATCATTGAAAGAGCCGACCGCATAATTCATCTATGTGAATTGAAATTCAGTCAGGAGCCTTACGGACTCACAAAGGATTATGCAGAAAAAATCAGAAACCGTAGTTGGCTTTTCAAAACAAAGACACAGACGAAGAAATCAGTTGTCAACACATTCGTGACAACTTTCGGATTGGGTGCAGGAAAAAATCACAGCATAGTCCATAGTGAGGTTACGATGGATGATCTTTTCAATGCATGATGAAGATGATAACGGATATATTAACCCGACTTAAAGATGTCAACAGAATTATTACTGCTTGCAATGGTGACACTATGCCGTTTGAGCAAGCGTTGGCATTGGCACGGTTCTATTATGACTATCAGGATACCAATGCACTTATTGCCGAAGCGGAGGGTATGGCTACGGGAAATCCGGAACGATTGAAAGATATTGCTTTTTCCCTCAAAGCCGAAACTGCGACACTCCTTAATAATATGGGGTATCTTGATAGTGTCGATTTTAGAGCCATCGCTAATGCACACTCACAGAAATTTCATGACGTGTTTCAAGAGGCTTCGGCGCGGCTTAACCCATATTGGAAGCGTTACTGTGAGCTGAGCAACCGTCTCGACTATCTCCATCTCGGTTCAGATGAGTATGCTGAAACCGAAAAGAAGTGCGAGGAGGCAAAGGCAGAGCATGACAGCCGTCAGATGGAGGTGAAGAATCTCTATGCCGAGTATGAGCGTGAGAACGCACGTTCATTTGATGTATTTGCTTTCAAGCCATCACACCTGTATGCGTTAGTTGTGAAGCTGAACGGTATAGCCGGGAGCATACTCAACGACCTTGACCGCATGGAGAAAGGGGAAAGCCAATGAGCGGAAGCCTGTTGCTTGAAACCGCCAAATGGCGTGATGTGGTGGAGTTGGGTCTGTGCATGGCGATTCATGAAGTATGCAACGATAGCCAGTTTGAGAACTGCACGCCGCTTGACTTTGCCAATTTCCTCAACGTGAGGGAAGAGGCAAAGGCGGTAGCGGTTGTGCCGAAAGAGAAACTGCGGGTATGCTACATGGTATATGCCGTGGCACGGAATATCAGCCCACGGAAGGAGGCGGAGACATGGGCGCGGTTGTTCCTCCAACGCTGCAATATCGCCAAGTCATACTATGACAAGCACCGCTCCGACATCTGCGCCGACTACGCTACGGAGGACAACAAAAACTACCGCAAATCAATAGACAGTGCCATCGAGGAATGGCGTTCAAGGCGCAGAACCCCGTAATATCCCTGCCGTTTCCCATTTACAGCATACAAAGACTTTTTACAAACGCACTATGCGACTGAAATTCAGCGCATAGTGCGTTTGCCATTTTTAACCCTTCCCCATGAGACCCACATTGTGCCACATGGAGACGGAGGTAATTTTGCATCGGAATCCAAAGGCTGACAAGTCTATCAATCAGCACTTTCCAAAATCAATGAATACGAACCTAAAAACAAAAATTTCCGATGCAGACAAAACGAAAACTACTCACGTCTCAAGAAGCCGCCGACTATCTCGGCTTCTCCCTGTCGTACTTCCGCAAGATGATGATGCGGCGTGTAATCCCTATGTACAAGCCGAGCGGGAAGATTTGCTTCTTTGACCCCGACGACCTCGACGCATATCTCAAGAGCGTCCGCATATCCTCCCAGGACGAGATTGAAGCCGAGGCAGCACGCTATCTCGCGAACAAGAAACCGATTTAACGAACACACGAATCAAACCATTCAAGACTATGCCAACAGACATAACCATGACATCGGGAGGTAAATCCGGCAAATCATCCGAGACAAAATTCAAGGATACCAAATCCGGCAATCAGAAGAAAACTCAAATCATCATGGATTTCCTTCGTGAATGTTCCCCTTATGAATCAGACGCACTCCGTGCTATTCTCGGAATCGCATCGGGGAAAATGACAGTGGAGACCATGCCGCAGTATGACCGCACCGCCATCAACCGCTATCTCAACTTCGGCTGGGACAAGGAGACCGGAAATGCCGACGAGATACGGGCACATCGGCAAACACGGGCGTTGGAGCTGATAACATCGGCTTCACAATATGTCGGCAAGGAAGAAGTAATCAAAATCACAGGCGTGCTTCTTGTAATATCCTCGGACAGAAAAGACATAGACAATATGGTGAGTAATCTTCCGAAGATACAGACTTCGGGCAGACTCGCCAATAACATGGATCGGTCCGGCAATCAAGCGATACCGAAATAACCGGAATCCAATCATTCATTTTCCCTACCGTCTCATTGTTCCACCTTTTCAATAAGCTAATCTACAAAAAATATAGCTCATGGATAAATTGAATATTGAAACACGGGGATTGAGAAATTTATCAAGACAGTCAGATCGTATCCGGGAGGCGCAACGAACTTGACGAAGAATTTTCTGATGAATGTAATCCTATCAGTTTTGGCTTTCCTGCAATCTGCCTGAAACAAACTCTCACAAATATCAATCACGCACATGAAACAACAAAAGATATATCCCTTTTCATCTCTCAATCTCCGTCTGACAGCGGACGCATTGGAAGGGCTATCGGGAACAACGACCGACAATGACGGGAAAGAAATCCCAAACGTGGCTATCTTCAGTGAATTGCTCAAAGATATGAGAACCACAGCCGGGTATGACGACTCATTCCGCAGACCGCTGAACCTCAAACCCGGTCAGATGCAATTCTCTGAAATATCCCTCGCCGAGCGGTGGAATCTCGGTCGGAAGAAAACGCACAATTTCTTGTCGAGGATGGAAGCCGCCGGGCTTGTAAGCATATACAATTCCCGAATCGGATCGGCAATCTCCTTCTCCTGCATAACGGGTTGGGAGAACCCCGACGGAGAGACCGTAATCAACGGATTCTTCACAGATTGAGCATTCTAATCCGATGTGCGGATAAGAGGCGGGGACAAGGGCGTGAAGGCAGGTCTTTTGAGAAGTGTTGCGAGATATGTTTTGGTGTTACACCCGGCTTCGCCCGGTTGCACCAAAACGCCTCGCCCTTCCCTGCGGTCAGGGTCATGGCCGCTCGCAGGCTCGCCCCCGACAATCAGTTATACCAATCATGGAATATCCTTCTATATGAAGAACGAAGTCAAAATTACCGGCAACAACGCTGGAAAGACGAAGCGGAAGAAGCTACCGCCGGAGACTGTGCGCTCATGCACCGTCACAACGAAGATGACAGCCGGGGAGCGTGAGAAAATCCACACCATAGCCGCCAAATGCAATCTTACACCGAGCGACTATATGAGGCAGCGCGCCTTGGGATATGAGCCTCCATCAGCCCTGACCGCAAAGGAATCGGCATTGCTTCACAACCTCGACGGCTGCCGTGTCGATATATTAAACTTCGCCAACGCCCTTGCCGGAATGAAAAAAGAAGAGCGAATACGGCTCTTCCAAAAAGTATCGTTCATGCTTGACTGGTACAAGCAAGTGGTGCCGATAACAAATGCCGTAACCGAGTTTCTTAACTCCGTTATAAACGGAGGCCGTTTAAGTCCGCGCACAAGGAAAAATATAACACAAACTTGAAATCATGATAGCAAAAGCAAAATCAATATCTCACGGCATAAACGCCTTGAACTATATAACAGGCGTGTCGGCGAACAAGAAACACCCGGAGAGAATCTTCCATATATGCGACTGCTTTCTCCCTCCCGGCATAGATCCTTTGGGGATATGGAACTCGGTCAGACTTGATTCCTTGTCCCATCCACGAATGAAGAACAATCTCATACGAATTGAGATAAGTCCGGCAAAGGAGCATACACGCCATTTCACGCCCGAAGATTGGAGACAGCTCTGGCAGGATTTCGTCACCGAATTTGACCGTCAGGAGATGAAAGACAAGAAAGGAGATTTACTCTCTCCGAGAACCAATCTCGCAGGGAGTAAGTCAACCGTTTGGTTACACCTCGAATCCGAAAGCGGCATACCTCACCTTCATGCCATAGTAAGCCGTCTCGACGAGAACGGGAACATCAACAATGACCGCAACATACATCTGCGGGCACAACGGGCTGCGGAACGTGTCGCGAGAAAACGGGGATGGCAGACAGCGGCGAACATACACGACATCAACCGTCAGTCCGTAAGCCGTGACTGTCTCGATGTCCTCAGCAAAATGGATAAATGGTCGTTTGAAGATTATTTCGCCCGGCTTGGTGCGAAGGGCTATGATGTCAAGGTCAGGAAAGATGATGATGGTATTGTCAGAGGATATGTGTTGAAGAAAGGCAACGCCAAGTTCAAGGCTTCCGAGTTAGGCAAAGGCCGCAACCTCATGGTGAGCAAACTTGAAGGCACATGGAAAAAGTTGCACCCGACACAAGGTCGGCAGACAAAGACCGACAACACGGAATCCGATATTAGACCGGATTATACCACTTACAGACCCGACACGCGGCGTGTCGAGTTCGAGCATGAGGGTGAATCATACAGCCGTTTCATACCCGAACAGGTCATGGGAGTGTTCGACGATGAATTTGACTACCGGGAGGTGGAGAACTGGGCCGACCTTATCAACGAGGCGTGCTATCACTTTGCCGTAGCGATAAGTTTCATGTCATTTCTCAATACACCTACATACGTTTCCGGCGGTGGAGGAGCATCGAACAACGACCTCCCGAAGAAGCGCGACGACATCGAGGAAGAGATTGCCCGCGCCCGTTGTTGTGCCGCCGCAGCCCGGTCAAAGATTGGAATTGTAAAACGAAAAGGAATCCGAAGATAACCGATTTATCATGGCACTTAAAAAGATTGATGTCTCCGACATAGACAGCGCGATAGCTGCAACGAGAGACGACGAACTACGGGTGAAAGAGATTGAGGCACAGAGCGACCTCGCCCTGCAAATCCGGCTATTCATAAAGGACGCTCCGTATATCATCAGTGAAATCCGAGAAGCCGCTTCACCGATGGACGCCCGCAGATTCTCCTCTGCGGTCAGCGACAACCTTAAAAAATCGGCAACCGAAATGGCGGCGACATTCAACGCCAATGTCAAGCCGATGGCCGATAAGTTGGAGACGGCAAGGAACTGTGTCATTGTTCCAGCTCTTGCTGCCTATATAATCATTGTCTCCCTTGTGTGGCTATTCGGCTTCATGGTTATGGTGATCTTCGTAAATTCAGGCATCATCCATTCGGAACAGCTCTCCAACGCGACATCAGCATTCATCGGCACATGGATAATCATTGTAGCCGTCATAGTTTGCCTCACAAAAATATTCAAATGGCACTGAAGATCTGGAATTCTCGCAATTCAGCACGGAGATTTTCTGATTTATAGATTTATTTGCCGTTATCTCGTATATATCGCAAGAATCCAAACGCCACGTAACCTAATAATCCAATAGAATGGATGCCGTTAAGCAAGAGAAGAAAGAACCACCATGTAAATCCCTCTCCGCCATGACTGTTGAAAATCAAGTTATAACCAAGTATGACATTGTATAGAAACATAACCAGAAGATTGCCAAAAGCCGCCTTTGGTCTGATTCGATGGCAAAGCCATGTCGATAGCAGCGACATCACATAGGCTATGCCAAGAATCATCGTATCCTCATTCCAACTGTGACGAACCATGACAACTGTCAACAGCAATGCCAAAGCCACCCATGTTATCCCAAATCGTTTATCGGTCAGCTTCATAACACACACATTATTTTGGATCTATGAAAATTGGCAGACCGACATTTCGCGCTGCTATCAAAACTTCCGGTTCTCCATCGCAATTATTAGAGTATCTTACCTCATAACCATTGGCAATCTTTGCATCAAGATAATCAGACAATTCTTTCAGTCGGAATGTCGGAGATTCGGAGATATTTGTGAATGCCATTGGAAAATCATCAAAGTCATTATTAGGAGTATGGATATATAATGCTATCTGACATCCATAATCTCGTTGAAAACAGACATATCCCCACACTTGAAAAGGCAAACTGATTGCCTTAGAATTTAGGCGGAATATATCAAGCTGATTAAACAATACATCAAGATGGCTCCTTATTTCAGCCCATTTTGTAAGGGTATAGCCGTCTAAATGGATATGTTCGTAGTCATATTCCACTGTCCCGTTTCTCATTTCTGCAACAATCCTATCAGCAAAGTCTAACTTGGATAGATTGTGATAATATCTCTTTAATCCTCGTTTCTTCATCGTTTGCTCCTTCCTCTTTGCACAGCTTGATTAGGCATCGCGTTCTCTAACATATATCTGACAGTTTCGCCTGATGGAGGTTCAACATCCAAGGTAATTCTTAGATATACCATCTTGCCATCTGAAGCAAGGAATGAAATATATAACAGACTGTCACCAAGCCAAAATGAAGTCGAGGGTAAATCGTATTCCAAAGCTGTATAATAGTTGTTGATATCCGACACAGATAAATTCCGTTTCTTGAATGTCTGAAACTCCCGGAGATATGAATCACCGAGTTTATAGAAATGTAAATCAAGAAAACCGTCGCAGTCAAATCCTTTTTGAGCTACCATTACTCCGGTGGGCGAAATCGCGAAAGGCAATAATATCTCACCTAAATATTCACCCGATAAATCATAGCAATACAATTCACAATCATGTAATGACGGAAGCATAAACCAATACATACCGTACCTTTCCACGAGTATTAGGGATTTGCTTGAAAACATGGCTTCATATTCTTCGCCTTCAAAACCAATATCATAATTTTCAAGGTGTGTGGTGCTGTCTAATTTTTCAAAGCGTTGCCTGGCATCAAGAATGATTTTATCAGTTATGTCATTCTCAACCACACTGTCTCTCCAAATGTCATATACAAATACGAATTTGCTGCTCAGGGCTTTCTCAAAATCTTCTTTGCTAATTCTGTCAACAGAAAATAGTGTCTGAGCAAATGCCATATACGCACTTGCAATCAGAATAAGGAATGTAAAAAGTCGCTTATCGGTCAGTTTCATATTCACTACTCTTATAATTATTGAATATCAATTACCATACGGATATTGATATTGTTTAAGTTCCCCCAAATCTCTATACATTTGAAATAAGTAATGATTTGAGTTTGTTTTATTAAAAAATTGGGATTCGTTGAAAAATGAACTATCTCCAACATTTTCTCCGAATTTGTTGTCTCCATAAACACTTCCAGACAAATATGTTCCTTTTAGTTTTTTCATATAAAACCTTTTTACTGAGAGCAATGCTTCTTTTTTATGTGCCATACTTATAGCTATAAAGTTGGTTAACGGATATGTTTTTAAGGTCTGATTCTCCATATCTCTATATCCAATCATCGCCCTCCCATCAAAGCTATGTTTAATATCACATAATTGTGGAATCTCCTTAAATTGTTTCTCAATACAGATAAAAGCGATAAAAAAATTCCCGGTGGTATCATATATGATAGTATCCACTTCAATATTCAGCTGAGTATTTGTTGGATACGGTGAGGAGATAAATTTATGCTCTGTTTTTGTCAATCTACAGCCATATGGATTATAGAAATTCGCGGGATCGTCCTGTGCGTATGGATAAACCTTATAGTGCTGTATATAATCAATGGTATCAATATTATAAAGATGATGCAGTCTGTAATATTCGATGTTATTAGCATAAATATCACATATAATTTGTTTGTCTCTCTGATATGTCTCTTTATCTACTGACATAGGACTTTCAGATGTTGTTGAATTAATCCCGCAAGAGGTCATTACGAACCCTGTTATCAAATATATTACAGTCAATTTCATTGGAGCAAATTTTTTCGGGTTGATGTTATGTTCAGTGTTTACAAGCCTCGTTCGCTGCTATATTCGATATTGGGATTGATGGCTTGCAGCGTGTTAACGAAAGACTCCTCATCCTCAGGCGATACATAGACATAGTTGCTTCTGTCGTAGATGATGCGGAGCTTGATGTAAGCCGCCGAGTAATTTCTGCCACTTTCAACCCAGAATTTTCCACGCCGGATTTTCTTGATGCTGTCAATACTGATGGTCAATGATCTCAAAGAAGCCGACAAACGTAATACATTGTCATCTATGGTATAAGTTGTTTTGCGATATAGATACCGGGCTAAGAGCACAACTATCAGAAACGGGGGAGAAACCCAAAGAATGGAAATCAAGCCTAATAGGATAGTAGGAGCCATGAAAAATACAACGACATCAAATATGCACAACATTATGATAGGCCATTTAAACATCCTATTATCTACTTTACATCGAAACACAGCGTGGTGCTTGGGGATATATGGAGGCGGAACAGTTGAATTATCCATTGTTGTCATGAGTTTGTCATTTAACAAAAATCCTTTCAAGCTGATATGGATGTATCACATAATGCAACATCAGCCAATATATAAGAAC
>CEAC01030453.1_pt1 | contig 16216 bp, 14 predicted proteins | sample 557411 | NCBI WGS metagenome assembly CEAC01 (sample SAMEA3182094, study PRJEB8094) | gut metagenome | biome: human; feature: gut; material: Stool; isolation source: human stools | place: Canada | collected 2012-02-21
CAGCACGGCGAGGGCGGCGCCTCGGGCTATTCCGACATGTGGGGACCCTCGGACCACCGCAAAAACGGCAACCTACGCGGCATCATCAATGCCCTCGACTATATCAAGGACCTGGGCATGAACGCCATATGGATGACCCCCGTTTTCGATTCCACAAACGGCCAGGGTGGCGAAAAACTCCAGGCCACAGGCTATTTCTGCACCAACTACTTCAAGATCGATCCCAAATTCGGCACCGAAGCCGAATTCGACGAACTTATCCAAAAAGCTCACGAAAGAGGCATATACGTGATTCTCGACGGCGTGTTCGGCCATCACGGAGGTGTGAATTCCGCCTCACCCCGCGGCAAGTGGATTGACAGCAGTACTGCTCAAAATGTCCGTGGCACTGATGCCGGGAATGTCTCTTATCCCGGCTCGCTTGATTACTTCAAGGAGGTTGTGCGTTACTGGATGGAGCGCGGTGTCGACGGATGGCGTCTCGACCAGTGCTATCAGGTCTATCAGGGAGGCCACAACTACTGGAACGATCTCCGCAAGGAAGTGGAGGCCGTCGCCGCCGAACGCAAGAACCGCGGCGAACAGTGGGGCACGCTGGCCTACATGGTCGGCGAGGACTGGGCCACAGCGGGCGACATCACCGTCACTCAGCAGGATGGTCTGAAATCTGTAATGGACTTCGACGGCAAAGACAACCTCGTCAATCTCAGCTCCGGCGTGGGGTCAATAGGCTGGTTCCTTGAATCTGACGCCTCAGCCCGCGGATACCGCGACGACGGTGTCAACCCCACCATCTTCCTCAGCAACCACGACACTGCCCGCGTGGGCGATGCCGTCGACGTGAACTCACGGCCCAAAGAACTGATGACCCGCCACGCCGCCGTGGCCGCCTACTCCGGCCCCGCCTGCACATATTACGGCGATGAAATCGGCGACAAGAGCGGAAACGGCAACCCCGACAACAAGGCCCGCACCTCGGGTCGCATCGACATCAGCAAGTTTACCGCCAACGAAAAGATGGTTCACGACTACGTGGCCAAATGCTTCAAGGCCCGTTCAGAGAATCCCGCCCTGTGGCGCGGATCCGTAAGCCGCAAAACCGAAGGCAAGGCCGAGATCATCACGAAGACCGACTCGCAGACCGGCAACACAGTCGTTGTAATCTTCTCATCTGAAGACTACAACTACAATGTCGCAGGCACCGGCTACGACCTTATCAACGATTGCGAAGTTCGGGGTAACGTGACTGTCAAGGCATGGGTTCCCGCCTTCATCCGCACGTCACCTCAATAATACCCATCATAGGTCATTTTAAAAGTCATTCGATTGCGGCGATGCCGAGTTGAATGACTTTTTTTGTTTTCGATGTCGTCAACCACAACAAATATTACAAAAAATAATATCCGCGAGACTTCAGAATATCTAGGGAAAATAGGCGGTATGTGAAGAAAAATTCGTAAATTTGCGCCCGAATATCCTAAAAGAACTATTCAGGGAAATGAAAATCATACGAAAGGTCGACGAGCTGAAAAATGCCGTCGCCAGCTTCAAGGCCGAGGGTCGCTCGGTGGGTCTGGTACCCACGATGGGCGCCCTGCATGCCGGCCACATCTCTCTGGTCGACCGCGCCCGCCGCGAGAACGACGCAGTTGTGGTGAGCGTGTTTGTCAACCCCACTCAGTTCAACAATGCCACCGACCTCCAGACCTACCCGCGCACCGAGGAGGCTGATTGCAGCAAGCTCGAAGCCGCAGGTGTTGATATAGCATTCATCCCCACCGTCGAGGAGATGTATCCGCAACCCGACACCCGCCAGTTTGATCTCGGCGAAGTTGCCGCCGTGATGGAAGGCCCCATGCGTCCCGGCCATTTCAACGGTGTGGCACAGGTGGTGAGTAAGCTCTTCAGTTTCGTAAACCCCGACCGCGCATATTTCGGCGAGAAGGATTTCCAGCAGATCGCCGTGATCCGCCGCATGGTGGAGATCGAGAAATTCCCCATCGAGATTGTCGACTGCCCCATATGCCGCGAAGCCGACGGGCTGGCTCTGAGCAGCCGCAACGTGCGTCTTACTCCCGAAAACCGCGCACAGGCTCCCATGATTCACAAAACGCTCCTCGAGAGCGTGGATTGGGCCGACACACTCCCGCTCGACGAGACCCGCCGCAAGGTTGTCGCACAGCTCAACGCCATCCCCTGCATGGAGGTGGAGTATTACGAGATTGTCGATCCGCTGACCATGCAGCCTCTTCATAGCTGGGACACCCCCCACAACGGCAACGCCGTGGGATGCATCACCTGCTATTGCGGCGATGTGCGCCTGATCGACAATATCAAATACAGACGCTGATCATATTTCTCTTAATCCTGAAGAAGAAAGATGAACGTTGAAATAATGAAATCCAAAATCCACCGCGTCACCGTCACTGAGGCTGACCTTAATTATATAGGCAGCATCACTATCGACGAGGACCTGATGGATGCCGCCGACATTCTGCCTAACGAGCATGTCTACATCGTGGACAACAACAACGGCGAGCGCTTCGAGACCTACGCCATTCCCGGCAAACGGGGTTCGGGCGTGATATGCCTCAACGGCGCCGCCGCCCGCAAAGTGCAGAAAGGCGACATAATTATCATAATGGCCTACGGCACTATGCCTTACGAGGAAGCACGCAATTTCACCCCGCGCGTGATCTTCCCCGACACGGCCACCAACCGACTCTAACTCCCATACATCCCCGCATATGTTTGAGAATCTTAGTGAGAAACTCGAGAGAAGTTTCAAAGTACTGAAAGGTCAGGGCAAAATCACCGAAATCAACGTTGCCGAGACCATGAAGGAGGTGCGTCGCGCCCTCCTCGACGCCGACGTCAACTACAAGGTGGCGAAATCCTTCACCGACACCGTCAAGCAGAAAGCCCTCGGCCAGAATGTGATCAATGCCATCAAGCCTCAGGAACTGATGGTCAAGATCGTTCACGACGAGCTGGCCACGCTCATGGGTGGCGACACCGCTGCCGTGAATCTCTCGGGCAATCCCACGGTGATTCTCATGTCGGGTCTGCAGGGTTCCGGTAAAACCACTTTCTCGGGCAAGCTCGCCCGCAAGCTGAAAAGCGAGAAGGGTCGCCGGCCTCTGCTGGTAGCTTGCGACGTATACCGTCCCGCCGCCATCGAGCAGCTGAAAGTGCTCGCTGAGCAGATCGACGTGCCGGTCTACACCGAGGAAGGGAGCAAAAACCCCGTTGAAATCGCACGCCACGCCATCGACTATGCCAGGCAGAACCATCTCGACCTGGTGATTGTCGACACCGCAGGCCGCCTGGCCGTCGACGAGCAGATGATGGATGAAATCGAAGCCATCAAAAATGCCATCAAACCACAGGAAACTCTCTTTGTGGTCGACGCCATGACAGGTCAGGATGCTGTAAACACTGCCCGCGAGTTTAACGAACGTCTCGACTTCGATGGCGTGGTGCTCACCAAGCTCGACGGCGATACCCGCGGCGGCGCGGCACTCTCGATCCGCACCGTGGTCACCAAGCCTATCAAATTCGTCGGCACTGGCGAGAAACTCGATGCCCTCGACCTCTTCCACCCCGCCCGTATGGCCGACCGAATCCTCGGCATGGGCGACATCGTTTCTCTCGTGGAAAAAGCTCAGCAGCAGTTCGACGAGAAGCAGGCACAGGAACTTCAGCGCAAAATCCAGCGCAACCAGTTTAACTTCAACGACTTCCTGACCCAGATTCATCAGATAAAGAAGATGGGCAACCTTAAAGATCTCGCTTCAATGATTCCGGGTCTGGGCAAAGCCATCAAGGATGTCGACATCGACGACAACGCGTTCAAAGGCATTGAAGCCATAATCAGCTCCATGACTGCCTTAGAGCGCGAGAAGCCCGAAATCATCAACGCAAGCCGCCGAAAACGCATTGCCGCCGGCTCAGGAACCACCGTGCAGGAGGTCAACCGACTGCTCACACAGTTTGAGCAGACCCGCAAGATGATGAAGGCCGCCACACAGATCAAGAACCCCATGAAGATGATGCGCGCCATGCGAGGCCGCCGATAACCCCCCCGAATTCCCACCACGGGCCGGGCTTCCCTCCGGCTCCCAAACAATAACCAGCAGTGACTAAGATTGACGGAAAACAGACGGCCGCCGACATCAAGGCCGAAATCGCCGCCGAAGTGGCTCAGATGATAGAGCGCGGCGAAAAGCGTCCCCACCTTGCAGCCATCCTCGTAGGGCACGACGGCGGCAGCGAAACCTACGTTGCCTCCAAAGTAAAAGCCTGCGAGGAATGCGGTTTCAAATCCACACTCATCCGTTTTGAGGATGACGTGGACGAGCAGACTCTCCTCGACGCCGTCGATGGTCTCAACAATGATCCCGACGTTGACGGTTTCATTGTGCAGCTCCCCCTGCCCCGCCACATTTCGGAGCAGAAAGTTATCGAGGCAATCGACTACCGCAAGGATGTCGACGGGTTCCACCCCATCAATGTCGGCCGTCAGTCGATCGGACTGCCCTGCTTCCACAGCGCAACCCCCGCCGGCATACTCACTCTGCTCGAGCGTTACAACATCCCCACCAAGGGTGCCAACTGCGTGGTGCTCGGCCGCAGCAACATCGTGGGCAAACCTGTGGCCACCCTGCTGATGCAGAAAGGGTATCCCGGCGACGCCACCGTCACCGTGTGCCACCGCGCCACCCGCAACCTCAAGGAGATTTGCCGCGAAGCCGACATAATCATTGCCGCCATGGGCGTGCCCGGATTCGTTACCGCCGACATGGTGAAAGAGGGCGCCACCGTCATTGACGTTGGCACCACCCGCGTGCCCGACGCCACCCGCAAAAGCGGCTTCCGCCTGCGTGGCGACGTGGAGTTTGACGAAGTGGCACCCAAGTGCGCCTTTATCACCCCTGTGCCGGGCGGTGTCGGTCCCATGACCATTGTGTCGCTTATGCGCAATACCCTACTCGCCGGCAAAAAGGCCATCTACAAGTAATTCGCCGACGAATCCCAAAGGACTTTACGGCAACATACCAGTAACATCAACGGGTAATGAACTGCATAGTCGCCTCAGCCGTAGCTTTCTGTCTGGCCGTCACCACGCCCGACGAGGCTTCGATTGTTTTCGCAGGCGATGCCATGATGCACACCGGTCAGATCGAAGCCGCCCGCAGGGGCAACGGAGTGTATGATTATTCCTACTGCTTCTCTGACATAGCTCCCTACGTCAGCTCCGCCGACTATGCCGTGGTGAATCTGGAAACGCCCGTCAGCTATCCACCCTATTCGGGTTACCCCACGTTCAACGCCCCAGCATCTTATCCACAGGCACTCTCGGCTGCCGGCTTCGACCTCTTTCTCACAGCCAACAACCACACCCTCGACCGCAGCGAAAAGGGGCTGAAACGCACCGTGGCGCTGCTCGACTCGCTCGGCTACGCTCACATCGGCACCTACACCAATCCATCGGAGCGCGCCGGGCGTATGCCGTTCGTCGCTAACATCAAGGGATTCAAAGTCGGTTTTCTTAACTACACCTATGGCACCAACGGCTTCTCGGTCAAAGGCGATGCCGTTGTCGACTATATCGACTCCACTCTGATCGCCGCCGACATAGCCGCCGCCCGACGCAAAGGCGCCGAGATTATAGTGGCCGCAATGCACTGGGGCGAGGAATACACCCTCACGCCGGTGGCATCAGAGAAAAGATGGGCACGCTTTCTCGAGAACAAGGGCGCGGACATAATCATGGGTGGCCACCCCCATGTGGTGCAGCCAATGGAATTCCGAAAGGGGGCCAAAACCGGCCGGCCAATGTTTCTGACATATTCCCACGGCAATTTCATCTCCAACATGATGACCGCCGACACGCGCGGAGGGGTGATGACCCGCGTCACACTCTCGCGCGACAGCCTCGGACTGCCCTACATCAAAGAGGTTCGCTACAGACTCATATTCACCGAACCGCCCACCGACGGCACCTTCAAACCCGAACCGTCGCATTCCGATCTTCCGGCCTCCGCACTCTACCGGTTCTCCCGCGAAAACTATCGCGTGCTTCATGCCGACTCAGTCGGGGGCGCCTACCGCGACCGCGCCCGCAAATTCGCATCCACCGCCCGCGCTCTGTTCACCCGCCACAATGTAGGCGACATCCTTCCGGAATAACACTTTGAATCCCGGCAGGAAATCTATGGCGGCCTTCCGCTGAGGAAGAGTGAGGATAATGGCCGTTGCACTTCTTTTAGGAATCTTTTAGGAATCTTTGGCAGCAAAACACAGCAAAAAAATACAGGAATTTGTTTGGTATTTCAAAAAATTGTCGTACCTTTGCACCGTCTTTGAAAGGAACGCCGCAGGCAACATACCACGGCAAAGCATCAAAGCAGATAAATGGTGAGATTAGCTCAGTTGGTTAGAGCGTCGGATTGTGGTTCCGAAGGTCGAGGGTTCGAGACCCTCATTTCACCCCAAAGCTCCCAAGGCTAAAACATGGCTCCCCTCCGGGGAGCTTTTTTTACGCCAAAACCAAACTTTTGCGCGCTGCTGAGCGTATTATTATAATCAACTTAATCTTACAACTAAAATGAAACTTCTCTCAATTGCAGCATGTGCAGCCGCTATCGTGGCTCTTGCATCATGCGGATCTAAAAAAGAAACCACACAGGACCAGCAGGCAGCAGCTGACAGCACAATCGTCAGCCTTAACGGCACCTACAACGTCTACACCATCAATATCAACGATTCTGTCTCCATCGAGCCGGCCCAGGCCACTCCCGGCGAACTCTCGTCGATGACATTCAGCGACGGCCATTACACCGTGCAGACCAACTGCAATACAATCCAGGGCGATTTCACCCAGAAAGGTGACTCAATCCACTTCTCCGACGGTCTGAAAACCATGATGGCATGCCCCAACACTGAGGCCGAAGATCTCATGGTGCAGGTACTGCCCCGGATCAACAAAGTGGTAGTGCTCAACGACACCGTGACACGTCTCGATTCCGACGGCCCCGCCTATATCGTCCTCACCCCCGCGAAGTAATTCGACCCTATTAGGCCAATTAGACCAATTAGACCAATTAGACCAATTAGACCAATTAGGCCAATTGGTCTCATCGAGGCTTAAACGGTAATCTGTCCCCTTTATTTCCTGAAAAAAATTTGCAGACGTGCAACCTACAATGTAAATTTGTAGTCTAATCACAAACAACTATCTGCAATTGACTTCTATGGAACAGCAAGATTACAATCAGAACTACAACCAGCAGGGATATAACCAACAGGGTTACAGCCAGCAGCAAGGCTATCAACAGCAGGGTTATCAGCAGGCTTATAACCAGCAGTACAACCAGCAACAGGGCTATCAGCAGCAGGGCTATCAGCAGTCCTACACCCGTCCCTATGTTGAATCAACCATCAACAACGCATTTAACTGCGGTCCCGAAGGGAAGAGCCGTGGCATCTTCTGCCTTCTCGCCCTTGTTGCAGGCTCTATCGGCCTACACTATTTCTACATCAACAAGGTAACAGCCGCCATCCTCACCATCGTGCTCACGATTGTCACCTGCGGCTGCTGGGCCATTATCCCCATCCTCCAGGGCATCATCATCCTCTGGAACCACACCAACGAGGAATTCGACCGCAAGTTTGTCGCCTCCAATTCCTCGTTCCCCCTCTTCTGATTTCGCGGCCGACGGCCTCTACATCACAAAAAACAGAACGGAGATGTATCCACCTTCAACGGTAAGATACATCTCCGTTTTATTGTGTCGACATCACAATCCGGAGTACCAGAGACATCGAAGTGTCAGAGACGAAAACCGGATTACATGTTCATGCCGCCGTCAACCTGGATCACCTGACCGGTGACGTAGGATGACATGTCGGATGCGAGGAAGGTAGCCACGTTGGCGATATCCTCTGTCTGGCCGGCGCGACGCAGGGGGATCTTGAGTTCCCATTCCTTGCGGATCTCTTCGGGAAGAGCGGCGGTCATTGCAGTTTCGATGAAACCGGGTGCGATGGCGTTGGCACGGATGCCGCGCGAGCCCACCTCCTGGGCGATCGATTTGGCAAGAGCGATAAGTCCTGCCTTGGAAGCGGCGTAGTTTGACTGGCCGGCGTTGCCGTGCACACCTACCACCGATGCCATGTTGATGATTGATCCGTGGCGCTGACGGAGCATGATGGGAAGCACGGCGTGGATGAAGTTGAACGCGCTCTTGAGGTTGACGTTGATAACGGCGTCCCACTGGGCTTCGGTCATACGCATCATCAGACCGTCCTTTGTGATGCCGGCGTTGTTGACCAGGATGTCGATGGAGCCGAAATCTTTGTGAATTTCCTTGACAACCTCTTCGGTCTGGGCGAAATCGGCGGCATTCGAGGCATAGCCCTTGGCTTTTACGCCTAAGGCGACGAGTTCCTCCTCGGTTTTTTTGCCGTTCTCATCGATTACAAGGTCGGTGAAAGCTATGTTGGCGCCTTCCTTGGCAAAACGGAGAGCGATTTCTTTGCCGATGCCACGGGCGGCGCCGGTGATAATCGCTGTTTTTCCTTCAAGTAATTTCATAATTCAGTGATATTTATGATTTACGGGCGGCTATGCCGCATATAATAAAATCGAGAATAGCTTCCTGTGCACGGGCACGGTCAGTGCCGGCATCCTCCAGATTGGGGAGCAGATCGGGCGCATCGATTCCCTGCATAAGGGTCACCACAAGAGGCAGCATACGGCGGCTTTGCTCCTGCGAGAAATCGCCCGAAACAACGCCCTGACTCAGTATTTCGCGAAGGATCTCCATCTCCTTCCGAGCGGCCAGACGGCGCGTCTTCTTGGCGCTGGTCATATCGAGACGCATCAGCGGCAGCAGCGTTTCCTGCAGACCTCGGCGTTGCGGAGGGCAGGTGAGGATGGAGAACCGTGCCGAGAGAAATTCGCGCAACTTATCCACCGGAGCAAGATCGCTGCCGAGTATCTGCCGCTGACGGCTGACAATCTGCTCGCTTTCGCGCTCGATCACCGCCTGGTGGATCTCGCGCTTGTTCTTGAAATAGGTGTATATTGTGCGGCGCCCCTTATCCGAGGCATTGGCAATGTCGAGCATCGTGGTATTCTCCACCCCCTGATGTGCAAACAGCTGGCGTGCAACCTCGATAAGTTTGTCGCGCGTCTTCATAGCCATCCCTTTCGGGGCGTCATGCCTTTCGTTCATTGCCATATTTGTGATAACGGAGATTGTGTCGCCGCTTGCGTCTGCAAAGTTACGGAAATTAATTCATTTATCAGTCCATTTGTCAAAAAATCTGAAAAACCACCCTGCAAGCAACCATATATTGTCACTATTTGTTAACTTTGCAAGTAAACCGCGGCAGTCGATGCCGCATTCCCGTTGCATATCGATGAAAACATCATATTATCGTTTACTTACTCTCCTCTGTTTTATAGCGATCGGCTGCGCTGTCTCGGCAGAATCCGTCATACGGTTTCCCCGCGACCGCGCATCGGTTGTGGCCGTGGTGGTCCGCGACCTGGCCACCGGCAAAGACATCGTCAGCCAGAATCCCCACAAGTCCATGCTGCCCGCCAGCACCATGAAATGCGTCACCACAGCAGCGGCTATAGAGGCCCGGCTCGACACCGCCCGGTTCCACACCGAGGTATTCACCCGCGGTCCCATAGTCGACGGGGTGCTCGCCGGAGATCTCGTGATCCGAGGTGCCGGTGACCCGACAACCGACTCCCGCCATTTCGATTCAGGCGTCGCATTCCTCAGCGAGATTGCCGACTCCGTGCAGCAGCAGGGAATCCGAAACATTCTCGGACGGGTTGTTGTCGACAACACTCTTTTCCCTGACAACGGCCCCAACGACCGATGGGAACTGGCCGACCTACGCTACGAGTATGGCACCGGCCTCTATTCGCTCAACTATCTCGACAATGCCCGCTCAGGCCGTTCGATGCGTGATCCCGAAGGCACATTCTCCGCAGCCCTCACCGACACACTGCAACTTAGAGGCATCCCCGTTGAACAGCGCAAACTCGACGGTGATCCAGAGGGATTCCCCCTGTCACCCCTGCTGACTCACCTGTCGCCCCGCGGCAACGAAATAATGACCAGCCTGATGCACCGCAGCGACAATATGTTTGCCGAAGGCATACTGCGCATGCAGGCTCCCGGCGACGATCTCGACACGGCAATCAAGCGCGAATGCCAAATCTTAACCGACAAGGGGATAGATCTCGACGTCAGCAACATATACGACGGATCGGGTCTCTCCCGCGAAAACCGTCTTACCGCACGAGTCCTGACCGACGTGCTTGCTTCGATGGCCTCCACCTCAGGAAAATCCGAAAGCTACATATCCCTGTTCCCGCTTGCCGGGGAGGAGGGCACCGTGAAAAGCCTGCTTAAAGACACACCTCTGGCAGGCAAAATGGCGCTGAAAAGCGGCAGTATGAACGGCGTGCTGTGTTACGCCGGCTACAAACTTGATGACAACAGCAAGCCTACACATGCCGTAGTGATTTTTGTCAACAATTTCAAATGCCGGAGCAGCTACGTGCGTGACTCAATCGGAAAATTTCTGTGTCGTCAGTTTCTATAATACTTATGAATCCTACAATCGACATATGAATCCTACAATCGACAGAATGCTTGAGCTTACGGCCGACATTGCCGACGAGCTTTTGAAAATAAAAGATTCGGGGCGCGATGCCCTCCCCGCTGAGCTTAAGCTCAACATAATCTCATTGGCCGAAATAGCATCGGGCACTCCCGATGCCGCGCCCGAACCCGAACCTGTCCCGGATCCGGAACCCATTCGGGAATCTGAACCCGTTCCCGAGCCGGAACCAATTACTTCAACAGAAGAAGTTGAGGAAACCACTATCGCCGAGGTAGCAGCAAGCGCCGAATTCGAGGAGGAGGAGGACGCCGACATCAACCCTGAACCTGAGCCGGAATCCATTCAGCTCCCCACTCCCGAACCGGAACCGGAGCCGGAGCCTGTTTCCGAACCGGAACCGCAACCGGCATCCGAGTCTCAATCTGTGCCTGCCCCGGAAACCGTATCGGAGCCTGACACAGAATCGAAGCCCGAAACAGTGCCTGTTTCTGAAACCGTGTCGGAGTCACAGCCCGAACCGGAGAAGAAAGCGTTCCGGATAGCCCCGGCGGCGCTGCGGCAGGCTTTTTCCATCAACGACGCATTCCTCTTCCGTCGGGAAATATTCGGAGGCTCCAAAGAAAGTTTCGACGAAGCTCTCGCACACATGGCGAACCTCAATTCGCGCCGTGCCCTTCAGGAATATCTTGTCGAGGATCTGGGGCTGAATCTCAACGAATCGCCCGGACGTGAGTTTTATGACACTCTTGAAGTTTTTTTCTGATTTATTGCTATAAATTAAAAAAAGTCGCTAACTTCGCAACCGAGAGCAATCGTATATTCCGAATATGAACAACAGCAACAAAGCAGCCGGAAAGCTCTTCGTGGTGCCTACACCGGTGGGCAACCTTGCCGACATGGCGCCAAGAGCAGTAGAGACTCTTCGCCGGGCCGACCTGATCCTTGCCGAGGATACGCGCACAAGTTCCGTGGTAATGCGCCATTTCGACATCGGCACTCCCCTGCTTTCGCATCATAAGTTCAACGAACACGAAACGGTAGAGCCCCTTGTGGAGCGTCTGCTCGGCGGCGAGACCATAGCTCTTGTATCCGACGCCGGCACGCCTGCCATATCCGATCCGGGGTTCATGCTCGTGCGTGCATGCCGTCGCGCGGGGGTGGAAGTAGAGACACTTCCCGGTCCCACGGCTTTTGTGCCCGCACTGGTCAATTCGGGGCTGCCTTGCGAACGATTCTGCTTCGAAGGGTTCCTTCCTCCCAAAAAGGGAAGAGCCACACGTCTGGCGCAACTTGCCGAAGATGAACGCACATTCATCATCTACGAGTCGCCCTTGCGGCTGCTCAAAACATTAAAGGAACTGGCCGCAGCGTGCGGTCCCGACCGCGACGCATCAGTCTCGCGCGAGATTTCAAAGCTCTACAACTCCACCCACAACGGCACTCTCCGAGAGCTTGTAAAATATTTCTCCGAGAACTCTCCGCGCGGTGAAATTGTTATAGTAATTGCGGGCAACAAAGCTGAAAAAGGTGCCCGCAAAGTTCACCACAACAAATACCGCAACGCCGACTCCTGTAACGCATCGGACGAAGCGGACGAAACAATTTAAGACCAACGCTTTTAACTATTTAAATTATGAAATTCTACAAAGTAGCCCTCGCAGCTCTGGCAGCCATGTCGCTCACCACAGCCTGCAACAAAACCGGCAACTCGGGTGCTCCCACCACTTCCGATTCTCTGCAGGTGGCGCTTGCCAATCAGGATTCGCTTCTCGTGATTCTAAATGACATCACCGAAGGCATGACCCAGATCAAACAGATGGAAAATCTCCTCTCGTCGGGCGGCATGGGCGCCGAAACTCCTGACCAGCGCCGACAGATCCGCGAGGACATGATGCAGATCCAGCAGGCTCTGGAGCAGCGCCGCCAGCGCCTCGAAGAACTCGAAAAGCAGCTCGCTGCTTCCAACCAGAACAATGTGTCGCTGCAGCGCGCAATCAAAAACCTCAAAACCCAGATTGCCCAGCAGGAATCCACCATCAAGACTCTTGAAGGCCAGCTCGCCGACGCCAACGTCCAGATTGAAGGCCTCAACCAGACTGTGACCACCTTAGGAGAAGAAAAAGACTCCCTGACCAACGCCGTGAACGCTGAAACATCAGCTCGCGCAGAGGCCGAACGCCGCGCAACCGAGCTTGCCGATCAGATGAACACCTGCTACTTCGCGCTCGGCACCGGCAAGGAACTCAAAGAACACAACCTCATGTCGTCGGGTTTCCTCCGCAAAACTAAAGTGCTCCCCCAGAATTTCGATCAGGGCTACTTCACCAAAGGTGATAAGCGCACATTACGCACCATCAACCTCGGCTCGAAGAAAGCAAAGGTCATGACAAACCAGCCCACCGACTCATATGAGATCGTTGAAGGTGCCAACGGCGTGAAGATTCTCAAAATCACAAACCCCAACCGTTTCTGGAACCAGAGCAACTTCCTCGTGGTCAAAACCGACTGATCAGATTAAATATATCACAACTCAGTTGATACCGATTTGGGCGCTGTGTCAAAATGCTTGACACAGCGCTTTTTCTATCCGGATGGGAGGGTGCTGTCAGAATGGTTCAGATGGTAGGAGCTTGGAGGTGAGGCTGATGGAAGCAATCTGGAGATTGTGACCGAGGCCGAACCCTTCAAGCGACGACCCAGATGAGCCATTATGACACACCCTCTTTTTTTTGCAATAGATTTCTTCAATATACCCGAAATATATGTTATCGCCAATAAAATATACTCTGAATATACCCCGAATAATCCTCAAATAATTTGACCTTACGAAATATATTTGTAAATTTGCATGTAGATTCTATTTCAATCTTATCTTACTTCATCTATTTTATTAACAACATGAAAAAATTATTGCTTGCAGCGGCCCTCACCATGGTCTCTGCACCCGCATGGGCCGACGGCGACGCAGCCACCATCACATCATCGCCGTCACCGGCTATCGCCGGGCAACCCGTGACGGTAACCATAAAAACCACCGCGTGGAGCGGAGACGTCTATGTCTACTCCTGGGTTGTCATCGACAACGAGACAAAACACGCAGCAGAGTGGAGTCAGACCAACACCGACCAATACAAAATGGGAGGTTCCAACGGCACCTACACTTTCACTGTCTCCGACATGAAAAGTTTCTGGCATCTTTCCGACGACCAGTTGAAAAAACTTACCAAACTCAATTTCATCGCCAAAAGCGCAAGCGGCTCGCAGACCGCCGACCTCAGCATCGACTGCTCGCAGGAAGCCCCGCAGCGATATGGCGGTGGCCAGGGCACACAGAGCGCTCCATGGAAAATTGCCTCTGCCGCACACCTCTCGGAGCTGGCTTCCACATCAGCCGACTGGGCAGCCGGGAAATATTTCACTCTTGAAAACGACGTCGACGCCTCGTCGCTGACCAAGCCGATCGGTTCCGCCTCAACCCCTTTCAAAGGCTCGTTTGACGGCAACGGACACTGCATCAGCGGCCTCAGCCTCAAAAGCAATGCCTGGGGAGAACCCACGGCACTCTTCGGCGTCATCGACGGCGGCACTGTCAGCGATCTCGGTGTGACAGCCGCCACAATCGAGGGCACCGACCACTCCGCAATACTTGTGGGCAAACTCGTTTCAGGTACAGTGACACGCTGCTTCACCACAGGTTCCGTAAAATCGCAATGGGTATGCGCCGGCGGTCTCGCAGGTGAAAATGTCGCCGGAAAGATTGCCGAATGCTATTCCACCGCTTCAGTAACCAACACTGCCGACTATGCCACAGGCGGCCTCGTAGGCAAGAATGCCGGCTCAATCAGTAACTGCTACGCCACCGGCGACGTAAACGGCTACAACTTCGTAGGCGGACTCGCCGGAGCCAACTATGGCCGCATCACATCCTCCATTGCCGTGAATTCATCAGTGACATCCACCCACAGCTTCGCTGCTCACTTTGCAGGCAACGACAACAGCGAGAATGTCACATCAGGTGCTTATTCATGGTCAAACATGCCTGTCATCAGCTCCCACGAGGCATTCGGCCACAAAGCCGCTGTAACCGATGCCGTCAATTTCAACAATCTCAACGCTTTCAAGCAAATTCTGCCCTGGTCATTCTCCGACACATGGGAATGGAAAGAGGTTACAAATGCCGGCAAAAAGACAGCCGCACCGCTTCTTCGCGGCATTTCGGGTCAGTCACCTTCATTTCCTGTCGACATCTTCTCCGGCCTACAGACTGTAGCCGCCGACAAAGATGGTCAGGCAACCGTGATTGCCGGACCCAACCCCACCGACGGTCCCCTCTCGGTTAGTTCTTCGTCTGAAATCGCAGGCATACGCATCTATAGCCTCAACGGGTCAATGGTGCTCGGCAAACCCGGCAACGGCACCACCGACATCGATCTCGACCTGAGCGCACTCCCCGCAGGTCTCTACATCCTCGAGGTGCAGACCTCCGGCGCACCCTCTACCATTGTGAAAATCATCCGCAAATAACCCTTGAAGTATACCACAGAAATGAAAAAGCACTTTTCGATGATCCGCGGCCTGAGGTCGCTTTGCGCGGCTCTGCTTCTCGGAGCAGGTTCCACCGCAGCCTTCGCCGCTGTCAACAGCGGCAACGCATCGCTCTCCGCGCTTGAAATCAAAGTCAGCGGCGAGAACATCGCAACCAATTTCTCAGCCGACAATACCACTCTCGCCATCGATTACGACGGCGTGCTTCCCACCTACGCATCCTTCTCGGCCGCTCCCGTGGCTTCCGACGGCGTGGTCACCATCTCGCTCAACGGCACCGAGCTTACCAACCATTCGATGGGACAGCTTGTCGACGGTTCCACCGTGAAGTTCAATGTCAAATCGGGCAATGCCCTGAAAGTCTACACTGTAACTGTCAAAACACCGACACCTCCCCAGCCCGACCACCGCACAATCCATTTCAAAGGTGGCTGGTCCAACACTCCCTACGTTTACATCTATTCGGGCACCAATACCGAGCACGCAGGCGCATGGCCCGGAAAAACGATGACCGCGGAATCGAACGGATGGTACTCCTACACTCTCCCCGACGAAGCCGGCAAAGATGCCATGGTTATCTTCAATACCGGAAAGAATGGCTCGGATCGCTATCCCGCCGACCAGGAACCCGGCATAAAGATGGATTTCAACGGTTACGAAGGATGGTACCTCCTCGCCGACAAAAAATGGTATGAGCAGAATCCTGACGGTCCGCAGAAACCCTCCATCACCGTAGCCCCCGCAGGCGGCAAGGTGAAGGGCACCGCATCCATCTCCATCTCCTTCGGCCATGATCCAAGCTCTGTCTCCGGCACATTCAACGGCCGGACCCTCCAGCTGTCGACCTCCGGCTCGACAGTCTCTGTCAGCGACTACCTCAACGACGGCCAGACCGGCACCCTGAGCATCACAGCCACCAACACAGTAGGCACCTCTACGTTCTCGGCTGAGTACACCCGCGACGATTCCACACCCGTCACCACTGTCACAGGCGACTGGCGCGAACTCTCGATCT
>CEAC01009347.1_pt1 | contig 16165 bp, 14 predicted proteins | sample 557411 | NCBI WGS metagenome assembly CEAC01 (sample SAMEA3182094, study PRJEB8094) | gut metagenome | biome: human; feature: gut; material: Stool; isolation source: human stools | place: Canada | collected 2012-02-21
GAATGATGGATGTCTTTTCCTCCATGTGTAACATTTTGTGGACGCGTTGATGTTGGTTTGTTTTATCAACGCTGTCCGGGTTAAACTTACCCATGGGGTGGGTCCCTTTTCAATTGCTGTGCCTGGGTCCCTTTTCAAATGTTAGATGCAAGCGACATGAGTTCCTGAGTAGAGTTGGCTGCATTGATGGCTTGTCTTATTCCATCATAGCGGTCATTAGATTTACGCTTTCTCGTTTTCACGGGGGTTGCTTTCTGTTGTGGTTCTTCGGTGCTTGATTCCACAGTCTCAGGCATATCTTCGCCGTTATAGAGGTAAATAGCCAGTCCGTGCATAGCCAAACACTTTGTAAGACAACGCATTATAGTCTTGTTGATGTCAAACATGGTCGCAGCTTCAACCTTACGGTTTTCATACTGCTTCGTTGTTTTGTTCCATACCTGATAGGTGTAGGCTTCAGTTTTCATTGCCTTGTTAGCTCCGTCCATTACCGGTAGCCACATGGAATACTTCAAGCCGTCTGCCTCTACTTCCGTAAAGACCATGATTCCGACAGATGGATCCACGAAATATGGAAGTCCCGTCAGGGGGTTCTTGACAACATTATACGTTGCGGTGGGATAGACCTTCTTGAATTCGAGCCAAGCATTGCTCCAGCTGAGATATGTAAGGCCATTCTTCTGCTCTGTCTTATCGTTGACATTGAGGGATGATAGCTGATTGAATTTATCAGCTACCTTTTTCTCATAGTCCTGATGACCCGTGAAAGCCATAGGAGCCATTTCGAAATCTTCTGAACTCATTGTTATATGATTTTGAAAGATTTAACAAAAGAAAAGAGACTCAACACTTTGAATTTTAGTGTAGAGCCTCCCTTCGTTGATTGATTAGTTCAGGAACCAGCTGTAGGAGTCATCGTTGCCGTTGAGGGCGTTAGCTATTCCTGTTGCGAATGTAGTGCAGTTGGCATTTCTCTCAATCCAGAGGTCAGAATATGAATTCTTGACCGCTTCGTTGAGTAGATTCATAAGCTGCCAACATGAGATCGAGCCATCACCATCACCCATACCGAAGTTGGGATTGGAGATATACTGCTTTGTCGCTGCGTTCACTACCGAGTCTCCTAGGAGAATCTGAGGCAGTGCTTTCTGCTGAGTATTGGGGAGTGCCTGATACAAGCGGAGTCTCCCGATTATCTTGCAGAATTGTTCCTGTGAAAGCCATGTGTTATTCAGGGCTTCAAGGTTGTAGAGAGTGGATTCCTTTACTTCGTTGAACCGGTTGAACAGTTCAAACGCTTTCTGGAATATGTCTGCTTCCGTCATACAGAGCAGATTATCAGATACGCCGTCTGTGGTTAACATCATATTTGAGCAGACACGGACACGAAATCCGATGAACACTCTGAAATGCTGTGGGTTCTGGCGAGCATAGAGTTTATCCTCTGCATAGCTTCGAGTTCCACCGATAGTCAGTGAAACCTGTTGGCCGTTGATTGAGGATGTGAGGGTCGTGATGTGGGCTATCCATGCAAGACGCTGATAGAATATGGTCTTTTCATCGTCTCTAAGCTCGGATGCCTTCTTGTGTTGAGCTGAGGGGATTCTGCCAATTATCGGATGGCTGCATCTTGTCTCTGCTGTCGTGATGTTCCCGGCACCGAAGATTACTTCAGCTGCCTTTCGTGTTGTCTCGATGAACTTCTGATGTGATATTGTCAGAGAGTTATCGCTGAACGTCGGGATTATGTTCTTGAAGGTCAGTTCCTCCATGCTTATCTCGTTGGAGGGGCCTTCGATGAAGTTGGGATGTCTTTCGGTATATGGATCATGCAGACCTTCCCGAACTTCCCATGTCGGTTGTGTGATGATACCGTTGTCAGGAACCACCACTAAAGAGTTGTTTGCCATGTTGAATGGGTTTTACTTGATTAATATTCTCTGTCTGAAATGAGCAAAAAAGCCCTACGAACATGATTATTACATAAGTTTCTTCATGTCGTAGAGCTTCTTGGCGCTCTTTAGCAAGTTCAATAGAATCTCGCTAAGAATGATTGCCACGCTTAATTTCTTCACGCAGCGATAGGTTGGTCTGGCTGGGGAGCTTCCTCTGCCAGAGGGGTTGATGATGTGGCTTTACGGGTGCCACGGAGTTTGCTGATTAGGTCAGCGACCATTGCCGATGCGATTACGATCTCACTGGCATTCCCTATAAGGGCAATAGCTTTAAAAATTTTATTCATTTGTTCTTCGATTGATTATATATGTGTTATTAGATTCATTATTACATATATAAGGCTTTCAGTAAGGTTTCAAAAGGGCAATAAAAAAGGTGGATAATCCGAGCTTCACAGCCCAAATTATCCCATGATTGATAAATTTAAAAATCGAAAATCTTACATTCATAAGGATTCCAAGGGATGCTAACCTTTATATTCCTACGAATGTTAATCCGCTACCCAGTATTATATTTTGAGATGATGATATATATGTAGTCTATTTTTTAATTGTCTGAAAATGTGTATCTTTGCACTGAGATTAGCATAGACCCGCAACACAGTAAATTTGCAATGCGCTGATTATCAAGAGAGGGAGACAATCAATTTTTTTTGTACCTTTCCGAATCGACCTGTTATTCATTTTATATAAGTTATCAAAAGTGGCTGCCTTATACAAAAACCGCATTCAGTGTCGGAACCAGTTTATGTAGATGAATGTTAGATATAAAATATGGCGAATATTGTTTTGTGCATTTAAATTCGTATATTTGTAGCACATCTTGCCATTATGTCAGCAATCAATCTGTTTATATTTTATGCCTTACTCCGACTGGACATATAACTCCCGAAATCCTATCCGCCGATTTTCACATCGTCGTCGTTTCAGTCAGCTCTGCAAACTTCTGTCCCGCTATATCGGATCCGGTATGGATATGCTCGATTTCGGATGCGCCGACGGACATCTAATTTATCTTCTAGGCGAGAGTGATTCAACAGGCTGTACCTATTGTGGATATGACCCGTATCCCGATAAATTGACTCATCCGGAAGTGACAATTTATGATAACTTCGACGAGATATTGTCATGGGGCAAAAAATTCCATGTGATTACTTGTCTCGAAGTTCTTGAGCACTTCGCGCCACACATGCAACGGCGGCTCATTAATCAGATCAAATCAGTGCTTGCCCCCGGCGGCATTCTTATTGTATCCGTGCCTGTTGAGAGCGGTTTGTCAGGGTTGTTCAAGGGTGTTGTGCGTAAACTCACCGATTCACAGCGGCGTTACCAGTATACGTGGCGTAATTTGTGGCGCACTCTGCTGGCTCGTCCTCTTTCAGAATTTCGTCAAGGCGATGGTTATCTCGACCATATAGGTTTTTATTTTAAGGATCTGCGTCCGCTTCTCGAACGCGAATTTGAAATCATCAGTATATCACATTCTCCATTTCCGATTCTCGGCGCGGCGTTTAATTCGCAGATCACCTGCATTCTTAAAGTTAAAGATTGAATGCCCAATATTATCTTTTGAGATGATAATTTGTATGCAGTCTGTTTTGTAATTGTCTGAAAATGGGTGTCTTTGCACTGAGAAATGAATTTTTACCGCAAGGTTTCCCCTCCTCTGATTTTCTGTATACAAAAATAGCCTCCGGCGACGGAGGCTATGGATAGGGAGACTGTTGATAAAGATGAATGTAACTTTATTTTGTCGCAGTGAGAATCGCGATGTTGTTGAAATAAGAGGGGAAAGAGATGGATCCGTTGCGGGTTTGCGAGGTGGCTCCTGTACATAAGTCGCGCAGAGTAGTGCCGTCGGGGAATATATCTGCGGTTGTTATTGGCTTGCTGTTATCGGCATGGATGCGGATGAGTAGGGTGTCAGTGTCGTTATAGCGTACGCATGTGTGGGTGTCAATGGTGCGTTGACGTCCCCGGCCTATTACCGGATTATTGCTACGGATTTGGCCTAATGTGGCCACATGTTTCATTCGGGCGGAATCGACGCTGTGCCAGTTCATGTCGGAGCGAAATGCCTGATCAGAATCGACGTTGAAGCGGGCGTCGTTTAGACCGCGGCCGGTCTCGTCGCCATAAAACAGCTGGACGGCGCCAGGCGACAGCATCAGAGAGGTGAGGCAATCGATCATATTGGTCTGATCGGCATCGCGGTGGTATGAGTTGTTGAGGTAGCTGAAGGGGTGCCAGTCAGAGTGTGCGGCCACGCTGTCGGCATAAGCCTGCCAGGTGTATACGATGTTGTCGAGGTCGCCATGTTTTGGAAAATAGAAATTGACCATGCTGGAGAACCCGGCGTCGGCGTAACCTGGTTTGTAGTCGATTGAGGCGCAATCAAAATCGCCGGTCATATAGAACTTGTCGCGCCATTGCGCCGCTTTGTCACCGGGGTGTTTTTCGCGCCAGCGGATGAGCGCGGCGTTGCAGGCTTCGTTAAGCTCTTTCCAGCGGTTGAGGTGCACATTCTCAACTATGTCGCAACGGAAGCCGTCAATGCCGAATTCCTCTACCCATGATGCTATCCACGCTATGACATATTGCATCGGATTCCAGTCGCGGTCTTCTCTGAGCGGACGCGCCGAGGGGTTCACCCATGCGTCGTTGGATTTCCCTTCGCGTTCCCATTTGCGATGCAGAAACTGCGGAATTCTCACCGGGTCATCGCTCTCGTCCTTGAAATCGGGCATGCCGAATAGGGTAGCCTGAAGGGGATCTGTTTCGTTCCAGTTTTCGTCGGGCATTCGAATCCAGCCGCGATCATACCATCCGTTCCAGCCGGTGCGACCCTCAAAGAAACGGTCGAAACTCCATTCCCTGATGTGTCGCGCGGCCTGCTCCTCGGTAAGTCCCGTGTCGGCGAAGCCCTGCTGCACGGCGTCGAGCAGGGTAGGGTAGCCCGGGTCGTTGAGGTTGGCCCCGAGCATCACCCTGATGCCCTGCGAATGGAGGGTGTCGACCAGCTCGCGGAACTCTGCGACCGTTCCGTAATTCTTGTCGATCTGTGTGTAATCCAAAGGATAGTAGCCGTGATAGCCGTAATGCGGGAAGTCGTTGACGGCGCCGCTACCCGACATCCAGCCATGAATCTGCTCGTAAACGTCGGTCATCCACACCACATCAACGCCCAGGTCGGTGAAATAGCCTTCTTTGGCTTTCTTTAGCATGCCGTTGAAATCGCCTCCATGAAAGGTGGCGGCATTAAGTCGCTCATTGCCATAGTCGGTGATGCGGCCATAGTTTAGGTCGTTTGTTGTGTCGCCGTTGCAAAACCTGTCGGTGATTACAAAATACACCGTGGCGTTGCCCCAGCTGAAATTGTCAGGTGCTTTCGCCGCCGGGAACAGGGGCGGCAACAGCAGCATCAGCAAAGTGATGAGATTGATGGTTTTCATAAGTAACTGCTCTAAGTTATGGTGCAGCAAAATTATGCACTTATGCAAAACCTCGCAATACTGATTTTTAACCACATCTGTCACAGAAGCTTCATGGCGGTGGCGGCCGCGACGGCTTCCGTTGAGTTGCTTACGCTGAGTTTTTCGATGATATTCTGCCGGTGACGGTTCACTGTGTGGATACTGATTCCGAGCAGACCGGCTATCTGTTTGCTGGCTTTCCCGTCCTTGATGAGGCGCATCACCTCTTTTTCCCGGCGCGAGAGCACTTGATTGCGGCGGGTGGTGATTGACAGCGGAGTCACGGCGCCTGAATCGGAGTTGATCAGCACGGGAGAAATTCCGGTCATCTCCTCCTGGTTAGGGGAAATGCAGTATCGGCACAGAATCAGCCAGATTTTGCCGGCGGGGGACGGATGAATTATCTGGGTGCTGTTGTCGAAGTAGATGTACTCTCCGTAGCGGTTCTGCATGCGGATGCGGCATGCTGCCTTGTGGTGTAATTTTTCCGCGTCCGTCAGCGGATTGATGAATTTGAAAAACTCATATTCAAGCATGCGTTTGTCGACGAGATCCTCGGGATGTATTCGGGAATAAATTGCATCTTCGTCGCTTGATTCATAGGTCGCAATATAGTGAGGCAGGTCGGAAAGCCCGAGAATATATGCAATTTTGCCGGAAAAAATGTGACACCGGTCGGCCGATGCATCGGTGATCACATCCATCTCGTCGCCGGTAGTTGCCAGCGATGCAATCTTCTCTTTCCACAACACAATATTGGTGGGATCGAGAATCTCCTGGCCGAGCAGCTGACTCTGATATATCTGATTGAGTTCTTTTCTGAGTATATCCATTGTAATATTATAAAAAGCTCTTAAAACGCTTTTAGCTTTACAATTCAAATTTACTGACAAAATCGCATATATTACTAATAATACTACTTTTTTCGGTCGGAATCTTTGGTAATTTCAAAAATCGTGCGTAATTTCGTGGGTGCATAACCCAACAGTAACCAAAATTTGAATATCAACCGCCCAACGATGATGTTTCCCACGGCCGTAGCTTACCGGTAAGCTGCGACAGGCATGACTCATTGCCGACGGTTATCAAACACCATGAATAATAAATCATATCATTTCGCCGCAGATCTCGGCGCCACATCGGGTCGCACCATTCTCGCTTCTTTCGACGGTGAGAAGGTGGAGATGCGTGAGGTGTCGCGATTCAAATATCCGATGATACCCGCTAACGGACACCTTTATTGGAATCTGCCGCTGATCTATCAGGAAATCCTCGAAGGATTGAAGAAAACCGACGTCCGCCTCTCCTCGATCGGCATTGACACCTGGGGGTGTGATGTGGCCTACTTCCACCGCGACGGCTCTCTGTCGCATCTGCCTTATGCCTATCGCGACCCTCACACCGAGGGTGCCGTGGAGCGTTTCGCGTCGAAGATGCCGCTTGACGAGGTGTATGCGAGGACAGGCATACAGTTTATGGATTTCAACACGCTCTTCCAGCTCGACACGATTCACCGGAATGAGCCTGAAGTGATCGAGTCGGCCGACAAGATTCTGTTCATACCTGATGCCCTGGCCTATATGCTCACGGGGAACGCTGTGTGTGAATTCACCGTGGCGTCGACATCGCAGATGCTGAATCCCAAAACCGGCGACTTCGACGGGGAGTTGCTCAAGGCTATCGGTATTCCCCGGGAAAAATTCGGGAAAATGGTGAATCCCGGCACTGTGATCGGCACTCTCACCTCCCAGATTCAGCAATATACCGGCCATGGTGCCGTGCCGGTGATTGCCGTGGCGGGTCACGACACCGCTTCGGCGGTAATCGCCGTGCCTTCGCCCGACAGAGATTACGCATATCTCAGTTGCGGCACATGGTCGCTGCTTGGAATAGAATCGCCCACGGCCATCATCAATGACCTGAGCCGGCAGTATAACTTCACAAACGAGGGTGGAATTGACGGCACCACCCGTTTCCTCAAAAACATCTGCGGAATGTGGATTTTCGAGGAGTGTCGCAAGGAATTCAGAAACGTGCCGGCCGATATATCGGCTCTCGCGGCACTGTGTCTTGATTCGGAGTGCGACACAATCATCAATCCCGACGATCCGTCGTTTGCACATCCGGCAAGCATGACTGCCGCAATCGATGACTATTGCCTCAAGACAGGGCAGGCCAAACCCGAGACTCCCGCCGACTATATCCGTGTGATATATCGTTCTCTGGCCAAACGCTACACTACGATTCTCGACTGGCTGCGTCAGCTCAGCCCGGTGGAAATCAAGCGCCTGCATGTGATCGGCGGCGGCTCGCTCAACAAATATCTGATGCAGGACACTGCCAACGAACTCGGTATCCCCGTAGTCGCAGGACCCACGGAATGCACCGCTTTGGGCAATGTGCTCGTCCAGCTCAAGGCCTCCGGCGCGCTTAAGAGTCTTGACGATATGAGGCGCGTGGCCATCAATTCAACAGAAACAAAAACGTATAATCCCAAATAACCAAAACATTGCCATGAAAGAAAATCATGTACAGAAAGCGTATGAAATAGCACGCGAGCGTTATGCCGCAGTAGGCGTCGACACCGACAAAGTGCTCGACCAGATGCAGGACTTCCACCTGTCGATGCATTGCTGGCAGGCCGACGATGTGGCCGGCTTCGAACCCCACGAGGGGGGACTGACCGGCGGCATCCAGGTCAACGGCAACTATCCCGGCAAGGCTCGCAACATTGGCGAGCTTCGTGATGATATTCTCTACGCCATGTCGCTCATCCCCGGCAAGCACCGCCTGAATCTTCATGAGATTTACGGCGACTTCGGCGGCAAGGTGGTCGACCGCGACGAGGTGACCCCCGAATATTTCCGGAGCTGGATCGACTGGGGCCTGGCCAACGACATCAAACTCGACTTCAATTCCACCTCATTCTCTCATCCAAAGAGCGGCGATCTGTCGCTGGCAAACCCCGACAAGGCTATCCGCGATTTCTGGATCGAGCACAGCAAGCGCTGCCGCGAAATCTCCAACGCCATTGGCGAGGCCCAGAAGGATCCCTGCATCATGAACACATGGATCCACGACGGCAGCAAGGATATCACGGTCAACCGCTACATGTATCGCGAACTGCTCAAGGACTCGCTCGATCAGGTGTTCGAACACCGCTACGACTGGATGAAAGACAGTGTGGAGAGCAAGGTCTTCGGCATCGGTCTGGAGAGCTACACTGTAGGTTCCAACGATTTCTACACCGCCTACGCATCGAAGCGCGACATGATGATCACCCTCGACACCGGTCATTTCCATCCCACTGAATCGGTTGCCGACAAAGTGAGCGCCATGCTGCTGTTCGTGCCCGAGCTGATGCTCCATGTGTCGCGTCCCGTGCGCTGGGATTCCGATCATGTTACGATCATGGACGATCCCACTCTCGACCTCTTCAGCGAGATTGTGCGTGCCGGTGCCCTCAACCGAGTTCACTATGGTCTTGATTACTTCGACGGCACTCTCAACCGCATCGGTGCCTACGTGATCGGCAGCCGCGCCGCTCAGAAGTGCATGCTCCGCGCGCTGCTCGAACCGCTCGACACTCTCCGCGCTTATGAGCTGGCCGACAAGAAATTCGAGCGTCTCGCTCTGCTCGAAGAGTGCAAGACCCTGCCATGGAACGCTGTCTACGACATGTTCTGCCTGCGCAACGGTGTTCCCGTAGGCGAAAGCTATATCGCCGAAGTTCAGAAATACGAAAAAGAAGTCACCTCCAAAAGAGGCTGAATTGTTTAAAGAATAAAGTTTAAAGTTTAAAGTTTATGGTTTAGATAATACTTTTTATTTATAGGTATTATTGCGATAGCTGAAAATAACAACGAGTTTATTTGCTGTTTTGAAAAAATGGAATTTAGTTTTGAAAAACTTGTAATTTGGCAAAAATCCAGGTTTTTAGTAAAGGAGGTTTACAGAATTGTATCTGCATTCCCTCCGCAAGAAAAATACGCTTTATCTGACCAGCTAAGAAGAGCAGTCGTTTCGATCGCATCAAATATAGCTGAGGGTACAGGCCGCTTTTCTAACAAAGAAAAAGCCCATTTTTGTGAAATAGCTTATGGATCAATGATGGAGGTGATCTGTCAACTTACCTTGGCTGTAGACTTAGGAATAACAACTCAAAAGGAGTTGGATAACCTACGACCTGTTTTCGAAGAATTGTCACGACAGCTTTGTGCATATCACAACACCATGCTGAAAAAATAACAATTATCCTTTTCTTAAAAGGTATTCTCTAACCCCTAAACCTTAAACTTTAAACCAAAAGCCAAAACAAATGATTATCATCGGCTTACTCATCATTGCGATCGGCGCTTTCTGCCAATCCTCGTGCTATGTTCCCATCAACAAAATCAAATCGTGGAGCTGGGAGAGCTACTGGATTGTGCAGGGCGTGTTCGCATGGCTTGTCCTACCATTCTTAGGCGCGCTGCTGGCCGTGCCGGCCGGCGGCTCGCTATGCGGGCTTTTTGCCAACGCGCCGTCGTTCAATTTCTGGATGACAATCCTGTTTGGTGTGCTCTGGGGTGTCGGCGGTCTCACTTTCGGATTGTCGATGCGCTACCTTGGAGTGGCCCTCGGCCAGTCGATAGCCCTGGGAACATGTGCCGCCATCGGCACCGTTATGGGGCCTCTGTTGCTACAGGTGTTTTTCCCAGAGAATGACCCGGTGTCGCAGCTCACTTACTCTGTGATTCTCGGGGTAGTTGCCACGCTTGTAGGCATCGCCATCATAGGCGTTGCCGGCTCGATGAAGGCCAATTCGCTGAGCGAGGAGGAGAAGAAAGCTGCGGTAAAGGATTTCAACTTCCCCAAAGGCATTGCCATAGCGCTGCTCGCTGGTTTCATGAGCGGCTGCTTCAATGTGGGACTTGAATTCGGCAGCGGTATCAACTTCGGTGACCTCTCCAACCCGATGTTCCGCACTCTGCCCGCAACTTTCCTGGTTACTCTCGGCGGCTTTGTCACCAACGCCGTCTACTGCTTCTGGCAGAATCAGAAGAACCACACCTGGAGCGATTACAGCAAAGGCTCGGTGTGGGGCAACAATCTGCTGTTCTGTCTGTTGGCAGGGGCGCTGTGGTACAGCCAGTTCTTCGGCCTCGCGCTCGGCAAAGGATTCCTCACTTCGTCGCCGACGCTGATGACGCTCTCGTTCTGCATCCTCATGGCGCTCAATGTGGTTTTCTCCAATGTGTGGGGTATCATCCTCAAGGAGTGGAAAGGCTGCTCGAAGAAAACCATGACAGTGCTTGTCATCGGCATCGTAGTTCTAATTGTCTCAACATTTATCCCTCAGATTATCTAACATGTCAATTCTCGATAACCGCCCCGCTCTCGCGGCGTGCGTCGGCCAGATAGCCGAAGCCGCCGGCTATCTCTGGCAGAAAGGATGGGCGGAACGCAATGGCGGCAACATCACCGTCAACATCACCGAATATGTCGACGACGGCATCAGGAATATGCCGGCCATATCCGCTGTTTTCCCTATCGGTTTCACGCTGCCCAACCTCAAGGGGTGCTATTTCTTCTGTAAAGGCACTCAGAAGAGAATGCGCGATCTTGCCCGCCGTCCCATGGAGAACGGTTCTGTGATACGTATTCTCGATGACTGCGCCCACTACGAGATCATCGCCGACGAGGCGGTGAAGCCTACGAGCGAGCTGCCTTCGCACCTGTCGGTCCACAATTATCTTATCGGCAAGGGGAGCACCTACAGGGCTTCGCTCCACACTCATCCTATCGAACTCGTGGCTATGAGCCACAATCCCGAGTTCCTGAAGAAAGATGTGCTCACGCGCCTCCTGTGGTCTATGATTCCCGAAACAAAAGCGTTCGCGCCACGCGGGCTCGGCATTGTGCCCTACATGATGCCCTCGAGCAACGAACTCGCCGAAGAAACCATCAGATCCATCGATGACAACTACGATGTGGTGATGTGGGAGAAACATGGCGTTTTCGCTGTGGAAGATGATATCATGAAAGCCTTTGATCAGGTCGACGTCCTCAACAAGAGCGCCAACATCTACATGTGTGCACGCTCGATGGGATTTGTGCCCGACGGTATGACAGCCGACCAGATGCAGGAAATCTCTACAGTGTTCAACCTTCCAAAGTAATCATTAAGGAAACAATCCCTAATTTTTTTGAACAGATATTTATGATTCATCGCTTCATACTTAACGAGACATCGTTTTTCGGACCCGGTGCCCGAAAGGAACTGCCTGAGGCAATCCGGCGCATCGGCAAATCAAAAGTATTGATTGTGACCGACAAGGGTCTGCTCCAGTTCGGAGTGGCGAAGATGGTAACCGATGTGCTCGATCAGGCCGGTATCTCATACGAGATATTCAGCGAAGTCAAGCCAAATCCCACAGTGAGCAATGTGAAAGCGGGTATCGATGCTTTCAAAAACGCACAGGCCGATATCCTTGTCGCCATCGGAGGAGGATCGTCGATTGATACGGCAAAGGCTATAGGCATCGTAATCGCAAATCCCGATTTCAGCGATATTGTCTCGCTCGAAGGCTGCGCGCCTACAAAAAACAAAAGCGTGCCCATCATCGCTCTTCCCACAACTGCCGGAACGGCCGCCGAGACTACTATCAATTATGTGATAATTGATGAGGAAAAGCAGAAGAAAATGGTGTGCGTGGATCCCAACGACATTCCTGCCGTTGCTATCATCGACGCTGAACTTATGTATTCTCTGCCGAAAGGGCTGACGGCGGCAACAGGCATGGATGCCCTCACGCATGCCATCGAAGGTTATATTACAAAAGGGGCATGGGAGCTGGCGGATATGTTCGAGATCGAGGCCATCAGAATGATAAGCCGCTATCTGCCCGTGGCCGTGTCCGACCCCAAGAATCCCGAAGGCCGCAACGGTATGGCTGTCGCACAATATGTGGCAGGTATGGCATTCTCCAATGTGGGTCTTGGGCTTGTTCATGGCATGGCACATCCGCTGGGCGCCCTGTTCGATATCCCTCACGGTGTTGCCAACGCTGTGCTTCTCCCCACGGTAATGGAATTCAACATGCCCTGCTGCATCGCAAAATATCGCAGAATAGCTGAGGCTATGGGCGTCGACACTGCTGCGATGAATGACGACGAAGCCGCACAAGCCGCATGTGATGCCGTGAAACAGCTTTCGCAGACTGTCGGTATTCCCGCAACTCTCACCGAGCTGGGTATCACCGAAAATGACATACCGGCTCTCACAGCGCAGGCACTTGAAGATGTGTGCACTCCCGGTAATCCCCGTCCGGTCACCGGTGAAGATGTGACAGGAATCTACCGTTCTTTACTTTGAATTTTTCTCGATTTCCATAGAACAGGGTGCGCCGCGAGTGTACCCTGTTTTTTTGTTGCGTTGACAACGTGCGATTTACATTGTGCCGCTGATTTTGCCGGTTGTTTTTTGTAACTTTGCAGCAACTAATGCAACCTGTTGGATATGGACAATCTGAATATCAAAGGCAATGAAGCTATAAAGAACGACTCTTTGAAAAACAAAGAGAAAATAAGAATACTTTTTGTGTGCCTGGGCAACATCTGCCGCTCCCCGGCGGCGGATGGCATCATGCAGTCGATGGTTGATAGGGCAGGACTAAGTAGACGTTTTGTTATTGACAGTGCGGGGACGGGAAATTACCATGTAGGGGACTTGCCCGACAGCCGAATGCGGGCGCATGCGCGTCGGCGCGGCTATGAGCTGACGCATATCTGTCGTCAGGTCAGAGTGTCGGATTTCGACAACTTTGACCTAATCGTGGGCATGGATGCCGCCAACATACGCAATCTTAAACATCTGGCGCCCACTGTCGAGGCAGAGAAGAAAATAGTGCCGATGGCCGCCTATCTGACCGGCCCAGCGCGCTTCGACCACATCCCCGACCCATACTACGAAGGAGCTGAAGGTTTCGAGCTTGTGCTCGATCTCCTCGAAAACGCCTGCGCCAACATGCTCACCACCTATAGTGCCGATTAGACCGGTCAGGCTTATTTGAATGATAAGCCTGACCGGTCTAATCGGGTGTTTCAGTGAAGTTGGGTTATTTGCCTGCTACGCGGGGGTCGGAGAGGATATGGGGCGCAAAGCTATAGCCGTTGGCGCGATACTGGTCGAGCATCTGCGGCATGCGTCTCATCAGGCCGTCGAGGTCTTTCGGCGCAGCACTCCACTGGTTCTCGGCAAGTGCGGCGAAGCGTGGCAGCGCCATATACTGCACGTCGGGGAAGTCAACGATCCATTCTGTCCACACATTTGCCTGGACGCCGAGGATATGTTTTTTCTGATCTTCGGTGAGCTGTGGCACCTGTGGATCAAAGCTGTAGACTTGAGCAAAGTCGAGCAGCGAACCCACGGGATGAGGCTCGCCGGGGTTGTCGCTCTGGCGATAATCGAAATAGCAGTAATTGTTGGGGGTCATGATCACGTCGTGACCTAACGGTGCGGCTTTAAGTGCGCCATCAATTCCTCGCCAGCTCATAATTATTGAGTTGGGCGATGCTCCGCCTTCGAGGATCTCGTCCCATCCGATCATTTTGCGGCCGCGCGAGGTGATGTAGTCATCGACATGATGTGTGACATAGCTCTGAAGTTTCTGTTCCTTTGTGCTCTGGTCATCGTTCTGATAGCCCAGTTCTTTGATTTTGGCCTGGCATTTGGGGCAGCTTTCCCAACGAACTTTCGGACATTCGTCGCCGCCGACATGAATGTATTCCGAAGGGAATATTTCCATCATCTCGTCAATGATATCGTCGATAAACGTATAAACTTTGTCATTGCCGGCGCAGAGCACATCTTCGCTCACGCCGAAATGAGGCCATACTGTGTAGGGGCCGCCGGTGCAGCCGAGTTCGGGGTATGATGCCAGAGCTGCCAGCATGTGGCCGGGAAGGTCTACCTCGGGAATGATGTCGATGTGACGTGCGGCGGCATATTTCACAAGTTCGCGCAGCTGCTTCTGAGTATAGTAACCGCTGTGGGGAGTGGGATCATAAGTGGTGCTGTCCCAGCCCTTGCCTGCGTGAATCTGCGTGGAGTCGCGCAGCGAACCGATTTTGGTGAGCAGTGGGTATTTCTTGCTCTCGAACCGCCATCCCTGGTCCTCTGTGAGGTGGAAATGGAATTTATTCATGTTGTGGAGAGCCAGAATGTCGATATATTTCTTTATCGAGTCGAAGGGAAAGAAGTGGCGGCAGGGATCGAGATGGGCACCGCGGTATGCAAAACGGGGATAATCATTGATTTCGACAGCCGGGAACACCACAGGTTCCTTTGTGGGCTGAGGTATAGACTTGCGGATGGTCTGCACGCCATAGAACACGCCGGCAGCGGAGCCACCTGTCAGTTTCATGCCCGAACGGTTAATGGCCAGTCTGTAGCCCTCGGCATTGCCTACGGCGGGATCGACTGAAAGTGCGATGCAGTTGTCGACGGGGGCACCGGCTTTCACAGCGAGTTTCAGACCGGTCATTTTTTTGAGATAATCCTGCAGGAAGGAAGCTTCGTTGGCAAGTTCTTTCTGATCTTTCGGATAGGAGATCACGGTGCGTGCATTCAGCGCGAACCCGGCGGCATTCGATGTCTGGATCTTCTGCGGAAGGGGTACCACACGGTAGTTGGCAGTGACCGCCGCGCCTGCACCGAAAGCCATCAGAGCCGCCATACAAAGCACGCCTAATTTTTTCATGGAAAACATAATGAATCGATTTGGTTATTAGGGTTTAATGGTTATGTCAGAAATAATATCAATCTGAGAAAGCGAATGCCGACAATGCGACCAGCGCAAAACTCAGATACAAATTTAATTAAAAGATTTCGAACAACCGCTATGCAACCTTGATTTTTTTGAATGATCTTAATTTAATGTCCAAAATTAGTAGTGGTGCGATAAAAATCTGACCACTGTTATTAAAATATTAGTATTTAATTAAATACAAGAGTACTGGAAAAGGCGCGTGTGATTGACCCCTTCGGGCACGCGGGGCTGACCCCTTTGGGCGAAATAAGAATGACCCTTGCGGGCGAAATAAAAATGACCCCTGTCGAAGCATCGGCAGGGGAATTTTTTGTAGCTTTGAGACTCCTTGTCCTGGCACGGCGGGGATCAATCTCAAAAACTGCAGAATATGATTGCAAAATTAAAAAACATCCTTCGATGTTACGCAGTCGGAATGGGAATAAAAGAGACGGCCAATACGTTTCATCTTTCCCGCAACACAGTACGCAAGTACGTCCGGCTGTTCATTTCAAGCGGCAGGACAGGTTCCACACCACGGTCGTGGGCCACGTCGAGCACTACGCCGCCGACCAGATGTATGTCGACTTCGCCGGAGACAAGCTGGAAGTGGTGGACGAAATGACGGGAGAGGTCAAGAAAGCGGAAGTGTTCGTCGCCATCCTTCCGTTCAGCCACTACACGTACTGCGAGGCGGTGTGGTCGCAACGAAAGGAAGACCTGATCAAGGCCTGTCAGAACGCGTTCGAATACTTCGGGGGCGTGACGGCCGCCATCGTGCCCGACAACCTGAAGGCGGCTGTAAAGACCAGCGACCGGAACGAGCCTGTGATCAACGAGGAGTTCGCGGCCTTCGCCGAACATTACGGATGCGCCGTATATCCCGCACGGGTCCGCCATCCCAAAGACAAGGCTCTGGTCGAGAACGCCGTCAAGCTGCTGTACC
>CEAC01026743.1_pt1 | contig 16128 bp, 10 predicted proteins | sample 557411 | NCBI WGS metagenome assembly CEAC01 (sample SAMEA3182094, study PRJEB8094) | gut metagenome | biome: human; feature: gut; material: Stool; isolation source: human stools | place: Canada | collected 2012-02-21
GCCACCTCCCCTATCGAGGGGAGGCTTTGGCATGGCAGAAAGCCCAATCTCTTCGCCAGAGGCTCCCCTCGGTAGGGGAGCTGTCGAACGAAGTGAGACTGAGAGGTTGCTTTTACAGCGGCCTCTTATTTTTTGCTATTTACTTTTCTTCTCGTTCCGCCTTTTCAGCCTCCTGCTGCCGACGCAGTTTCTTGATGCGCTTTTTCTCGCTCTCGACGCGGGGCCAGGGCCACGAGAAGCCCTCGTTCTCCTTGCACCAGCGGGTCAGCGGATAGAACGCAAACGCCAGCCCGAACAGGTACAGCAGGGCGTACAGCAGACCCGAAAGCGTTACCAGCGCGTCCAGCGCACCAATGAGCGCCATGATGAAGCCAGCTTTCAGGAAAAACAGGCCGTTCTGGCGGCAGTACTCGGAGAAATTTTCGGCCTTGACGGCCTGACGGCCCTGGTCGCCCCAGACCCGTGGATTTTTCATGACCGAATAGCCGTAAAAGACCAGCATCAGGCCACAGGTGAGTTGGAATCCAAAAAACATCTGCGTCGTTCCTCGCTTTATTCTGGTGTGATGGAGTCAGAAGCGTGCTCAGTCGTCGTTGTACTCGCCCAGCAGCGGCTTCATGAAGGGCAGGAAGTCCAGCGTTGCAAAGTAGTCCCGGGGAGTCTCGGCACGGCGGATGAGGCGGTGAGAGCCGTCCTCGCAGAGCAGGACCTCGGCGCTGCGCAGCTTGCCGTTGTAGTTGTAGCCCATGGCAGAGCCGTGCGCGCCGGTGTCGTGGATATACACGATGTCGCCGATGTCGATCTTGGGCAGCATACGGTCGATGGCAAACTTGTCGTTGTTCTCGCACAGACCGCCGACCACATCGTACTTGTGGTCGTGGGGTGCGTCTTCCTTGCCCAGCACGGTGATGTGGTGGTAAGCGCCGTACATGGCGGGGCGCATCAGATTGGCCGCGCAGGCATCCAGACCGATGTATTCCTTATAGATGTGCTTCTCGTGGATGGCAGTAGCCACCAGAGCGCCGTAGGGGCCGGTGGTGAAGCGGCCCATCTCGGTGAAGATGGAGACATCGCCCATGCCGGCGGGGACGAGAATTTCTTCAAACTTCTTGCGGACGCCCTCGCCGATGGCCATGATGTCGTTTTCAGTCTGCTCGGGGCGGTACGGGATGCCGACGCCGCCGGACAGGTTGATGTAGGCGATATGCACGCCGGTGGCCTTCTGGACGCGGACAGCCAGCTGGAAGAGGATGCCTGCCAGCTCCGGATAATAGGCGTCAGAGATGGTGTTGGAGGCCAGGAAGGCGTGGATGCCGAAGTTTTTGGCACCCTTTGCAGCCAGCTTCTTGTAGCTGTCGATCATCTGCTCCTCGGTCATGCCGTACTTGGCGTCGCCGGGCTTGTCCATGACCTGGAAGCCCTCTTTGCTCTCGCCCAGCTGGAAGGTGCCGCCCGGATTGTAGCGGCAGAAGATGTTCTCCGGCACACCGGCCACCCGGTCAAGGAAGTCCACCATCGTGGCGTCATCGAGGTTGATATAAGCGCCCAGCTCGTAAGCCTTCTTCATGTCCTCCACAGGGGTCTGGTTGGAGGAGAACATGATGTCGCTGCCGCTGAAGCCGCACACTTCGCTGAGCATCAGCTCAGTCAGAGAGGAGCAGTCTACGCCGCAGCCCTCTTCCTTCAGGATCTGGAGGATGACGGGGTTCGGCAGAGCCTTGACCGCAAAATACTCGCGGAAGCCCTTGTTCCAGCTGAATGCCTTGTTGATGCGGCGGGCGTTCTCGCGGATGCCCTTCTCGTCATAGACGTGGAAGGGGGTGGGTACGTCCTGAATGATGTCCTGAGCCATCGACTCAGTCAAAAACGGTTTCTTTTCCATGATTGTACATCCCTCTCATATATTTTTACACAGCAAAGGTGCCGTGCAGCCAGCAGTTTTACAGCTTGAGGTTCTCGCGGGTGGGGGTAAAGGTAGGCACCATTTTGGCCAACTGCTCCACCACGCTGTCGTCGTTGTGCTCGGCGGCGACGGCCAGCTCCTGGAGCTGCTGGTAGAACTCGCCCAGGTCGATGTTCCGGGGCGGAGCCACGAAGATCTTATTGTGGACGGTGCGGCGCATCTTGTCCTGCTCCTCGTCCATCATCAGCTCTTCGTAGAGTTTTTCGCCGGGGCGCAGACCCACGATCTTAATATCCATGTTCACGCCCGGCTCATAGCCGTAGAAGCGGATGAGCTGTTTTGCAAGGTCCATGATCTTGACCGGCTCGCCCATGTCCAGCACATAGATGCTGCCGCTCTCGGCCAGCGCACCGGCCTGCAGCACCAGCTGTGCCGCCTCCGGGATGGTCATAAAGTAGCGCTCGATGTTGGCATCGGTGAGGGTGACGGGGCCGCCCTTTTTGATCTGTGCCTCAAACAGCGGGATGACGCTGCCGTGGCTGCCCAGCACATTGCCGAAGCGGACAGCGACGCACTTCATGTCGGTGTTGCCCGCGAAGGTCTGGATCAGCATCTCGCACAGCCGCTTGGTGCAGCCCATGACACTGGTGGGGTTGACGGCCTTATCGGTGGAGAGCTGCACCAGCCGCTCCACGCCGTGTTCGCTGGCACTGGTGAGCAGATTCTTAGTGCCAAAGACATTGTTCTTGACGGCCTCGGCAGGGCTGATCTCCATCAGCGGGACGTGCTTGTGGGCGGCGGCATGGAACACCACCGTCGGGTGGTACGTCTCAAATACCTCGTCCAGACGGGCCTTGTCCCGGATGGAGCCGACCAGTACCGTGACCGGCACATCGCGGCCATACTTCTGCTGCAGTTCCATCAGCAGTTCATAGGCGCAGTTCTCATAAATATCGAAGATAAGCAGTTTTGCAGGCTTGAAGCGCATGACCTGACGGCAGAGCTCGCTGCCGATGCTGCCGCCGCCGCCCGTCACCAGAACGGTCTTGCCGGTGAGGTAGCCGGAGATTTTCTCCGTGTCCAGCGTGACTTCCTCACGGGAGAGGAAATCGGCGGTGTTCAGCTCACGGAACGCACCCTGCTGAGGGGTGCCTGCACCCACCAGCTGGGGGTCGCTGAGCATCTGCACGGCGCAGTGGGTGGAGACGCAGAGGTCGATGACGTGGTTCAGGCGGTTTCCCTTCAGGGTCGGGATCGCCACGATGATGGTGTGGATGTTGTAGCGGGTACACAGGTCGGGAATTTCTTCCAGTGTGCCGCGCACCGGGACACCGTGGATGGTCTGGCCCAGCTTGTTGGGGTCATCGTCCACGGCCAAGATGACATGGCCGTAGCTGGTGTTGGTCTTGCAGACATTGATGGCCCACGCACCAGCTTCGCCCGCACCCACGATCATGACAGGGCGGTTGGGGTCCTTGCTGGCGTTGCCGCGCAGCCGCTCGCCCAGCGGGTGATTCAGGAAGAGCCGCCAGGCCAGACGGCTCCCGCCGATCAACAGTAAAATGAGCACCGCCGCCATGGCGTTGGCCGAGTTGAAAAGCACGCCGTGGATGAAGCAGCGGTTGACCAGATAGACGATGCCCGTCGGGACGGCGATCATCCCGGCCAGACGGATGAGGTCACGCTCCCCGGCGTACTTCCAAAGGATGGTGTAGAGCCGCCCGGCCAGAAAGCTGAGCAGGTAGACCGCCACGATCCAGGGCAGATTCGCGTAGAGCAGGGCGCGGTTGTGGGGCCACCAGGAGGCCTCGACAGCACCGTCTGCGCGCAGCAGCAGGGCGAAATAAAAGCTGAAGGCTACGATGGCTCCGTCCAGCGCCACCAGCAGAGCCCGGCGGGCCAGTACCTGCAGCAGATTTGTTTTCTTTTCCTTCACAGCATATCCTCTTTTGCATCGGGGGCCGGCATCCGAAGATGTCAGCTGCCGTTTTTCATTTCAAGGGCCTATCACCCCATAATATCTTTAGTATTATACTCGATTCTCTCCCCCGTGTCCAGCTATTTCACTTTTTGGACATTTTTCTTATGCCGCCTCTCCCCTGCCGCCACGGCCCGCAGCTCTTCGCCGAGGCCCAGCGGCCACGCCGCCGCAAAGCAGACCGCTGCCATCCCCGCGCCGCCCAGCGCTACCGCCGCCAGCTGCAAGGGGGTTCCACCGGTGAGCCAGTCCGCTAAAAGATGCCGCAGGGCCAGCCCGGCCCCGGCGCTGACGGCTCCCGCAAAGCCCGGTGCGCCCAGCCACCGCCAGAGTTGCAGCCGCAGGCCGCAGCTGGACAGCAGCCGCCCCGTGTTGGCGGTGCAGGTGTAGAAGCTGGACAGCAAGATCACAAAAAGAAAGCCCTTCATCCCGAAGCGGGGCAGCAGGAGCAGCACGCCCGCAATGCGGAGACAGGAGTCCCACATGCTGTAGCGGAAAACGGCTTTCTGTTCCCCTACCCCCTTCATGGCACCGTCCACCATGCTCTCGAGGTACATCAGCGGCATGGCCGGGCCGAGGATGACAAGGTAGCTGCCCGCCTCGGCGCTGCCGTAGAGAGCTTCGGCCAGCGGCTGACCCCACACCCAGAACGCCGCGCCTGCCAGCGCCGAGAAATAGCCGGTGAGACGGAGCATCCTGTCGATGAGAGCCGCCAGCCGCCCGCTCTGGCCCCGGAGGTGGGCCTGAGTGATCTCGGGCATCAGCAGGACGGAAAGGCTCCCCAGCAGTCCGAAGGGAAAGGTCAGCAGAGGCAGGGCCATCCCCTTGAGGCTGCCGTACTGGACCACGGCTTCGGCACGCCCGCCGGAAAATTGCAGATAGACTGCCAGACAGGCCGGCACCAGCATATTCTCCGCGGTGTGGAGAGCGCTGGCGAGACAGCGTCCTCCCTCCACCGGCCAGAGAATGTCCCAGAGGCGCTTTCCCGGCTCCTGCGGGCGGCAGGCAGGCCGCGCACCGAAGCAGCGGCGGGCCTCTTTACGGTAAAAAAGTGCCATCAGCCCGGTGCTGACGGCCTCGCTGACCGCCGTTGCGCCCAGCACTGCCGTGCAGCGCCCGCCCACGTCCCAACCGAGGGCGTCGGCCCGCTCCAGCGCAGCCCATACGATGCCGATGCGGACGGTCTGCTCGGCCAGCTGGCTCAGGACGTTTGGCTCCACCTGCCGCCGGGCAATGAAAAAGCCCCGCAGTACCGACGACACCGCCATCCACGGCAGGCCCAGCGACGAGACACGCAGCGCCACCGCTGCCCGGACATCACCCAGCCACCATTTTGCGGCAAGGCCCGCCAGCCCGAACTGCGCCGCCAGCGCCAGCACGCCCAGCCCGACCCCCGCCAGCAGGAGACGGTGAAGCATCCCCCGGGCCTCCGCCGGGCTGCGGGCCAGCTCTTCGGCCATCAGGCGGGTGGCCGCCACCGAGACGCCTGCCGTCGCCAGCGTGACGAAGAGCGAATAGACCGCCAGCACCAGCTGGTACAGTCCCATCCCTTCGCCGCCCAGAGCGTTCGCCAGCCAGATGCGCAGCCCCATGCCCGCCAGACGGAGCAGGATGTCCGCCCCGGTCATCAGGGCTGCGTTTTTCAGATAGCTCTGCCGCACAGCGCACCCCTCCCTTTCCCCAGTGTATCTTTTTATAGATATGTAAGCTGCTCTGGGAAATATGAGCGGGGCCGTGGGTTGTTTCTTTCCCAGTTTTATGATATGATATATATTGTATCTGGCGGGAATGTTCCGCCAGACCGGATCTAAGAATGCAAGGAGGAAGCGCACCCCGGTACCACGGCCGTGCGCAACGAGACAATGAGCGAAGAATGTACCCATGACTGCTCCAACTGCGGGGCAGCGTGTTCTTCCCGCGATGCTGCGCCCCAGCATGACGCACCCAACCCCAATAGCAGCGTCAAGAAGGTCATCGGCGTCGTATCCGGCAAGGGCGGCGTCGGCAAGAGCATGACCAGCGCCCTGCTGGCCTGTGCAATGGCACGCCGCGGCTACCACTGCGGCATCCTCGACGCCGACATCACCGGCCCGTCCATCCCCAAGCTGTTCGGCATCCATGGCCGCGCCATGGCCGACGACAAGGGCTGCTGGCCCATCCAGAGCCGGATGGGCATCGACGTCATGAGCATCAACCTGCTGGTGGAGAACGAGGAAGACCCCGTCGTCTGGCGCGGCCCCGTCATCGCCGGTGCGGTCAAGCAGTTCTGGACCGATGTGGTCTGGAAAGACGTCGATTTCCTGTTCGTGGATATGCCTCCGGGAACCGGTGACGTCCCCCTGACCGTCTTCCAGAGCCTGCCCGTGGACGGCATCGTCGTCGTGGCAAGCCCGCAGGAGCTGGTGAGCATGATCGTGGCCAAGGCCGTGAATATGGCCGAGATGATGAAGGTGCCGATGCTGGGCATCGTCGAGAACATGAGCTATATCGTCTGCCCCGACTGCGGCAAGCACATCAACGTGTTCGGCGACAGCCATGTGGACGAGGTGGCCGCAAAGCATCACCTGCCCGTTCTGGCCAAATGCCCCATCGACCCGCAGCTGGCTGCGCTGTCCGACGCCGGCATGATCGAGACCTACGGCGGACAGTTCCTCGAGGGTGCCGCTGACGCCTGCGAGAAGCTGCTGAAGTAAGACTTTTCCTCCCTGCACCGCCTGTTTCGGGCCGGTGCAGGGATTTTTTGTTTCTTTCCAAAAGCAGGTTTTATCGCAGTTTTTTGATGTGTCCCGTCTTTTTCGTGAAGTGCATTCATCTTTTCCATTGTATTTTGAAAGATTTTCCGGTTTTTGCGGAGCGGGCCATCTTGTAAATCGGCAGATAAAGCTTTATAATAGCAAAGTGGTCAGAGGCTTATCAGCCCCGCCGTGGGAAACGGGAAAGACGGAGCCTCCACACAATAGAGATAAGGGAAAAGGAGTATATCATTATGCTGACGAATGAATATCTGAAGCGTGTCTACGAGGGCCTGGAAAAGCGCAATGCCAACGAGCCCGAGTTCCTGCAGGCTGTCCGCGAGGTGCTGGAGAGCATCCAGCCCGTCGTGGAGAAGCATCCCGAGTACGAGAAGGCCGGCCTCATCGAGCGTCTGGTCGAGCCTGAGCGCATCATCACCTTCCGTGTACCCTGGGTCGATGACCAGGGCAAGGTCCAGGTGAACCGCGGCTACCGCGTCCAGTTCAACAGCGCCATCGGCCCCTACAAGGGCGGCCTGCGCTTCCATCCTTCTGTCAACCAGGGCATCCTGAAGTTCCTCGGCTTCGAGCAGACCTTCAAGAACAGCCTGACCACCCTGCCCATGGGCGGCGGCAAGGGCGGCTCCGACTTCGACCCCCACGGCAAGAGCGACATGGAAGTCATGCGCTTCTGCCAGAGCTTCATGACCGAGCTGTACCGCCACATCGGCCAGTTCGTGGACTGCCCCGCCGGTGATATTGGCGTCGGTGGCCGCGAGGTCGGCTATATGTTCGGCCAGTACAAGCGTCTGACCAACAGCTTCCAGGGCGGTATGCTCACCGGCAAGGGCCTGACCTTCGGCGGTTCTCTGGCCCGTACCGAGGCTACCGGCTACGGCCTGTGCTACTTCACCGCTGAGGCTCTGAAGTGCATGCGCAACGACAGCTTCGAGGGCAAGACCGTAGTCATCTCCGGCTCCGGCAATGTCGCCATCTACGCCTGCGAGAAGGCCACCCAGCTGGGTGCCAAGGTCGTCACCATGTCCGACTCCAACGGCTATGTCTACGACCCCAACGGCATCGACCTGGCCTACGTCAAGGACCTGAAGGAAGTCCGCCGCGGCCGTATCAAGGAGTATGCTGAGACCCACAAGGATGCGACCTATGTTGCTGACTGCACCAAGGTCTGGACTGTCCCCTGCGACATCGCCCTGCCCTGCGCTACCCAGAACGAGATCAACAAGGAGTCCGCAGAGGCTCTGGTGAAGGGCGGCTGCACCGTGGTCTGCGAAGGCGCTAACATGCCCAGCACTCCCGAGGCCATCGAGGTCTACCTGTCCAACGGCATCCTGTACGGACCCGCAAAGGCTTCCAACGCCGGCGGCGTGGCCACCTCCGGTCTGGAGATGAGCCAGAACTCCGAGCGTCTGAGCTGGAGCTTCGAAGAGGTCGATGCAAAGCTGAAGGGCATCATGGAGGGCATCTTCCACGCTTCCTACGATGCATCCGTGGCCGCCGGCTCCGAGGGCAACCTGATGGTCGGTGCAAACTGCGCCGGCTTCCTGAAGGTCGCTACCGCCATGATGGCTCAGGGCATCACCTACTAAGCTTTTCCTGATCTGCAAGGGCCGCATCCGCGAGGGTGCGGCCCTTTTGTTTTGCCCGCCTGTCTGCATAACGGTCTGCTGTCCCGCTCATACTCCTTTCATCAAACGAAAAGAGGTTTTTGCATGGACGAAATGATGTTCTGTTATCAATGTGAGCAGGCGGCAAACTGCACGGCCTGCACCGGAAAAGCGGGTGTCTGCGGCAAATCAGCCGAGACAGCCGACGCGCAGGACAAGCTCACCGGGGCACTCATCGGCTTTGCCACCCTGCTGCTGGACATCGGCAGACCCATCCAGCCCCCGCAGGCACTCCTGCTGACGGAAGGATTGTTCACCACCATCACCAATGTTGATTTCGACCCCCAGACGGTGGCGCAGCTGACCGATAAGGTCTGGAAGGCCAAGCAGGAAGCCTTTGCCTCGGCCAGCCCTGCACCTGCACCAGTGTCCGACTACGATATGCAGAAGCTGTGGCAGGAGCCGGACCCCGACCGGAAGAGCCTGTGCTCCTTTGTCCTCTTTGGGCTGCGCGGCATGGCGGCTTACTCCTACCACGCGCGGGTGCTGGGCTATACCGATGGCGAGATCGACCTGTTTTTCTGCACGGCGCTGCGGGCCATCGCACAGGAGCGGGACAAGGACAAGCTCTTCCAGCTGGTGGAGGACACCGGGCGGATGGCCTACCGGGTCATGGCTGAGCTGGACAAGGCCAACACCGGCGCGTTTGGCGACCCGGAGCCGGTGGAGGTGCCCCTGACCATCGAGAAAGGGCCTTTCATCGTCATCTCCGGCCACGACCTCTACGACGCCAAGTGCCTGTTGGAGCAGACCGAGGGCAAGGGCATCAATGTCTACACCCACTCCGAGATGCTGCCTGCCCACGGCTACCCGGAACTGAAAAAGCGCTTTCCCCACCTGAAAGGCAATTTTGGCACCGCATGGCAGAACCAGCAGCGGGAGTTTGAGGACATCCCTGCACCGGTGCTCTTCACCACCAACTGTATCATGCCCCTCCGGCCCAGCTATGCCGACCGGGTATTCACCACCTCTGTCGTCTCCTATCCCGGCGTCACCCACATCGGAGAGGACCGAGATTTTTCGCCGGTCATCGCCAAGGCGCTTGAGCTGGGCGGCTACCCGGAGGACACCCTCATCCCGGGCATGAACGGCGGCAGTGTGGTCACCACCGGGTTTGCCCACCATGCCGTACTGAGCCATGCGGAGGAGATCGTCCAAGCCGTCCACGAGGGTGCCATCCGGCACTTTTTCCTCATCGGCGGCTGCGACGGCACCCGCCCCTCCCGCCGGTACTACACGGATTTTGCCAAGCTGACCCCGCCCGACACCGTCATCCTGACGCTGGCCTGCGGCAAGTTCCGGCTCAACGACCTGCCGCTGGGTACGGTGGCCGGCCTGCCCCGCATCCTCGATGTGGGTCAGTGCAACGACGCCTACAGTGCCATCCAGATCGCGCTGGGTCTGGCGGGCGCTTTTGACTGCTCGGTCAACGAGCTGCCCCTCTCCATCATCCTCTGCTGGTTCGAGCAGAAGGCGGTCTGTGTGCTGATGGCTCTGCTGGCGCTGGGCATCCGGGGCATCCGTCTCGGCCCCACCCTGCCCGCCTTCCTCTCCCCCGGGGTGGCCGCTGTTTTGCAGGAGAAGTATGACCTCCGGCCCATCACCACGCCGGAGGACGATCTTGCCGCCTGTCTGGGCGGTTCGTAAGCGTCACATTAACAAAAAAGCCCCCGGCACGCTGCGGAACGTGCCGGGGGCTTTTCGTACAAAGCGGGGAGATGCGGAAGCTCTCCGCCTTGGGAGGTTGGTTATTTAGTGGAGCAGCTCGTTGTGTGCAAAGCCGCCCACCGTCAGCTCTGCGCTCTCACCGGAGTGGGTGAGGGTAAAGAGGGTGCCGTCCACGCCCAGAGACAGCATGCTGTCGATGTTCAGGGCGGTCTCACGGAGCTGGGTGCGGAACACGATGGTGTTCACGCCCTGAGCCTTCAGCTCCTTCAGGTTGCCCAAGCAGCCGGAAAGGACGGCAGTCTCAGCAGGCACTGCCACAACATACCGGCCGTCGGCAATGGAGGTCTCGTAGGCCCCTGCCCCGGTAACGGTCAGGGTGACAGCGGAGGAGCCGCTGTTGCTCTCGGGTACCAGCATAGGCACAACGTCCCGCTTCTCGGTCTCATCACAAGTCTCGCACTTGTAGATGGTGTAGCCCTCGGAGGTGTAGGTGGGGGCGACCACCTCTTTAACTACGGTAAAGTGGTGTTCACCGGTAGCAGATATTTCGTCACGCTTCGTCTCGCCGCAGGCAGAGCACTTATACTCCGTGTATCCGCTTTCGGTACAGGTCGCATCCTTGTGCTCACTCTCCACCCAGTTATGGGCTTTTTGGGCGATGCGTTCCAATTCTTCTACACCGCATTTGCTGCACTTCTTCAGCTTGTAGCCCTCGCTGGTGCAGGTGGCCTCCTTCACAGTTTGGCTATCGGCGTATTCATGCACATGGCCCGATTCCACCTTATTTACAGTGCCGGTAAGATTCTCCTCACTCCCAACTGCAGCACCATAATATTTGCCCTTGCCGCCCTGAGCGGTCACTTTGCCGCCGGTAACCTTCACTGTGCCGTTTTTATCAAAACCATCACCGCCGTATACACTTCCCGTACCGCCAACAGCCACGACAGTGCCGCCGGAGATCGTTGCATTACCAATGCCCGATCCTCCGTCACCATCTTTTGTGTTGCCTCCCTGTGCAATCAGCGTTCCTCCGGAGACTCTTACTTCATTCGTACTATGGACGCCGTCCGCTCCATCATAAGGTTCTTCCAAGCCACGATCAATCAAAACATTTCCGCCCGTTGCTTTTACCGTTCCTCCGGAAATTTCTATGGGGCCGCTGTACGCATTTGCATAGCCATCACCGCCCAGGCCCTGACCAGCGGTCACAATAATCATGCCGTCCTTGCTGTCAATTCCTGTAACATCTCCGCCAATCGCTTCTACAATACCGCCCGAAATCTTTTTCGTTAGAATTCCGGTACCTGCTCCGAAAAACTTACCGCCGGAGTCTGAAGCATCGCTTATAATATCGCCGCCTTTTCCGATGACAGTTCCGCCAGCGATCTCTGCGCCATCAATTCCTCTGCCAGACGCAGCATAAGAGGACTTCCCCATTGTATCACTTACTGTAAGTGTTCCACCAGTGGCTACCAAGGAACCATTACCGTCTTTGTCTTCGATGGTCGTTGTACCTTTTCCCTCAGCTCTGAGCCCCGCTCCTGCACGGGCTATGTCATAGTTCTTAAGCCCCGTTCCGCCGGTCAGCTCATTCTTGCCGTCCAGCTCCAGCGTCACATTGCCACTACCGGAAACGGTCACAGCGTTCTCTTTCGTATTCCCTGCATCCACCTTCAGGTCACGGAGGATGACCTTCAGAGCCTTGGCAGAATTATTGATGATCTTCACCACATTGTTGGCGGCGGCCTGTACGCTTTCGGAAAGGGTGGTGGGGGCGTTGGTGGCCTCGTAGGTCTTCTCCTCAGCGGTCTTTTTCTCCCCGGTCTCCTGCTCCGCAGCAGGCTTTGCGGCCTCCTTCTGGGCCTCGGCGTCATACTGGCCGTACTCGATCACCTGATCGGAGGTCTGTTCGGTCTTTTCGTCCTGCTCCGGCTCCTGAGAGTCGGCGGGCTTCTGCTCGGTCTCCTTCTCCTGGGCCTGCTTTTCCTCGTCCTCCGGGGCCAGCAGCTCCAGAGAGCCGGGCTCCTGGGCCTGCTCCTCGGTCTCGCCGGACTTTTCAACCTCGGAGGCGTTTTCGCCGGACTTTTCGGCCTCGGAGGTGTTCTCTTCCTCTGCGTTCAGGTTTTCGGTGGCCGTGGACTTGGTGTTGTCGCCGGTGATGGTGACATCATTACCCTCTTTTCCGTCGCTGAAATCGTTCGTCTTCTCAACGCCGCCAACCTTGATGGTCACTTTTGCGCTGCCGTTATCGTCTACCTGCGTGATCTCAACATCGCCATCCACCTTAGACATATCGATGTTGAAACCGGCCGATGCCGGTAGCGCCGCAGCTGACACCGCCATGCTGAGCGCCAGCACAGCTGCCGCCGTGCGCTTCATTGTTTTCCGTAACCGCATAATTTTTACCTCCTGTTTCGTGGTTTTTCCTTCTTTTATTTTACCCCACCCCCCTATAGGTTTTTCAATAGCTTTTGTCAACAATCTTTTGGGCAAATATTTGTCATTTTTCTACAAAAAGGCCGCTGGGCCACACCTTCTGTGCAGTGGTGTGAGCGATTTGTCCATCGTCCCATCGGAAAGCGCGGCCTTGATAAGCCATACTTTTTCCCACCGGGTGTGTCTGTTTTGAACAAGAAAAAAGAGGGCCGGTGTACCCACATTTGGTGCAGCTGTCACTTGAATCTTTTTCAGCACCTTTGTATAATATTCTTGTTATCCGGAACAAGGGCGTTCCAGATGAGTCTTCGCCGACCCATCTGGGACGCCTTTTCTTTTTACCGGCATTCAGAGGGACGCTGCGGAATGTGCCGCCGAGGTGGACCGCTATCTGATGGGTTACACCAATCTGTGACCCCCTCCCCCTATTTATGACATTCTCTTTCCTATCCTAAACAGAAACGGGAGCTTTCCTTCACCGGGAGGCTCCCGTTTCTGCATTTCGCCGCTTTCGTTTTCACAAAGTTTTCACAGTTAGTGCATCCTACCCGCTTGAAACAGATACCCCTAAGTGGTAAAATCAGAGTATCAGGAGATTTACCCCCACAGGGTACATTTCCTCTTCACACTGATACACCCGGAAAGGAGTCATCTGCTATGACTGATGCTGAAAAAAAGCCCTGCTGCGCCGCTGAGCCTGCCGAAAAGGACACTGCCCCCTCCTGCTGCCGCCACAAGGACCGTACCCCTGAGGAGTACCGCGCCCTCGCTAACCGGCTGAGCCGCATCGAGGGCCAGGTGCGCGGCATCCACACGATGCTGGACAAGGACGTCTACTGCGCCGATATTCTGGTGCAGGTGGCTGCGGTGAACGCTGCACTGAACGGCTTTTCCAAAGAGCTGCTGAGCCAGCACGTCCGCACCTGCGTGGCCGACGATTTGAGAGCCGGCGGGACACAGAAGCTGGACGAACTGCTGCAGCTGCTGCCCCGGCTCATGAAATGATCCCGTTCCGGGCATCCTATAAGAGGGAAAGGAATCCGCAATGGAACAATACAATGTCACGGGCATGAGCTGCGCGGCCTGCTCTGCCCGGGTGGAAAAGGCCGTGAAGAAGGTGCCGGGCGTCACGAGCTGCTCGGTGAGCCTCCTGACAAACTCCATGGGCGTGGAAGGCACAGCCTCCCCCGCCGCCATCCTCTCGGCTGTGCAGGAGGCAGGCTACGGCGCAAGCCCGAAGACCGCCTCCGCCAGTAAGACTTCGGGCGCCAGCGCCGACCTCGATGCACTGGCTGACCACGAGACACCGAAGCTCAAGCGCCGCCTCATCGCCTCGCTGGGCTTCCTGCTGGTGCTGATGTACTTCTCCATGGGCCACATGATGTGGGGCTGGCCCCTGCCCCACTGGTTCGACGGCAACCACGTCGCTATGGGCCTCGTCCAGCTGCTGCTGGCGGGCATCGTCATGGTCATCAACCAGAAGTTCTTCATCAACGGCTTCAAGGGCCTCATCCACGGCGCACCCAACATGGATACGCTGGTGGCCCTCGGCTCCATGGCAAGCTTCGTGTGGAGCACTTACGCCCTGTTCGCCATGACCCGCGCTCAGGTGGACGGCAACGACGCGCTCGTCATGCACTATATGATGGAGTTCTACTTCGAGTCTGCCGCCATGATCCTGACCCTTATCACGGTGGGCAAGATGCTGGAAGCCCGCTCCAAGGGCAAGACCACCGACGCCCTCAAGAGCCTGATGAAGCTGGCCCCCAAGACCGCCACGCTGGTGCGGGACGGCGCGGAAGTGACCGTGGCCATCGCCGACGTGCAGAAGGGCGACGTCTTTGTGGTCCGCCCCGGCGAGAATATCCCGGTGGACGGCGTAGTGCTGGAAGGCACCAGCGCAGTCAATGAGAGCGCCCTGACCGGCGAGAGCATCCCGGTGGACAAGGCCGTCGGCGACAAGGTCAGCGCCGCCACCACCAACCAGTCGGGCTTCCTCCGCTGCGAGGCCACCCGCGTGGGCGAGGATACCACGCTGGCTCAGATCATCAAGATGGTCAGCGATGCCGCCGCCACCAAAGCTCCTATCGCCAAAATCGCCGACACCGTGTCGGGCTTCTTCGTCCCGGCGGTCATCTCCATTGCCGTCGTCACCACCATCGTCTGGCTGATGCTGGGCCATGAGCTGGGCTATGCGCTGGCCCGCGGCATCTCCGTGCTGGTCATCAGCTGCCCCTGCGCACTGGGCCTTGCAACACCTGTGGCTATTATGGTGGGCAATGGCCTCGGCGCCAAGAACGGCATCCTCTTCAAGACTGCCGCCTCGCTGGAAGCCGCAGGTCGCACCCAGATCGTGGCGCTGGACAAGACCGGCACCATCACCGAGGGCGCGCCCCGCGTCACCGACCTGCTGCCTGCCGAGGGCGTCACCGAGACGGAGCTTCTGACGCTGGCCGCCGCGCTGGAAAGCCGCAGCGAGCACCCTCTGGCAAAGGCAGTTCTGGCCGACGCCGAGGCAAAGGCCATCACTTCCCCGGAAGTCACTGACTTCGCGGCCCTGCCGGGCAATGGTCTGGCGGCCAAGCTGAACGGCATGGACATCTATGCCGGCAATGCCGCCTTCATCCAGACCAGGCTCACCCTGCCCGCCGCACTGGCACAGCAGGCTGAAAAGCTGGCCTCTGAGGGCAAGACTCCCCTCTTCTTCGGCGGCGCAGGCCGTCTGCTGGGCGTTATCGCCGTGGCCGACACCATCAAGGAGGACAGCCCCGAAGCCATCCGTCAGCTGCAGAACATGGGCGTCCGGGTCGTGATGCTCACCGGCGACAACCAGCGCACCGCCGACGCCATCGGCAGGCAGGCGGGCGTGGACGAGGTCATCGCGGGCGTCCTGCCCGACGGCAAGGAGGCCGTCATCCGCCAGCTGCAGGCCAGCGGCAAGGTGGCCATGGTGGGTGACGGCATCAACGACGCCCCCGCCCTCACCCGTGCCGACACCGGCATTGCCATCGGCGCAGGTACCGACGTGGCCATTGACGCCGCCGACGTCGTGCTGATGAACTCGAAGCTCTCGGACGTGCCTGCGGCCATCCGCCTCAGCCGCGCCACCCTGCGGAACATCCACGAGAACCTGTTCTGGGCGTTCATCTACAACATCATCGGCATCCCGCTGGCGGCTGGTCTGTTCATCCCCTTCGGCCTGACCCTGAACCCCATGTTCGGTGCTGCTGCCATGAGCCTGTCCAGCTTCTGCGTCGTGAGCAACGCCCTGCGGCTGAACCTGTTCGATCTGCACAGCACCAGGCACGACCACAAAACCGCTTCTCCCGCCGCTGCCCCGGTGCAGTCTGCGGCTGAAAATAACAAAAAATTGGACGCCGAAGCGCCCGAAGTCAAAACGGAGGATCATACCATGAAGAAGACCCTGAAAGTGGAAGGCATGATGTGCGGCCACTGCGAAGCCCGCGTGAAGAAGGCTCTGGAAGCCCTGCCCGAGGTGGACGAGGCTGTCGTGAGCCACGAGGCCGGCACCGCCATCGTCACCCTGAACGCCGAGGTCGCCGACGACGTGCTCAAGAACGCCGTCGAGGCACAGGACTACAAGGTCACCGGCATCCAGTAAGCTGTAAGATGCAGAAAAGCCAGCGCACGGAATGTGCGCTGGCTTTTGTTGTTGCTGTAAGCCTCTCCCCTTGGGAGAGGTGTCACCGAAGGTGACGGAGAGGG